>LUMQ01001314.1_pt1 | contig 13849 bp, 14 predicted proteins | sample 729621 | NCBI WGS metagenome assembly LUMQ01 (sample SAMN03860259, study PRJNA289734) | marine metagenome | biome: seawater column; feature: ocean; material: water; isolation source: Red Sea water column Station 12 - depth 25m | place: Saudi Arabia: Red Sea | collected 2011-10-15 | depth 25 m | reverse complement strand
AAATATTGCTCAAGGTGATTTGGTTATTCTTGGAGGGTACATTGCTTACTTTATGTATCTTTATGGAATTCATCCTGCTTGGGGGGTGATTGTATCACCAATTATAATGTATTTTGTTGGTGTCGGAATTTATAAACTAGTAATAAATAAAGTTGTGGATCGAGATTTATTTATCTCAATCCTTGCAACTTTTGGAATAAGTATTCTTTTCATGCAGCTAATGAACTTTGCATTTGGTGCAGATGTTGTTTTAGCTAACTCGGGTTATGGAACTACATTTTTATTTGATAATGCAGTAGTTTTACCAAATTCAAAAATATTTTCTGCTTTCATAAGTATTGTATTTGCTATTTGTTTAGTAATTTATATGAAAAAATCTAAGCTTGGTCGTGCAATAAGAGCAACTGCACAAAACGCTAGAGCTGCAAAAATTTTAGGAGTTGATACTGAAAAAGTTTATGCTGCTACTTTTGGCATTAATGCTGCACTTTGTGGTGTTGCTGGAGCATTAATATCAATAACTTTCACAATTCATCCTTATATGGGATTACCTTATACAATTCGATCATTTATGATTGTAATTGTTGCAGGATTAGGAAATTTACCTGGTGTTGCAATGTCAGGTATGGGATTGGGTGTATTCGAAGAGTTCGCTGATTATATATTGGGTACGGAATTTAGAATAGGTTCTGTGTTTTTATTATTAGTTTTAATTCTTGTTTATAGAAGATTTAAATTATCAAGAAAAAGAGAATATCTGAAATAATGAATAAAAATATCATATTATACGCAGCAATATTAATATTTGGATTAGTTGCACCTTATGTTTTTCCAGCCTTTAAAGTTCAATTATCTATTCTTTGTGTATTGATCGTTTTAGCTACTACTTGGAATATTCAGGGTGGTGAGATGGGTTATAATTCATTTGGAAATATTCTTTTTTATGGACTGGGAATGTATTTATGTGCCTCGGTACAAGTTGGAATGTTTTTTCCATTAGCTGAGTGGACTGAAAGTGGTGGAGAAAAAACTTTTGTTCATACACCTTCACAATTCTTTCAAGGAATGGCAGCAGGACTTGTAGTTGCTGCCGTTGTTCCAACCATTGTTGCAGGATTAATTGGTTATGCCATTTTAGGATTAAGAGGACATTACTTTGCAATTTGCACTTTAGGTTTAGGGGTTGCTGCGGGAGAAATTTCTGGAGGAATAGAAATTATTGGAGCAGGACAAGGTTTTACCACTCCACCTTTTCCAAACGTTGGTGGATTAGAGGCAAGAGGAGAATTCTTTTATTTTTTAAGTTTTGGTGCACTCGTCCTTACTTTCATAGCAGTGAGAGCGATTTACTCAACAAGATTTAGATTAATTCTTAATGCGATCAGAGATAATGAAGATAAAGCTGAGGCGATGGGAATTGAAACAATGAAATATAAAATAATTGGCTGGATGGTGTCAGCATTTTTCTGTGGTTTAGCCGGAGGTATTATGGGTGGACTTGTAGGTTACATTGACTCAACCGATGTAGCATTTGATGGAAGAGAGATGGGAGTATTTATGGTTTTGATGGCAATCTTAGGTGGTAAGGGAACTTTGTGGGGACCAGTAATTGGAGCAACTGTATTCCATATTTTCAAAGAAGGATTTTGGACATTCTTTTTAGGCTGGCAGTATGTGGCCTTAGGAGTTTTAATCGTTGTGATTGTTATTTATTTCCCAGAGGGAATAATGGGATGGTTAAGAGAAAAATACCCAGAGAGATTTGGTGAAGTAGTAGATGAAAAAGATCGAAAAGCACAGGTAGAATTAAAATGAGTATTTTAGAAGTTAATAATGTTAGTAAATCTTTTGGTGGTGTTAAAGCTAATGTTGACATTTCAATGACGGTTGAAAAAGGAAAAATATTTGGATTAATTGGTCCAAACGGTTCAGGAAAAACAACTTTATTCAACTCAATAGTTGGAACTTATCCTATAGACCAAGGTTCAATTAAATTTAATGGCAAAGAAGTTTCTGAATTACCTGTGCCAGTAATTGCTAAACTTGGATTATTAAGAACATTTCAACAAACAAGAATTTACGGAAAATTAAATTGTGTAGATAATATGCTTATTAGTCACAAAGGAAGCGATGAAAGTATATTAAAAATATTTTCTAAAATTCCTAAAGACCTAACTGAAAAGGCAGAAAATTTATTGAACTTTGTTGGACTTTATCAAAAAAGAAAATTAAGAGCTGGTGATTTATCGTTTGGTCAACAGAAACTTTTAGAATTAGCAATGGCGTTAATGAATGAGCCAGAAATGCTTTTATTAGATGAACCAACTGCTGGTATTAACCCAACATTGATCAATGGAATTATTGATCGGTTGATTAAAGTAAATCAAGATTTTGGAATTACTCTTTTAGTTATTGAACATAATATGAGAGTTATTATGCAATTAGCAGAAAGTATTGTTTAATAGGCCCTAATGGTGCTGGTAAGTCAACAATACTGCATTCTATTTATGGTTTTACAAATATATTTTCTGGTCAGATAGAAATAGATGGTAAAGAAATTACAAATCTTTCACCAGCTGAAAAGCTTAAATCAGTTGGGATAGCATATATTCTTCAAGATAATTCGGTATTTCCAGATATGACAGTAGAGGAAAATTTATTAATGGGTGGTTTTATTAAAGATAAAACCCAAGATTCTTACGAAGAAGCTGAAAGAATTTTTGAAAAATATGAGAGACTAAGAAATAGAAGAAACCAGCCAGCTAAAGTTTTATCAGGTGGCGAAAGAAGGTTATTAGAAATTTCTAGAGCATTAGTAATGAAGCCTTCAGTTTTACTTGTTGATGAACCATCAATTGGGTTGGAACCAAGATATATTGATATGGTATTTGAAATTTTAAGAGATCTTCAGGAGAATGAAAAAAAAACAATCATCTTAGTTGAACAAAATGCAAAAAAAGGACTTGAGTTTGCTGATATTGGTTATGTTTTAGTTTCAGGTCAAACAGCAATTGCGGGTAAAGGTGATGACCTTTTGAGCAATCCAGATGTAGGCCGCCTGTTCTTAGGTGGTTAATGATCAGTTCAAAATTTTTCTTTAAGGGCTTTAAATCTATCCAAGGTGCAGGAAGCCCTGCGATTGCTCTTGGCGCAAGTTTTATTGCAATTGGTGCACTATTAAAAAATTTAGGTTTTTCAGTACAAGAAAGTATTTTTTCTACCTTTATGATTTATGCATTGCCAGGTTCACTTGTCATGGCTGAGTCAATGTTGATAGGCGCATCACTGGTAAATATTTTTCTAGCCGTCTGGTTAGTTAATGCCAGATTATATCCTATGACGGTAGCCTTAATGCCATTATTAATGCATAAAGATCAACCAAGGTGGAAGTATTATTTGTCGTGTCATTTCATTGCAGTTTCATCTTGGCTGATTGTCAAAGATAATTACGAGTTAATTGAAAAAGAAAATAGAATTGATTTTTGGATAGGTATTGGAACTGCGACTTGGTCAGTTGCAATTATCTCTACAGTGATTGGTTATATTGCATCCGATTTTCTCAATAAAGATATTCTTATTGGTTTAGCAATTATCAATCCAATTTATTTTACATGTATGATGTTGGGGGCAATGAAAACTATTCAAATAAGTTTATCAGTTGTATTAGGAGCTATATTGGGTCCAGCATTTTATTTTTTTTCACCTGAATGGTGCATTTTATTTGGAGGCTTTATTGCAGGCACCGTTGCGTTTTTGATTGGAGAGAGAAATGGCCAATAATATTTTAGTTGTAATTTTAGTCACTTCTTTTGCAACATATCTCTCAAGATTTTTAGGTGTTGTGAGTGCAGAAAAAATTAAAGAAACTTCTAAAATGTTTAGATGGTTTAATTGTCTTGCTTACTCCACTTTAGCTGCTCTAATTGCAAGAATTGTGATTTTTCCATCAGGATCTTTAAACGAAGTAGACTATTCAATTAGATTCATAGTAGTTGTTTTATCAATAGCCATCTTTTTTATTACCAAAAAAAATTTAGTTTACCCAACTCTTTTCTCTGCTATCATACTATCAGTTTTTAGTAGTTACTTATGATAGAAAAAATTGAAGGGTTTGACATTAACATAAATGATCAATCTTCACGGATAATTAACATAGATATAAGCGATGAAGTTTTAAATAAACTTATTTTTCCATTTAATAAGTTTGATCTTACAGCTTTAGAATACAAACCTTTCACTAGGTTTACAATTGCTAAAAGTTTAGATGATTTAAGTGTTCGAGATAGAAACACAGGTTGTTTTATAATTAAACCAAAAAATTTAATTTCTAAAATTGATAATAATTTTTTAGTTAAACTTTCTACGGCAGTGGCTCATTTAATTGGTATACCAAACCATGATGCAATGGCTGGAAAATATTATGCAAGATTTCATGTCAAACATGAGGATAAAAGCGACTCTTATTTAAGAAAAGCTTATACAAATATGGATCTACATACAGATGGAACTTATGTAAAAGAAAAAACGGATTGGTTATTAATGTCGAAGTTAGAAGAAAAGAATGTTGAAGGTGGAGAAACAGCAATGCTACATCTTGATGATTGGGAACATTGTGATGAATTATTTAATGACCCGACAGCTAAAGAAGATTTTACTTGGGGATCTCCAAAAAGTAAAAATATAGATTATAAAGTTGAACATCCTGTATTTTCATCTGATGAAAAAGGCAAACCTCAAATTTCATATATAGATCAATTTCCAGAGCCTAAAAATATGAAGCAAGGAGCATTTTTACAAAAATTATCCGATAGTCTGGAGGAGAGTAAAAATAAGATTATAACTAAGCTTCCAGTTGGTTCAGCAGTTGTTGCAAACAATTATTTTTGGCTGCATGGAAGAAAACCTTTTAAGGAAAATAAAGATTTAAGTAGAGAGTTATTAAGAATAAGAGGTTCTTTTTTTATTAATTAATATAAATTATCCTTTATAAAGTATTAATTATGAAATTAGGTTTTATAGGAACAGGAAAAATTGCTTCTTCAGTTATAACTGGAATATGTAGATCATCTATCAAATATAGCAAAATATATATATCTTCCCGAAACAGTAAAATTGCCAAAAATTTAAAAAAAAAATTTAAAAGAATTTATATTGAAAAGGATAATCAAAGAATAATTGATAATTGCAATTGGATTTTTTTAGCAGTTACACCAACCGTTGGTGAAAGAATAATCAAAAATTTAAGATTTAAATCTAGTCAAACAATTATTAGTTTCATTTCAACAATTACAATTCCTCAATTAAAAAAAACTATAAAAGTAAAAGCAGATATCGTTAGAGCAATTCCTTTACCTCCTATTTCACTTAAAAAAGGACCAGTTCCAATTTGTCCACCCAATAAGAAGGTAAAAAATTTTTTTGATAAAATTGGCTCCACCGTTGAAATAAGAAATGAAAAATTGTCTATTAATTTTTGGTCTACATCAGGCATGATGGCTTCTTATTATGAAATATTAAATGTAATGAGTGGTTGGTTAGTTAAAAGAGGTATTAAAAGACCAGACGCCCAAAAATATATTACTTCTTTATTTTTAGCTTTATCTGAAGATGCTGTAGTTAATTCTAAAAAAGATTTGAAATATTTAGTAAAAGAGTCACAAACACCTAGAGGATTAAATGAGCAAGGCTTAAAAGAAATGAGTAAAAAAGGTGCTTACAAATCTGTAATTAAAACACTAGATAGTATTCATAAAAGATTAAATAAATAATTAATGTCTGAAAATATTTTAGAAATTAATAATTTATCAAAATATTTTGGGGGGCTAGCAGCAGTTTCTGATTGTTCACTTAAAGTTAAAAAAGGAACTATAACAGGCATCATTGGTCCCAATGGTTCTGGTAAAACAACTTTATTTAATTTAATTGCCGGTAATTTAAAATCTTCATCTGGTAACGTTGTCTTTAATAATGAGAATATTACCGATACTCCATCCTATGAATTGTTTTCTAAAGGGTTGCTTAGAACTTTTCAAATAGCCCATGAATTTACAAATCTATCTGTATTAGAAAACTTAATGATGGTGCCAGGTAATCAATCTGGTGAAAAATTAATGAACGCTTTATTTAAACCCTCGTTAATAGCTAAAGAAGAGAATTTAATAAAAGAAAAAGCAATGGAAGTAGTTGAGTTTTTAAACTTAAGTCATTTAAAAAATGAATTAGCTGGAAATCTATCAGGAGGACAAAAAAAACTCTTAGAACTAGGTAGGACTATGATGGTGGATGCTAAATTAGTTTTATTAGATGAGGTTGGTGCAGGTGTTAATAGAACTTTGTTGAAAGATCTTGGAACTGCAATTGAGAAGTTAAATAAAGAAAAAGGTTATACTTTTTGCATGATTGAGCATGATATGGATTTTATTGGAAGATTATGTGATCCAGTAATTGTTATGGCTGAGGGTTCAGTTCTTTTTGAGGGCACAGCAGAGGATGCAAAAAAAGATGAAAAAGTAATCGAAAGTTATCTAGGTAGAGGTTCAAAATTAAAGGAAAATTAACAATGGCATTTTTTGAGGGAAATAACATGACTGGTGGATATGGAAATGGTCCCGACATTATTAATTCTTGTTCTGTTAATGTTGAAAGAGGAGAAATAGTTTCAATACTTGGACCCAATGGTGCTGGAAAATCGACGGCAATGAAAGCTATGCTAGGATTAATAGATTTAAAATCAGGATCTGTAATTATTAATGGAAAAGATATTTCAAATCTTTCACCTCAAGATCGAGTGAAGGAGGGTATTTCATTTGTGCCCCAAACTAAAAATGTTTTTGCGGGCATGACTGTTGAAGAAAATTTAGAGATGGGAGCTTTTTTAATTAATAAAGAATATAGTTCAGTGATAGGAGAGATTTATAATTTGTTTCCAATATTAAAAGAAAAAAGAACACAGTTAGTTGGTGAATTATCAGGTGGACAAAGACAACAAGTAGCTCTTGGAAGAGCATTAATGATCAAACCATCTGTTTTAATGTTAGACGAACCAACAGCTGGCGTTTCACCTTTAGTAATGGATGAATTATTTGATCACATAATTAAAGTAAAGCGAACTAATGTTGCAATTTTGATGGTTGAACAAAATGCAAAACAAGCATTAAGTATTTCTGATAGAGGTTATGTTTTGGTAACAGGTGAGAACCGGCACTCTGGTACAGGAAAAGAACTATTAGAGGATCCAACAGTAAGAAGTTCTTTTTTAGGTGGTTGATATGGATTTTGTAAATGCATTAATACTTTTATTAAATTATATTTTTGTACCAGCTTTAGCATATGGATCTCAATTAGCACTTGGTGCGATTTTTGTAACATTAATTTATGGAATTTTAAGATTTGCCAACTTTGCTACAGGAGACATGATGGCTTTTGGAACAATGTTTACAGTTTTATTCACGTGGTACTTTCAGTCTGTTGGAATTAGCTTTGGAGTTCTACCTACAGCCCTTTTGGCCATTCCTTTTGCAATTGTTTTTATGATTGGTTACATGCTTGTGATTGATAAATTTGTTTTCAAATATTATAGAGTAAAAAAAAGTCCACCTGTTCAATTAGCAATGGTAAGTATTGGAGTAATGTTTGTTACCCAGGCAGTGGTTCGAATAATTATTGGTCCATCAGATAGAAGATTTTTTGATGGAGAGAAATTTTTAATTAAAGCAGGTGAATTTAAAGAAATCACAGGATTAAACGAGGGTCTTGCAATTAAATCTACTCAAGTAATTACAATTATTGTTACATTAATTTTAGTTTCAACTTTGTTCTGGTTCTTAAATAAAACTAAGACAGGAAAAAGTATGAGAGCATATTCTGATAACGAAGATTTGGCATTGTTATCAGGTATTGATCCTAAAAAAATTGTGATGATCACTTGGATTATAGCAGCAATCCTTGCCACAATCGGTGGCACTTTATACGGTTTAGACAAAAGTTTTAAACCATTTACATATTTTAACAATATGCTGCCAATATTTGCGGCAGCTATTGTGGGCGGAATTGGTAATCCATTCGGAGCTTTTTTAGGAGGATATGTGATTGCATTTTCAGAAATATTATTTACTTATGCTTATAGAAAATTTTTCATGTACGTATTGCCTGAAAGCATGGAACCAGATGGTTTAGTTCAATTGCTTTCTACTGATTACAAATTTGCAGTATCTTTTTCAATATTAGTCATTGTATTACTCTACCGTCCATCAGGTATATTTAAAGGGAAGGTATTGTGAGAAAAAATTTAAATGTAATCGCAGCTTACAGTATAATGATGGGCTTAATCATTCTGGTAGGAATATTTCAGTCTTGGAATATTGCCCTATCAATATTTAATCTTTGTTTAATTTCAGCTGTAATGACAATGGGTGCTAATATTCAATGGGGTTATGCAGGTCTTATAAACTTTGGAATAATGGGTTTTACGGCTTTAGGTGGTTTAGCAGCAGTTTTAATTTCAGTCGATCCGGTACAAGAAGCCTGGAGTGCAGGTGGATCTAATATCTTATTAAGTCTTTTTCTTTTAATTGGAGTAGTTTTGGCTGTTAAATATATTTTAAAAAATTATAAGAAATCAAAAAGTAGATCCTATATTGTTGCCGCAATTATAATTTTAGGGATTATTATCATAAGATTTATTTCAGAGCCTGGAATAGAGGCAATTGAGGAGGTAAATCCAGCTAAAACTGGTTTTCTTGGTGGCTTAGGTCTGCCAATTATTTTTTCTTGGATTGTTGGTGCTTTGTTTGCCGGTGGGTTAGCTTTTGTTATTGGAAAAGTAGCACTAGGTTTAAGAGCTGATTATTTAGCAATAGCAACTTTACTTATATCAGAAATTGTTATTGCAATTATAAAACATGAAGATTGGTTAACAAGAGGTGTAAAGAATGTTATTGGATTAAAAAGACCAGCACCTTATGAGGTAAATTTACAACAAACAGATTGGTTTATAAATATTGTTGAAAAATTTAATTTGAGTAAATTAAATTTGATTACTGATTTAACTGAAAGACAAGCTACTTTAAATCAATTTGTTATTGAAGGATCTTCGATTTTTGTAAAACTCTGTTACTCTGGATTATTTTTAATTGTTGTAATTATCTTGTTAATATTAACTCAAAAAGCTCTTTATTCTCCTTGGGGAAGAATGATGAGAGCAATTAGGGATAATGAAGAAGCAGCAAATGCAATGGGAAAAAATGTTGTCAAACAACATCTATTAATCTTTGTTTTGGGATCAGCTATAGTGGGTATCGCAGGCGCAATGTTAGTTACTCAAGATGGATTATTTACTCCGGGAAGTTATAGACCTTTAAGATATACTTTTTTAATTTGGGTAATGGTTATTGTAGGCGGTAGTGGAAATAATTTTGGTGCAATTCTTGGAGGCTTTGTAGTTTGGTTCTTATGGATCGAAGCAGCGCCGATCGGATTATATCTAGTCAATTTAACAACCGCAGGTTTAGATGATACTCATTTTTTAAAAGTTCATTTAATTGAAAGTGTGCCATATTTTAGATTCTTGATGATGGGAATTGGCTTGTTATTAATTATGAGATACAGACCAAAGGGTATACTTCCAGAAAAAATAGAAATAAAATAGAAATATGAAATATATTATTACTGGTGCTGCTATTGCTTGGGCTTTGTATATGGCTGATAAATATTTATTCTTTTAAAAAAAACCCCCAACAAATTAATGCTGGGGGTTAATTTTTTAGATAAAATTATCTTTGTTTTTTAGTTTTAAACTTTCCACCCTTAACTTCTTGTTCTAAGAAAGAACCTTCAGCTTCACCGACGCTAGTGAAAGTAACTCCAGTTGCACCTTCGTAGTCAACTTTTTTACCTTTAGCTAATAAATCTAAACCTTTTTTAAGTTCACCTGGGTAAATTTTTGTCCCAGGGCCATTAGCAACATCCATTACATTTTTTGCAATTGATGCTCTATCAGCTGATCCACCTGCTTGCATTGCTAAAACAATTAATGCAGCAGCATCGTAAGACTCACCTGTGTATGGTCCAGAACTATCAATACCACCGGCACTTGCTACTTTCGCAAATACTCCTGCACCTTTTCCAGTTGATCCTGGCATTGAACCAAAAGATTTTCTTAAGTCTTTACCAAACGTATCAACTAAAGACTGACCAATCATACCATCAGATAAAATAAATTTATCAAATGCGCCAGAGTCCCACCTGCTGAAGCAAGAGTTGCTACTTCAGAAGAATAGTCTGCTTTTCCATCTTCGTGAGCAGTTACAGTAGTTACTTTAATACCATGAGCTTCAACAGCTGCTTTGTAAACATCTGCTAAACCTTTTCCATAGTCATTATTTGTATAAGTGATTGCAACGCTTTTAACTTTTCTGTCCTTAGTAATATCTGCTAAAATTTGACCACCTCTAGCATCTGACGGAGCTGTTCTAAAGAAATATCCTTTATCATCTAAAGTAGTTAATCCGGGAGACGTTGCTGATGGTGAAATCATCACCACACCATTTGGAACTGCAACGTTAGATGCTATTGCACCTGTAACACCTGAACAATCAGCACCCATTATTGCTGCAACACCTTGTGAAATAACTCCTTCTGCAGCAGCAGTTGCAGCAGCTGAGTCAACGCATGTTGAGTCTGCTCTAATCACAGTTATTTTTTTTCCATTAAGCAATGAACCAGAGTCTGATGCCTCTTTAAAAGCAAGTTCTGCTGAAGCAGCCATCGCTGGTGTAAGAGATTCAATTGGACCTGTAAATCCCAAAATGATTCCCATTTTAATCCCATGTCCATCTGCAGATACATTTGATGTAAACCCAAATACAAATGCTAATGCAGCGATAAGTAATCTTTTCATTATGTTCCTTTTTCTTGTTTAAATTAATTTATATAAGTGGAAATTAAATATAATTTAAAAAAATTTTCAACAAGCAAATTAACTAAATTTGTAGTAGCTTTAGTAAATTTAATTATGAAATCAAATAAAATAGAGCCAAAATTTATTACAAAACATAATCCTAGAGTTGGATTAATCGCTTTAGCAACTGACTTTATGATCGAAAAGGATTTTATCAACGTAATTAAAGATAAAGAAATAGATTTTTTTGTAAATAGAATTGAATGTTTCAATCCACTCACAAAAGAAAATTTAATAAAAATGTCTGAAAAAGTTACAGAGGTGACCAATAATATTTTACCTAATGAAGAGATTGATTGTGTCGTATATGGCTGCACGTCTGGAACAATAGCAGCGGGTTACGAGTCAATTGAAAAGAAAGTTAAAGCAGCAAAACCAAAAGCAAAACTTACAACACCTAGCTCTGCAGCAATCAAGGCATTAAAAAAATTAAATGTAAAAAAATTAGCAATTTTTACTCCGTATAGTAAAAAATTAAATGATCAAATTATAAATCATTTTTCTGAAGAAAAATTTGATATTGTATCGAACTCGTATTTAGATATTGCAGCGGATTACGATATTGGAAAAGTTGATCAAGATTTTTTATTTGAAATATTATCAAACATGAATATTGCTGATGCGGATGCATTGTTTATTTCTTGCACAGCTTTACCTGTGTTAAATATAATTGAAAAGTTAGAAAAAAAAATTAACAAACCTGTTCTATCAAGCAATCAAACTTTAATTTGGAACACTCTAGAGGAAATTGGTAAAAATACAGATATCAAAGGATTTGGAAAACTATTTCTTAAAAATTGATTATGCATTTTGCAAAAGAAGAATACAAACAAAGACTTTTAAAAGTTCAAAAAATGATGCAAGAAAAAGGTATTGAACTTTTAATTTCACACGACACTAACAATATAAACTATTTAACAGGTTATGACGCATGGTCTTTTTATTATGCACAATGTGCAATAGTTCATATTAATGCTGATGAACCTATATGTTTTGTAAGAGATCAAGATGCTGGAGGGGCTTATATAAAAACTTATCTCAAAAAAGAAAATATAATTGTTTATGATGAACATTATATTCATACATGGCCTAAACATCCTTACGATTATCTTGTCAAAGTTATAAAAGAAAAAAAATGGGATAAACTTTCTATAGGTTTAGAAATGGATGCACATTATTTTACGGCATTCTGCTATGAAAAAATTAAAAATGGCTTACCTGATGCAAAGATAAAAGACTCAGATAGATTGGTAAATTGGGCAAGATTGGTAAAGTCTAATGCTGAGATAAATTTCATGAAATCTGCTGCAAAGATTTCAGAATTAGGGATGAAAAAAGCCTTTGAAGTAATTAATCCAGGTGTAAGACAATGTGATGCTGTTGGTGAAATTCAAAAAGCATTATTTTATGGAACACCTGAGTTTGGTGGTGAATATTCAAGTATTGCCACACTATTACCAACAGGTAAAGGTACATCCGCTTCACATTTAACAGCAACACAAGATGAATTTGTAGAGGGTGAAGCAACAATTGTTGAGCTGTCTGGAGTGTATAAAAGATATCATGCACCGATGGCTCGAACAGTGCTACTTGGAAAACCTGACAAATTAAAGATAGAGACGATGAAAAAAACTATCGAAGCATTACAAGCTGGAATAGATGTAACAAAACCTGGCAATACCGTTGATGATGTTGCGCACGCATTTTGGAAAGTTTTGGATAAATATGGAATTCAAAAAAATTCAAGAACTGGTTACTCAATAGGTATAGGTTATCCACCTGATTGGGGTGAACATACCTTAAATATTTACAAAGGTGATATGACTCTTTTAGAACCTAACATATGTTTTCATATGATTGCTGTAATGCAATTTGGAGATTGGGGAGTGGAAGCCTCTGAAGCAATTAGAGTAACTGATAAAGGAGCAGAACTTTTTTGCAATTTATCAAAAGAACTTCACGTTAAAAGCTAATTATTAATGGTTGATATTTGTTTATACAAATGTTTTAAATTCATTTTAATTTATGTCAGTCAATAAAGAATTCGTTAAATTTGAAAATGTAGATAAAAGCTACGACGGTAAAGTCTTAGTTGTAAAAAATCTTCAATTAGATATCGCTGAAGGTGAATTTATAACAATGTTAGGGCCATCGGGTTCTGGAAAAACAACTTGTTTAATGATGTTAGCAGGATTTGAAACTCCAACAAATGGTGAAATTTATTTGGGAGGAAAAGCTATTTCAAGTATACCTCCTCATAAAAGAGGAATTGGTATGGTATTTCAAAATTACGCTTTATTCCCGCATATGACGGTTTATGAAAACTTAGCATTCCCTTTAAGAGTAAGAAAAATTCCAAAAGATGAGGCAGATAAAAAAATTGATAAGGCACTATCTATGGTATCACTTCAAGGATTTGCATCTAGAATGCCAGGCCAATTATCAGGAGGTCAACAACAAAGAGTAGCTGTAGCACGATCTCTGGTATTTGACCCACAATTAGTTTTAATGGATGAACCATTAGGAGCTTTAGATAAAAATTTAAGAGAAAGTATGCAATATGAAATTAAACATATTCACGAAAGCATTGGTGTGACAGTTGTTTATGTTACTCACGATCAGAGTGAGGCTTTAACTATGTCAAATCGTATCGCAGTATTTAATGATGGAAAAGTTCAACAACTATCAAGCCCCGATGATTTATATGAGAAGCCAGTTAATTCATTTGTTGCAGAATTTATTGGTGAGAATAATACATTCAATGGCGAGGTTTCAGATATATCTGGAGGAAAATGTAAAGTAAAACTATCTAATGCAGAAATTATGGCCAATCCAATCTCTGTTAAATCAAAAGGTGACAGGACTAAAGTTTCTTTAAGACCAGAAAGAGCT
>LUMQ01000686.1_pt1 | contig 13882 bp, 14 predicted proteins | sample 729621 | NCBI WGS metagenome assembly LUMQ01 (sample SAMN03860259, study PRJNA289734) | marine metagenome | biome: seawater column; feature: ocean; material: water; isolation source: Red Sea water column Station 12 - depth 25m | place: Saudi Arabia: Red Sea | collected 2011-10-15 | depth 25 m | reverse complement strand
CAATTCGCTTTCCTTTGTTTTGAGATCTCTCTTTTCGTCTGGTTTTATCATTTACTTTTCCAACCAGTTGACCACATGCTGCCATGATGTCTTCTCCTCTAGTGGTTCTAACAGTTGTGATATAACCTTCTTTTTGAAGAATTTTTTTGAAAGTTTCCACCCGCATGTTGGAAGGTCTTTTGTATTCCGTTCCCGGAAATGGATTGAAGGGAATCAAATTAATCTTGCTTGGAATATCTCTTAATATCTTCGCCAATTCTTTTGCGTCATCTATAGAGTCGTTAACTTTATTAATTAAAATATATTCCATGGTAGTTTTTCTTTGATCGCCGCATTTTTCAACGTAACGCGTTACCGCATCCAAGAGCTTTTTAATTGGATATTTTTTGTTTAAGGGCACCAGATCATTACGTAATTTGTCATTGGGAGCATGAAGGGAAATGGTCAATGCTGCATCGGTTACCTCAGAAAGCTTATCTATCATCGGTACCAATCCAGAGGTACTTAAAGTAACCTTTCTTTTGGATAGTCCATATGCTTTATCGTGCATCATCAAGTTCATAGCCTCAGTTACTGGTTCGAAATTCAGCAAAGGCTCTCCCATACCCATCATCACAACATTTGTTACGTTCTTTGAGCCATGATCCCTGGGAATTCCAAAAGAATTTTCTGCTACCCAAACTTGCCCTATGATTTCTGCTGTCGATAGGTTTCTTGAGAAGCCCTGTTTTCCAGTAGCACAAAAACTACAGTCAACAGCGCAGCCCACTTGAGAAGAAACACATAAAGTAGCTCTTTTACCCTCAGGAATTAAGACCATCTCAACTAAATCACCTTCTCCAACGCTTAAAACCCATTTACGAGTGCCATCTTTGGAATCTTTCTCGTAAACAATTTCTGGAGGTTTAATTTCTGTTTTTTCCTCCAAAATACTTTTAAGGTCCTTTGATAGATTGCTCATCTCATCAAAGTTTGAGATACCTTTTTGATGAATCCATTGAAAAACTTGTCTTGCTCGATAGGGTTTTTCTCCTAAAGATACGAAAAATTTTTCCATGGCATCTAAAGACATGCCAAGAAGATTTATTTTCATTTTTTACAGCTCAAATAGATTTTTTATCGGTTTGCCATCTTTTAGATTAGCGACATTCTCAAGGAAAAGATTAAACGATCTCGGCAAAGACATTAAAGAATGAGCAGAATCGTGAGGAGTAATGTAACAATTGTTTGCCTCCCAAAGGGGAGAGTCTTTCTCTAGAGGTTCTTTTCTTGTGGTATCCAAAGCTGCAGCAGCAATTTCACCGGTATTTAATGCTTCTGCAAGATCTGCTTCATTCACAGCGCTGCCTCGACCGACATTAATGAACATACTTTGTGGATTCATTTGTTTGAAAACTTTTTTGTCAATTACATTCCTTGTCTGTTCGCTATCCGGCAAAACCGTGACCAGAAAATCTGCAAAAGGCAACATATCCATTAAATCTTCTGGAGTTTTGACTTCGTCAGCAAATTCGCAAGTTACAGGCGATCTCCTAACACCAGTAACGTTCATTTCAAATGACTTCGCAATTCGAGCAATTTCTTTTCCTATACCGCCATATCCATAAATGACTAAATTCTTATTCGTTAATTCCCCGTCCCCTCCATTTGGCATCCATTTTTTTTCCTTTTGAAGTTCAATATGAAGATCAATTCTTTTGTTCCATCTCAACATTTGCGCTAAAACGTAATTGGCCATAGGTTTGCCATATATGCTGCTTGCATTTGCAACAATTGCGCTCGTTTCTTTCAAGACTGCTTGTAAAAAAGGATCATCCATTCCCGAATATCCGCTTTGGATGAATTTAGCTTTCTTCGCAACTTCCAACATAGGCTCGAAAAGATGTTTGTGGTCTCGCACCGCAAAAAGAAATTGATAAGACAAAAATAAGGCATCAACTTCTGGAACATTTTCCCAAGCAGGATTTGTATGATCCTCAGGATTCAGCACAATAATCTCCATATCAGGATCAAGCTTTAGAATTTCTGATTCATAAAGTTTGTTTATCAGGCTATCGACTACTATTTTCATTGGTTTCCTTTTTTAGATGGGGCAATTTAAACCAGAAGTTTTTAGAAAACAAGAATATTGATTTAACTGACTATATAATGTTTCGAAAAATGACAGAACTAACCATCACAGATGTTTATGCCTTTGGCGTTCCTATCATATTGGCCCTTATTTTATTTGAGGTCTTGATTTCAAACTGGCAAAACAAGCATTACTATAACTCTGGCGACACTTGGTGTACCTCAGGACTTCTCATTGGAAATATCTTAATGGGATTTGCCATCAAAGGATCCATTGTTGGGTTTCATTTCTTTTTATATCAGTTTCGTATTCTTGATCTAGTAGCGATCTTGCCAAATTGGGTTTTATGGATCTTAACTTTCGTTTTAATAGACTTAGTATTTTATATTTACCATAGGCTTTCTCATCGGGTTAGATTTCTTTGGGCAATTCATATGAGTCATCATTCCAGCGAAGAAATGAATTTTGCAGTTTCCTTCAGACAGGCTTGGTTTGGCCCAATTTCAAAAGTGCCTTTTTTTATGGTGTTACCTATTTTAGGCTTAGACCCCTTAATGATTGCAGTTGCAGGAGTCATAAGTACTTTATGGGGGGTAGTGAGAGTTCATCATGGCTCAAACCCAGAATACATAGATAAAAATTATGGAAACTTACTTATTATTTGGGACCGCCTGTTTGGTACTTTTCAGCCTGAGGAAAGTCCTGTGAATTACGGCCTTGTAAATAATGTAAATACTTTTAACCCAATTAAAATAACATTTATGGGTTGGAATAAAATATTTCTTGATATGAAAAAAGCTTCAAGCTTAAGACAAGCTACAGGCCATTTTTTTGGCCCACCAACCACTCACGAAAAAGAAGCTTTGAATTAGTTCAGAAAAGCCTGGGTATACATGAAGACAACAATTATCAATTGGCTGCTAGTTTTATTTGTGAGTCTAAGCTGGGGAGCTTCTTTTATGTTTACACGTTTAGTTGTAGAAGAAATTTCTCCTTCTCACTTAGTATCAATAAGGCTTTTACTTGCTGCTCTTCTACTAGGACCTTTGTTTATCAATAAAGAAGAATTTTTAAAGATGTCTAAAGTGATCCCATCTTTGATTTTGCTTGGAATAATAAATGCTGCCTTGCCTTTCTTTCTTTTTGCTTGGTCTGCTCAAGAGCTTACTGCTGGTATGCTTTCTATATTGAATGGAACTTCACCTTTATTTGCACTAATTATTGCAATCTTACTTTTTAGACAAAACACCACCTTCCTCCAAGTAATTGGTCTTCTAGCAGGCTTTATTGGACTCTTAATTTTTATAGGACTCGATGAAATTAGAGTGGTTTTTTTCCCAGTAACTTTATGCCTAATTGGAGCTTTTTGTTATGCATATTCAAACAATGTCTTATTTAAATTGAACCATATAAATTCATCAGCTCTTGCTTCTGCAACTATGCTGTCAGGTTTTGTTTTTTCAATTCCTTTATTTCTGTCCGAGCCACAATCTTTTTCATTTGATCTGTCACTAAAAACTTATTTAGCAACCTTATTCCTTGGCCTGGTTTCAACGGGCATCTCATTTATTGCGTACGTTGTCTTGTTACAAAGATCTTCCCCAGTTCAAGCCTCTTCGATAATTTTCTTGGTACCCATAACTGGAATTTTCTGGGGCGCAATATTTTTAAATGAGAATATAGATCAGAAGGTGATATTGGGCTCTTTGTGTATTTTAGTTGGTATAGGACTAACAAATATTTTTAAACCTAAAAAACTTTTGAGAGATTAATTAGATAATCTTCAAAACATTTTCTGGCGGCCTGCCAACTATAGCTTTAGACCCTTTTACATAAATTGGTCTTTCAATCAGCTTGGGATATTCAATCATTAAATTAATGATTTCTTCTTCTGAAATATTAGAATCTTTTAAGTTATTCTCTTTATATGCAGATTCTCCTGTTCTCAAAAGATCTCTTGGGCTCATGCCAAGTTTTTGAATTATTTCTTTCAAAAAGTCTTTTTCGAGTTTCTCATCAAGGTACATGAAAACCTCAAAATTTTCTTTTTCTTTCTCAAGGAGCTTTAGGGCTTGTCTAGACTTGCTGCATCTAGGGTTGTGAAAAAGAAAAGCTTTGGCCATAGTTACAAATCATTTTATGAAAAGAGTTATTTTAAGCAGAAAAGGATTTGATTCAAAATATGGAGGTAGACCTTCACCCATATTTAAGAATGATGATATTTTCTCTCTTCCTATTCCTCAAAATGGAAAATCTCCAAAAAAATATCATGAGCTTAAATTCAATGGTATCAATGGAACTCAAGCTTTGAAGGAAGTTTCAGCCACACAGGTCACTTCAGAAGACTTTTGCCATTATGATCCCGCTCTTAACGACAAAATTGGACTTTTTGGACAGGCGGGTAGCGCACAATCTGAGCTTAAAAATAATGATGTAGGTATAGGAGATCTTTTTTTATTTTTTGGCTGGTTTAAAAAGACAGAAAATCCAAAAATTGATATCCATAAAATTTTTGGTTGGTTACAAATTGAAGAAATCTTGGAAGGCGACAAACAGATTTCTAATTTTTTAAAAAAACACAATCTTTCACATCCACACGATCCAAAATATCGAAAATATAAAAACAATACAATTTATGTATCAAGAAAAAATTTTGGTTTATTTAAAAAATTCTCTAAAAAACTAGTGCTTAGCGCACCTAACCACAAGAAATCTATGTGGCAGTTTCCCAAAAAATATTTTGCTAGTGCTGCTAAGAAGAAGAGTAATATTTTTTTAAACCGTCTAAAATGGAAAGACAATAGAAAATTATTAGTCGATACAAATATTGGCCCTGGCCAAGAATTTATTTTCGACGCCCAAGAAGTACCAGATATTTCTTTATGGGCAAAATCACTAACAGAAGAGTAATCTTATGAACAATTTATATCTTTTTCTTGCGGGACTAATGGCTGGAATGATTTTATTTCAGGCTGCTTTAAATGCTCCGACTATTTTTAAAGTGTACTCTGAAGAACAAGCCGGACCCTTTCTAAGAGCAATTTTTCCAAAATTATTTTTAAATGTGGCAGTTCTCAGTCTCATAGGAGTTGTCTTATCAGTAATTGGTGATCGTCTTTCGCTTCAAATACTTTTTTTTGTTTCTTTTTTATTAATGAGTATTTCGTATTTGATAGTTCCGGCGACAAACAAGGCAAGGGATGAAGGAAGAGATAAAAGTTTTAAGTATCTGCACTTATTGAGTGTAATACTTACTTTATTGACTTTAGTACTCTGTCTTATAATTTTGGTGGTCACCTAAAATGGAAAAACAATTCAATGTTTTTGAAGAAGAAATAGAGGAATGTTGTTCAAATCCTATTACTGGTTTCTTTCGAGATGGATTTTGTCACACCGATAATTTGGATCAGGGCTTGCATGTTGTTTGTGCATACATAACAGATGATTTTCTAGAATTTTCTAAATCAAGAGGCAATGATCTTTCTACGCCAAGAGAAGTCTTCTGAGTCTGCTGCCGTGTTTCAGGTAAACGTCTTTAGCAATTTTTTTGAAGTCAGAACCTTTTCTTACCGACCAAATTGTTTCTCGAGCTTTTTTTGCCGAAGCTTTCAGGTCTACTATTTTTTCATGATAGATTTCATTTAATTCTGCTTCGTGAATGTGTTTCGGCTCTATATTTTTTAAAGAATTAATTTGGCCTTTAATCCACATTGCAGATGGATCTTGGTCGCTACTTTGTTTTAAGACTGAGTATATTCTTGGGAGATTGATACCCGTTACGCCGCTTTGCATTTGCACTTGGCATATGTGAATGCCTGGTTCGTAATCTACAAAAAGTTCAGCAAGACGAGGTGAAGTTTTTTGCCAAGGCTGCCATAAGTTATAAGAGGCAAAAGACATAATCATTGCTCGCATTCTAAAATTAATCCAACCTTTTTCTTTCAAGAAAACCATGCAAGCATCCAAGAACGGAAAACCAGTTTCTCCTGCAATCCATTTCTCAATAAGTTCATCATTCTCATCCTCTCTCAAAGAATCACACATTGGATGCATGGATTTAAATTCTAATTCAGGCTCGGTTTCAAGCTTTTGAATAAAATGACAATGCCAGTGAAGTCTTTTTTTAAATGAGTAGAGGTCTTTCCTGAAAATGGAGCTATTCATATTTTTCTGAACTTCTTGAAAAATAGTTCTTAATGATATTGTTCCAAACGATATGTGTGGAGATAATCTAGAACAAGAATGTTCAGCTTCAACGGGACTGGACATTTTTATAGAATATCCATCCATCCGCTTTTCTAAAAAAGATGAAAGAAGTTTTTTTGCTTTATCTTCGCCACCAAGCTGAAAACTATTATTTTTTGGATCTACAAGAGATAGCTTTTTTTTAAATGCTTTAAAATCTAATAAATCTTTGGGCTTAATTTTTGAGGAATGGTTAATTTGTGGAGGTGGTAATATTTTCTGAGTCATTATTCTATGCCAATTTGAAGACCAGTCATCTCTGTTGTGATTTTTTGTTTGAATTCCAAAATCTTCAAATTCATACAATCTTCCAGAGTCTTCGAACTTGCTAATGAACTTCGCTTTAAGATTTCTGTGATAATGAATGTCGGTTGATTGATTCAAAAAAATTTTAGACTGAGGAAAGTTTTTGTCTATCCACAAAGCAAGTTCATTAAGATCGCCCTCAAAGATAAACAAATCTCTATTGAGTTTATTGAGCTTTTCATCTAACTCTCCTAAAGAGTCGAGACAAAATTGAAATTGTCTTTCTGATTTTCCGTTGTTACTCCAATAGCCTTTATCGTATGCGTATATGATCAAAGATTTGTCAGCATTACAGCCGTGATACAAAGCAGAATTATCAGAAATTCTTAAATTTTTATGAAGCAAAACAATATTCACTGGACTAGAATACTTCAAATGATCTCAACGCATTCTCATATGAATATAAGAAGTTTTTTCTTAATAATTTATGACTATTGATTACTTAAAGACACAGAAAATAATTCATTGGCTTATGGCAATTATTATCATGTTGGATCTTAATGTCGCCCAAAAGTTTGGCGGCAATATGGAACTATGGGACAGACTTGAGTCACGATCTGATCATGCAACAGCCGGTATGATCGTAACTTTCTTATTTATATTAAGAATAATATTACGATATTTTTATGGAGCCCCAAAACTACCTTCAACGATGCCTGCCTGGCAGGTAGCTTCTGCAAAATTAGGACACTATTCTTTATATTTTCTTATGGCAGGGCTCATAATTACTGGAATATCAATGGCGAGCTTTGCTTCAGACCCAATAATAGTTTTTGGCATCGATTTGGCTTTTGCAGCGCATAACCAAAATACATTTTTTATAATAAGAGGGTTTCACGAATTTTGTACCAACGCAATCATTGCATTGATTGTTATTCATATTCTTGCCGCGCTGTATCATCAATTTTTTGCAAAAGATGATACTACATTGAATATGTTAAAATTTTGGACAACAAAAAAAGTTTAATTATTTCACAATTAGAATTTCATCAATGCCTCTTTCCGTAAAAATCTGGTTGCCAATTAGCTTGGTCTATATTTTATTTTTTCTCTGGTATACAAATTTATCTGGCCCTCTTACAGAGCAAGAAATAGAAAGCTACAAAAAAATCTTCGATGAGAGTAACTCAGCAAGAAGAGATTCTGGGCAATGGGAAAAAGCATTCCAGTTCATGAATGAGGATGATGGCAAAGACTTTTATATGGTGAACTTTCTTGATAGGAACGAATCACCACGAACCATGGAAGCTACTGGAGAGGGAGCAACTTCATTAGATTTGCAGATGCACTACATGGAATACATGTGGCCACAACAGTTTAAAAGAGCCTCACATCCAGTATTCTTTGCTTTTGTTTTAAATCCGGCTCTGGATATCGTTGCCGCCCAAGGAATGGAGGACTGGGACATTGTTGCAATATTTAGATACAGAAGCAGAAGAGATTTGTTTGAAATCGGCCTGAATCCTGTTTTTGATGAAAGGCATGAATACAAAGTTGAGGCCTTAGATAAGACGATAGCCATTCCTGTAGAAACCCCCTTTATTACTGATTTAAGGTTTGCCTTGTTTGTATTTTTGTTACTAATTGGCTTAATAATTGAAAGAATCAGAGGAAAATAAAATTCTTTTGGGCTTTTTCTCAAAGCTATAAAAATTAAAAAATGATGAACAGAATAAAAGCAGCTTGGGAAGGAAGGATTTCAGGTTGTTTGCTTGGTAAGCCCATAGAAATTTTATCAATGCGAGAAGGAAAAGATTCTTTAGAAAACTACCTTAAAGAAGCAAAGTCTTTCCCGTTGAGGGATTATATAAATCATGTCGAGCATCCATTAATAAAAGGCTTATCAATTAATTGTTGCAAGGGAAAAATTAATAGAGCTGAACAAGATGACGACATCACTTACACAGTATTAGCTTTAATGATGCTCGAAGAACATGGCTTAAAACTTGATACAGATGACATTGCAAGGACATGGATTAACAAACTGCCAGCTGGTGCTACTTTTACGGCAGAAAGAGAGGCGTACATCAAGTTAATAAAAAACATGAACTTTGATTATCAGTGGGGCGGGGAAAGAAAATTTGATATCGATACTCTGAGCGATAATGAGTTTAATGATTGGATTGGAGCACAAATAAGAATCGATATGTATGGTTGGGTTCTGCCTGGCAATCCGGCAATAGCTGCAGACTTGGCAAGAAAAGACGCGCGCCTATCTCATAGAGGGTGTGCCGTAGAATGTTCTGCATATATTGCTGCTCTTGCAGCTCTAATACCAGTCAAAGAAAAGAGAATAGATGCAGTTGAAGAAGCTTTAAAATACATAGACAAAACTTCAGATGCCTATAAAGCAGTGGAAGTAGGGATAAAAAATGTCGGTAAAGCTTGCAACAAAATCATAGACAAATATAAAGATCTTTCCCCAGTCCATAGCCTCAATAATTTAGCCATAGTTGTTTGGGCTTTTTTAAGTTTTCAAGATTCTTTTGATGAAGCAGTAGGTGAAGCAGTTTCAGCGGGATGGGACACCGATTGCAATGGAGCAACTGTTGGCGGATTGTTTGGTCTTGCTAATGGCGAGATTCCATCAAAGTGGACCGATCCTTGGAAAGGTAAAGTTAACACTACCATATCCGGCATAGGAGAATTAAGTTTAGAAAATCTTATTCAAAGAACAGAGAATCTCCGAGAAAATATAAGTTCGCAATTAAAAAAATCATAAAAGATGTCTGACTTTATTGTTTTTGGTGGCATTAATATGGATCTTTTTGCTTATCTTCCTAGATCTCCTGAAGAAGGCGAAACAATTGAAGCAAACTCAATAGAATTCTTTTTGGGAGGAAAAGGTGCGAATCAAGCAGTTGCTTTAGCGAGACTGGGCGCAAAGGTAAGTTTTGTAGGAACCATTGGCAAAGATTTATTTGGTCAGGATCTAGAGTCTTTGATCGAGAGAGAAAATGTAAATATTAAGAACTTGAGCAGGAAGAAAGGACAATCTGGCGTTGCATTAATTAACGTACTAGAAGATGGCAGAAATGAAGTCGTCGCTTTTCCAGGCATAAATAAGAATTCCAAAAGCAAACAAGTAAGCAATCAGGAATTAGAAGCTTGCTCAATTGTAATTGGCACGATGGAGTTGGAAGAAGTTGAGACTTCAGATTTATTCAAGCGCGCGAAACAAAACAATTGTTTAACAATACTTAATTTAGCTCCGTATAAAGAACCTTCAAAATTACTACTGGAGCAAACAGACATTTTAGTAATTAATGAGACTGAATTTTTAGGCCTTCTTAATAAGGCTCCTCAGTCAGTTGATTTAGATTTCATTGATAAGAATTTTTCCTCATTAAATATTCCCTCGCATGTAAATGTTGTTATTACCCTGGGAGATTCAGGAGTAATTGCATATGAAAAAGGAAAAAGAAAATATTTCAAATCAAGAAAAGTTAAAGCTATTGATACAGTTGGAGCAGGAGATTGCTTCGTAGGGGCCCTGGGATTTTCTCTTTCGGAAAATCCAGATATGTTTTCTGCCGTTAAATTTGCAAATTGTGCAGCATCGTTATCAGTGACCAAAAAAGGTGCTGCTAAATCAATGCCATCCTATGATGAGGTTGTAAATAAACTTTAAATTTTTTAATCTATATTTAAATGAAAAATTTGAATTTTGAAAATTTTGAAAAATTGGATTTGCCTTTCAAAGTTAATCGATTGTCTCCAAACATTGGAGCAGAGCTTCTGGAAATTGATTTAAGAGAAGATTTCAATAAGGAAACTTATGAATTGATTTACCAAGCTCTACTCATTTACAAAGTAATTTTTTTTCGCGAGCAGCATCTCAGTACCGAGGATCATTTAAGGTTTGCAAAACAATTTGGTGAACTGGAAGTTCATCCTTTTGCACCGCACAAAGAAGGATACCCAGAAGTTCTCAGCATAACTCACAACGAAAAGAGCAAAGGTAGAGAAAACACTTGGCACTCTGATGTTACTTGGAGGGAAGAACCTTCCTTGGGATCTATTCTGCGCATGATCGAGGGTCCTCAGGTTGGAGGCGATACCTTATTTTCTGACATGTGCTTGGCCTATGATGGGCTGTCTGATGAAGTGAAGAAAAAGTTAGAAGGAGCAATTGCTGTTCATGATTTTGCTGGTTTTAGACAAAGATTAATAAAACAAGGCAAAAGTGAAGCAGAAATAGAGGCTTTCAATCAAAAGTATCCAAGCCCTGAACATCCTGTGATTCGTACGCATCCGGATACAAAACAAAAAGTTATATACGTAAACAAAGCTTTTACACAATATATAAAAGACTGGGATGCTACAGAATCTTCCATTATGCTAGATTTCTTATATGCCCAAGCGGCAATACCTGAGTATCAGTGTCGATTTATCTGGGAAAAGGATTCGATTGCTTTTTGGGATAATAGAGCGTGCCAACACTACGCTGTATCAGACTATTGGCCGCAAGTAAGAAAGGTTGAAAGGGTTACAGTCGTAGGCGACAGACCCTTCTAAAAATTAAAAATAAATCACAGGGGTAATTATGTTTAGTCATATCATGGTTGGAGCAAACAATATTGAGGAATCTAAAACTTTTTACGACAATGTTTTAGGAGTTTTAGGTGCAAAACCAGGACTTATGGTTCCAAATCTTACTGGTCAAACTCGTTACTTTTATTTTTTAGAGGGAATGACTTTCTGTATTTCAGAGCCTATTGACGGGGAGCCAGCTTCAGCAGGAAATGGCTCAACTATCGGATTCAATATAGAAGATGAAGCACAAGGAGATAAATGGCATGCAGCAGGCCTTGAAGCTGGTGGAATTTCCATTGAAGATGCGCCTGGCGTTAGAGAATTTGAAGGCATGAAAATGTACTTAGCTTATTTGAGAGATCCCTCAGGCAACAAGCTTTGTGCAATTAAACAACTATAGAAATTATGGATTATGTTCCGTATGCAGTTCCGTTTTTCTTATTAGCCATCCTAATAGAACTATCTTATGGTTGGTTAAAAAATAACAATACTTACCGAGCCAATGATGCTTTGTCTAGTATGTTTATGGGAGCGCTTCGGTCTACTAGTTCGGCATTGAAAATAGGTTTAGGTGGCGCAGTTTTCTTCTTTGTGGAAACACATTTTTCATTGCCAAGATGGGATTCAAGTTCAATTCTTACTTGGATCATTGCCTTTGTTGCCTATGACTTCTTTTATTATTGGTTTCACAGAATCAGTCACGAGAGACAAATTTTTTGGGCATCGCATGTAGCTCATCACCAAAGCGAGGATTACAATTTATCTACGGCGCTAAGACAGACTGGCACAGGTTTCTTTTTGACTTGGGTATTTTATATTCCGCTTTTCATTATCGGCGTGCCTTCTTATGTTTTTGTTTCGGTTGCTTCCATTAATTTGATTTATCAATTTTGGGTTCACACAGAGCATGTTCCCAAATTAGGATGGTTCGAGTTATTTTTCGTTTCTCCCTCTAATCACAGAGTTCACCATGCTCAAAATGAGGAATACATAGATAAGAATTATGGCGGGGTATTTATTATTTGGGATAGATTGTTCGGAACTTTCAAGGAGGAGGAAGACAATCTTTCTCCTATCTATGGCATTAGAGGTCCTTTAAAAACCTTTAATCCTGTTTGGGCAAATCTTCATATTTATGTGAAGATGCTAAGAGAAATATTTCATACAAAAAATCTTAAGGATAAGCTTTATGTCTTGGTTGCACCAACCAGGTGGATTCCAACCGATTCAGGTCATTTATCTCCAAAAACAGATTTTGATGTTCACAATTTTGAAAAATACAATCCTAATTCCTCTTTGGCATCTAAAAGTTACGCTTTTTTTCAGTTAATATTTGTGTCTCTTATCAGCACAGTCTTTATTGAATTGGGCGAACTGAACCTGCTGCAAGGTATTGTTGTTGTTATTGCAATGGTTTCAACCGCATATTGTGTTTCTTTGTGGTTGGATTGCAAGAAGGCTTTGCTGGCAGATGTTTTCAGAATAGTTTTTTTAATAGGAGTTTTCTTAACTTCTTTTTTTCTTCCCGAGGCAAACATATACACTCTGCCATTGGCCGGATACTTGTCTATAAACCTATTATTTCTATTTTTCTTGCATAATTCTTTGCAGAAAAACAATCTTTTGACACGACAAATGTCATAAGTTATATTTTTTTTTTAATTTATTAAGGTAATTCGATATGGCAGCAAATATAGAAAAATTTGATTTTGATCCGGAAAAACTTCGTCAAAAGTATAGAGAGGAAAGAGATAAACGTCTTCGCCCTGATGGCAACGACCAATATAAGGAAGTAAAAGGAGACTTCTCGTATTTTGTAGAAGATCCATATGTCGAAGAAAAAATGGAAAGGGCACCTTTAAAACTTCATACTGAAATTGCAATTATCGGCGGTGGTTTTGGTGGAATGCTGGCTGCTGCAAGGATAAGAGAAGCAGGATTTGATGATTTCAAAATCATTGAAAAAGGCGGAGATTTTGGAGGGACTTGGTATTGGAACAGATATCCTGGAGCCTCATGTGACATTGAATCTTATATTTACTTTCCTTTGCTTGAAGAAACAGGCTTTGTCCCAAAAAGAAAATACACCAATGCGCCTGAGACTCTAGAGTACTGTGGAGTTATTGCTGAAAAGTTTAAGCTTTACGAAAACTCAATTTTGCAAACAGAAGTCACTGAGACAAAGTGGTCGGATGATTCTGGATTATGGACAATTAAAACCAACAAAGGCGATGAAATAACTGCGAATTTTGTGGTTCACTCAAATGGGCCTTTGAACAGACCAAAGTTGCCTGCAATACATGGAATTAATGACTACAAGGGACATACTTTTCATACAAGTCGTTGGGATTACGAATATACCGGAGGATCTTCTCACGGAGACCTGAAAAATCTTTCCGACAAAAAAGTAGCCATCATTGGTACAGGAGCAACTGCTGTACAGTGCATTCCTCATTTGGGAGCATCTGCAAAAGAGCTTTATGTTTTTCAAAGAACTCCTTCGTCGATAGACGTAAGAGCAAATAGAGAAACCGACGAAGACTGGTTTAATTCTATGAAGCCTGGTTGGCATGAAAAAAGAAGAGCTAACTTTGAAGGATTTTTAGCAGGAGAATTCAGCGGAGAAGATTTAGTAAACGATGGTTGGACTGAAATTTTCAGAACTATATTGTCAGCATTCAGGGCATCAGGACCATCTAAACTCAGAATGGCTTTGTGGGCATT
>LUMQ01000527.1_pt1 | contig 13900 bp, 11 predicted proteins | sample 729621 | NCBI WGS metagenome assembly LUMQ01 (sample SAMN03860259, study PRJNA289734) | marine metagenome | biome: seawater column; feature: ocean; material: water; isolation source: Red Sea water column Station 12 - depth 25m | place: Saudi Arabia: Red Sea | collected 2011-10-15 | depth 25 m | reverse complement strand
GGTACATTTTCATAATTTTCCCAAGCTACATCTTGAACAATCTCCCATCCATTTTTATTTGATTGATTTATACATTCCTCCAATGATTTTTCATAATTACCTTTAACTCTAATTATTTCAGCACCTAACTTTCTCATTTCTTCAGCACGAGCATCACTTACATACTCACTGATAAATATTTTACATTTCAATCCAAGTCTCTGTGCACCCCATGCCACAGAACGTCCATGATTTCCAGCAGTCGCCGTAGAAACAGTAATATTTTTTTTCCCCTCGTTAACTCTTTCAACTGCGTAAGCTCCACCTAATGCTTTGAATGATTTTAAATGAAATCTTTTTGACTCGTCTTTATAAAAAATGTTCTTTAATTTTAAATTATCTGATAGTTTTTTTAGTTCTATTAAAGGTGTTGTATTATAATCTTTCCAGCCTGAGATTTTTTTATATGCATCAACAATATTTTTCTCACCACAAACATTTATTATATTTTGTCTATTAAAATTAAAGTTTTTATTAAATATATATTTTGATAGTTTCCAACCAAAATTCTTCGAGTTGCCCATAATAATTTAGCAATCCAAAGTATTTTGTTTTTCCCAATTTGTTATAGGACTATTTTTGTCAAAAATTTCTTCCTTTGCAAAATTTGATAATTCTTCTTTTTTAAGTTTTATATAACTTTCGATTACATTATCACCAAAAGCTTCTCTTAAAACTTTATTATTATTTAACATATCTAATGAGTCTTCCAGGTCATTCGGTAATTTCGGTAAGTTTGGATAATTTTTATAATCTGTATACATGTTACAGCTTAATGGTTCGCCTGGATCTAATTTTAAATTCATTCCATATAATCCTGATGCAATGACACCAGCCTGCAACAAGTATGGGTTAGCAGAACCGTCCATAAGTCTTAATTCAAATCTCCCTGGATCCGGTATTCTAATCATGTGAGTTCTGTTATTGCCTGAATAAGAAATACTTGATGGTGACCAAGAAGCACCTGATTTTGTTGGTGGTGCATTTATTCTCCTATAACTATTTACTGTTGGGTTAAAAAAAGAGGAAAGTGACTCTGTATTTTTCATAACCCCAGCTAAAAAATTGTATGCGATTTTGCTGAGACCAAATCTATCACCATTATCTAAAAACTTATTAACTTTACCATTCCATAAGGAAATATGCGCATGACATCCATTTCCAGTTAAATTTTCAAAAGGCTTAGGCATAAATGTAGCTCTTAAACCATGTTTTTCAGCAAGGGATTTAACCATAAACTTAAAAAAAACGTGCCTATCAGCAGTAATTAAACAGTCTGAATAATCCCAATTCATCTCAAACTGTCCATTAGCATCCTCATGATCATTTTGATAAGGGTTCCAGCCTAACTCAATCATACAATCACAAATTTCTTTTATTAATTCATATCGTCTCATTAATGCAGATTGATCGTAACAAGGTTTAGATTGTATATCTCTTGGATCCGCAATGGAAGAACCATCAGGAGATATAAGAAAATATTCGCATTCTACACCTGACTTCATCTCCAGACTTTTTTTAGAAAGCTGCTTTATTTGATTTTTCAACATTACTCTTGGTGAAGCATTAACTGGTTTACCATTCATCCATAAATCTGATGCCAGCCATCCCACCTCTTTATTCCATGGAAGTTGTATTAAACTATCTGGATCTGGTATAGCAAACATGTCAGCATCTGCAGGCGTCATATCCAACCATGTTGCAAATCCTGCAAATCCAGCCCCATTCTTTTGCATTTCACTAATTGCTCTTGTAGGAACTAATTTAGATCTTAGCACTCCAAATAAATCAACAAAACTTATTAAAAAATATTTAATTTTTTTTATTTTAGCAATCTGAGATAAATTTTTTGCCATAAATTATGCTATCACAAATTCAGGAAAAAATAGATAAAAAGAAATCTTTGTAATAAATCAAGTTACCTACAATTATAATTATAATAGCAATTATAGCGCCGTACTTTGCCTTAGGCCATGCAAGTCGCGCCATTTTACTTGGGGTCTTGTTTATATTTTCTTGATTATCTTTATCTTCCATTTTAAAAAAAGGGCGCATAGGTAATATGCGCCCTTTAATTTTAATTACCCATCGGTAACGTTGCTCTTCCAATCGTTTGGACCACGTCTTTGCCTAGCAAGTTTTTGAAGTTTTTCACTTTCTTGCTTAGCAGTAATAACATGCCAACCGATCCAAATGATAAATCCAAGGATTACTAAAATCCCCTCAGATCCAACACCTGGGTATACCGCACCTTGGACTTCAGAGGCGCTTAAATGATCTATCCAGTTTGTTACTGTTGCCATAAATTATCCTCCTTACCTGGTTGCAGAGGCCACGGATTTTTCATCATCCTTTGCTGCCTCCATTATTTCATAGTCTAGTCCAGCGATTTCAGCTTCTCTTGGAATTCTTAATTTACCCATTCCATGAAGTATCTTCGCTATTACAAAACCTGGGATCATTCCTAGAACGAAAAACATTATTATCGCTCCAATGAACATTCCTAAAGGATTTATTGATGCGTAAGTAGCACCGTCCCACATAGCTCCTACACTATATCCTGATGAAGGATAACCATTTAGAACAAATCCACAGATCACTAGTCCTACAAAACCAGCATAACCATGAACTGCCACTGCACCAACAGCATCATCTATTTTGAACTTACGTTCAACCCAGTAATGCAATTTATATGCAATAACAACACCGATCATACCAATTATCATTGATTGTATTGGGTGGTACAAATCATTACCTGCAGAAGCACAAATGATTCCCGCTAGTCCAGAAGAATATGTCCAGAATGGATCTCCTTTAGAGATTACATATCCAGCCAATAGTCCTCCTGAAAGTGACATCAAGAAGTTAAAAGTAATACCACTTAATGTAGTAGGGGTTACATAAATGTTCGTCGCGGTAAAGTATGTTACACCTTCCATTCCATATTCAGGTCCTAAGTTAAATATAGGTATGTTACATGCAGCATAGAATCCCCAGAAACCTGTGTAAATAAGGAACAATCCTATTACAACCAGCCAAGGATTTCTTGGACCAATGTTTCTTGGTTCTCCACTTGATGTAAATTTACCTATTCTTGGTCCTAAAACGACTAAAATACCAAGCGCAAATCCACCCGCAATAGCGTGAATTACTCCTGATGCATAAGCATCATGATATCCTAAAAGTTTTAGCATCCAACCGTCAAAGTGCCATCCCCATGCAGCATCAGTCCAGAATACTGATCCAATAGCAATTGCTAAGATACCGAAAGCGAAAGTTGTTATTCTTTCAATTACTGCACCTGAAACAATTGAAGCAGCTGTCCATGAGAAAAGTAGAAATGCCGCCCAGAAAACACCACTGATGTGGTCACCAAGGTTAATAGCCATAAGTTGACTTGTTGCCTTGTAATAAACCGCACTAAATGCAGAGTCGTCTGTTATTAAAGCGTCACTTCCATTCATTATTGATGGTGCAAGTCCGGGTCCAGTTGGAAAAGCCCAATATATCCACCATCCAAATAAAAACCACGTTACTGTTACCAGCGGTATAAGTATTGTGTTTTTCATTAATGTATGTTGATGATGTTTGTATCGGGAAGCTCCAACTTCATACATACAGAATCCCACGTGAATTAAAAACATGAGCACTACCGTTATCCAGTAGTAAAATTCTGTAAATATGGTCGTCAATGCACCTAGTTCGTCAGTCATATCAAACCTCCATTTGTTTAAACAAATTAAGATTATTTTAAATTATGAGATATTTTGTACAATGTTTAAAAACCTATATTGAGCGCATAAAATTAAAATTAAAACAACCCAGGGTAGATAGATTTTTTATAGATTCTTAAAATTTTCTGTAAGCTTTTTTTAGATCAACAAGTGGATGATTTGGAGACATCTGAAATTTAACTAATAGTTCTCTTGCGATCATATCTCTATCTTGTTGGTTATTTGGAAGTTTAATTTTTTTTGGAATTGTAACCCAGCCATTTGCATTTCTGTCAAAAACTGCAGGTCTATCCTCTTCGTAACCCATGTGAACATCTTCCAGCCAATTTAAATCATCCCACCCCATAGCTTCAATATATTTTTTTAGGAACGGAGTAAGTCTTGTGTAATCAGGTAAAAGGTTTACATCATATCTGTAACCAATAGTCTGCCCAATCATTTTTTCTCGGGCAGTTTCTTTTTTCTTACCTAACTGACCTTTGATTTCTTTAGACTTTACTTTTTTGTTTTTCTTTTTTTTTGCCATCTTAAAATTTATATTTTATGAAAATCATCAACACCAACTGTATGATTTGTTCCTGATAAAGGAACTTTTGCTAGCGCAGATGCTTCCATAGTAAGTGCAGCCATATCCTCAGGTTCCAATGAGTGTATATTTGTTTTACCACACGCTCTTGCTAGAAGTTGTGCCTCTAACGTCATAGTATGTAGATAATTGTAAACTCTTAATGCAGCTTCATCTGGATTTAATCTTTTTCTTAATTTTGGATCTTGTGTTGCTACACCTACAGGACAACGACCTGTATGACAGTGATAACAATGACCAGCTGGCACACCCATTTCTTTTTCAAAGTTTGACTCTGGAATCTCTTTATTACAGTTAAGCGCAATCATTGCACCAGTTCCAATAGCAATAGCGTCTGCCCCAAGTGCTAGCGCTTTTGCCATGTCAGCACCATCTCTTACACCTCCAGCATAAATTAAAGTAACTTTTCCAGTTTTACCCACATCATCAATCGCTCGTCTTGCTTCTCTGATAGCAGCAATTCCTGGGATACCAGTATTTGCAGCAGCTATGTGTGGTCCTGCTCCAGTTGATCCTTCCATACCATCAAGGTAAATAGAATCTGGATCACATTTAGCAGCCATACGCACATCATCATAAACTTTTGCTGCTCCAAGTTTTAATTGTATTGGTACTTTATTTTTCGTTAATTCTCTTAACTCCTGAACCTTTAAAGCAAGATCATCTGGTCCTAACCAATCTGGATGTCTAGCAGGTGATCTTTGATCAATTCCAGCTGGAAGAGATCTCATTTCAGCAACTTGGTCAGTTACTTTTTGACCCATTAAGTGACCACCCATTCCAACTTTTTGGCCCTGTCCGATAAAAACTTCAATACCATCTGCTAATTGAGCGTGATGCGGATTAAAACCATATCTTGACTGGATACATTGATAGTACCATTTCTCAGAATATCTTCTTTCATCAGGTATCATTCCACCTTCACCCGAACATGTTGCGCTACCTGCCATCGTAGCACCTCTTGCTAATGCAGTTTTTGCTTCATAAGATAGTGCACCAAAACTCATACCAGTTATGTAAACGGGTATATCTAATTCAATAGGATTTTCACATCTTGGACCAATTATGGTTTTTGTTTCACATTTTTCTCTGTATCCTTCGATTACAAATCTTGTTAATGTCCCTGGTAAGAAAACTAGATCATCAAACGTTGGAATTTTTTTCATCAACGCCATTCCACGCATTCTATATCTACCTAATTGTGCTTTGATATGAATGTCGTCAATTACCTCTGGCGTAAAAATCGCGTTATAACCTAAAAGGCTTTTATTTCTTTTTGAAAATTCACTCTTACCATTTCCATTAGAGTGACCGTTTGATTTACCATTTTTCTTTTTTGCCATTATATAGCTCCTTTTTTCTCTGTTGGTTCAAGCGCATCATAATTCCAAAGTTTTTTACCAGCTACAACTTTTGTCATTTTCGAAACGTCGAAATTATCGCCAATTTCAGCTACTTTAAGTTTTCTTTTTAACCAATCTATATCACTTTTTGTCATAGGGGACTCCACCGCATCACTACCAAATGAGCCAATTTTTCCACCTACATAAATAGTTCCGTCGTACATCGAGTCTCCTAAATTAATTCCTACATCTCCTAAAATAACGATTCTTCCTCTTTGCATCATAAAACCAGTGAATGCACCAGCATCTCCTCCAATGATAATTGTTCCACCTTTTTGGTCAATACCTGTTCTTGCTCCAACACTGCCTTTGCATATTAAGTCTCCACCCCTTATAGCTGCTCCAAAACAAGACCCAGCATTTTTTTCAATTACTACTTTTCCAGCCATCATATTTTCCGCACAAGACCAACCAACTCTTCCATTTACTCTTACCATTGGACCATCGATTGAACCTACGCCAAAATATCCTAAGCTTCCTTCAAAAATTAAATTAAGTTTATTTAATATACCAACACCCAAACTATGTTTACCTTGAGGATTTTTGATTACAATTGTACCGTAACCCTGGCTCATCAATTCATCAATTTTTCTATTAGCTTGCTTGCAATCTAAATCTTTTACATCAAGATCTGTTCTTTTATTAAAGTCAACGTCATATGTTCCCCAATAATAAAAATTTTCTGCCTCATCAGGATTAAAGAATTTCTGTTGAGTTTTACCAGTTAAAACCTCTGTATGCATACCCATTGACTGGGCTTTTGTTTTTTTTTCTGTAGTCTTTAAATTTGCCATACTTTCACTTCTCCATCAAAAGGATCATACGTATCTATTTCTTGTGGCAAAATAGATCTAATAGCTATTTCCTCTGAACCCATCGCAACTAAATCATCGGACTCGTAAAGAACCAATGGTTTTGCCGCCATAGTATCTTTTGCCATACCTAAAGAGTCTTTTGTTGCTACGAAATATGTGAACACTCCATCTAAACCACTTAAAGAGTCTTTCATACCTTCCTCTAATGTAGCACCATTTCTCATTTTTTCTGCCAAGTACACTGCGATCAATTCTGAGTCACATTCTGACATAAATCTCATTCCTTTATTTTCTAGAACTCTTCTATTATTCCAATAATTAGTTAATTGACCATTATGAACAACAGATACATCGCTAAAAGGATAACCCCAAAAAGGGTGGGCAGATTTAATATCAACACCAGACTCCGTTGCCATCCTTGCATGTCCAATAGCGTGAGTACCTTTTACATCTGCGAGACCATATCTTTTTGATACAGCTTCAGCATCACCAAGATCTTTTATTAATTCAAGCGATTTACCAATTGATAAAATTTCAACACTTTCAATGCTTTCAATTTTTTTTGAAAATTCCATCAGATCATCATTAAATTGCATTTCATATCTAAATGAATAAGGTGTAAGTCTATCCTCTTTAATTACCTTCGCTCCTAATTCAGATAACATTTGATCAACCATTTTTTTTCTTTTATCGTAAACACTTGAGTCTTCATTTATAGAAGTACTTCCCTCACCAACATTTTCTCCAACTTTAAATCTCATAATGAAGTTTTGACCGTCATTTTCTGCATACAATGCATATCCTGTTGAGTCTGGCCCTCTGTGCTTAAGAGCCTGCAACATAAGCTGTAATTCAGATCCTACGTTAGAAGATTTTCCTCTGTGAATTAGTCCAGCTATTCCGCACATATAATATACTCCAAGTTTACTATGGTAGACAATCTAGATAAGTATCTAGATCCCATTGAGTTGTTGCTCCTAGAAATCTTTCCCACTCGTCATTTTTATACCAATGAAACACTTTATACATTTCACCTGGTAACGCAGATTTTATAACTTCATCCTCTGACAATCTTGCTAAAGCTTCACCAAGACTTAATGGTAGTTTCTTAACATCTTTACCTGCTTTTTGAGCCTCATAGATATTTCTAGACTCTGGCGCTGCAGGTTTCATTTTTTTTGTAATTCCTTCATCACATGCTTTTAATAAAGCAGCTCCCAATAAATAAGGATTGTGCATCGAGTCCACAGATCTGTATTCAAATCTTCCAGGTGCAGAAACTCTCAATCCACAAGTTCTGTTTTGATATCCCCAGTCAGCATAAACAGGCGCCCAAAAACCTTGGTCCCAAAGTCTTCTATATGAGTTAACAGTTGATGAACCTAAAGCGGTTAGTGCTGGCAAGTGTTCCATAATCCCGGCAATTGATTGCAATCCTATTTTTCCAGGCAGTTGCATATCTTTTGTGTCCGGCATAAACGTATTTGTTCCACCTGAAACATAACTAAAAACTTCCTCAACTCCTGGAAGTTTTTTATGTCCCAATTTGTTTACAGAAATTTTTCCACCTTTCCATAAAGACATGTTTGTATGACATCCACTAGCTGACACCCCCATGAATGGTTTGGTCATAAAACAAGCTATTAGACCGTGTTCTCTAGCTACTTGTGCACATATTTGTCTGTACGTTGATAATCTGTCTGCATTTCTTAAAACATTATCAAAAGTCCAGTTTAATTCTAATTGACCCGGGGCATCCTCATGGTCACCTTGAATCATGTCTAACCCCATAGCTTTTGAATATTCAATGACTTTCATAAACACGGGCCTTAAAGATTCAAACTGATCTATGTGATAACAAAATGGTTTTGAAAAACCTTTACCAGTTGGAGTACCATCCTCATTTTTTGTTAGCCACATCATTTCTGGCTCTGTTCCAACTCTTAATTCCAAACCATGTTTCTTTTGGAATTCATCCATAAAAATTCTTAAATTACCTCTACAATCAGAAGTTAAATGTCCACCAGGATTTTCTCTTTCTTCTCTATTTCTAAAACAAGTACAAAAAACTCTTCCAACTCTTTTATCCCATGGAAGTTGAACGAAGGTTTCAGGATCAGGTATACCAACAAGCTCCATAGCTTCAGGTCCATAGCCAATATAATTGTTATGTCTATCTAGAAAAAGGTTTGCTGTTGCGCCGTATACTAATTGGAAACCTTTTTCTGCTGTTCTTTCCCAGTGATCTGCTGGAATTCCTTTTCCAACAACTCTACCAGTAACAGAAATGAATTGAAAATATATATAAGTAATTCCTAACTCGTTAATTTTTTCTCTAACTTTTTTAACCAGCTTATCTCTACCTGGTTGATTAACATGTTTTTCTAGATCAGTCATTTTACCCCTCAAAGTTTTAAGATCAAAAAGGTAACTGAAAAAAAAACGTCTGTCTACTTAGATAACTTAGCTCCAAGGAAACGGACTGTTCGAAGTAGGGTGAAGCTCTCCCTTCGCGTATCGGTTGAATCTAAACGGTTTTAACAATGTACTCTCTTGACCTAAAATTTCTTGCGCAACGAGGTGACCAACGCCCAACATTTTATAACCGTGATTAGCATCAGCTATCATGTAAACGTTTTCTAAAAATCTATCAAAGATAGGAAATGAATCTGGAGTTAAACAACCAAGTCCACCAGATGGTCCCTTTCTATATAAGTTTGATTTACCCTCAAATCTTTTTTGGCAATGAGCTAATGCTGAGGACCACATATCTGCAAACTCATCAGTTGTTTGATACTCTGGCGAGTCCAATCCATAAGGATCGACATTAACTTTATCAAAATGTTTTTGAACAATGTAAGGTGAAGTTCCACCTTGAACACCCAAACCTTCAATATCAGGTTTATAATATATTCCCCATAATTTATCTGTAATTAGTTTTTTATCTTTATCTGAGTAAAGAGGTGCATCTGTGTCTACATGAATTACTGGAGGCTGTTTACCCTCATTTGTTCTTAGATAATCCGCATCAACCCCAAGAACACCTTCTTGTAAAAACCAATAAGTCCACATATCAACTTGGTGCATTTTACCATCCTTACCTTTTATGTCGGTTGTTTTAGGTAATTCCAACATATTCCAGAAGTCTCTTACCCAAGGTCCTGCACCAACAACTACTTGGTCACAATCTATTGTTCCTTGATCTGTAATAACTCCTGTAACAGCATTACTATTGCTCCCTTTTTTGAAACCTGTAACTTTTACGCCTTTATGAACATTAACTCCATTAGCGTTAGCTTTTTTTTCTAATGCTTTAATTGAATCTTTGTTAAAAGCATATCCACCCTTTTTCTCATGAAGAACAGATGTAATTCCTTTTGCCTGCCAGTCGTCGAAAATTCCTTTCATATATTTATCACAATCTTTTTCTCCTTCGATAAATTCTGAATCATATCCAATTGCTTTTTGTTGATTGTAAATACTAGCTACGTCCTCATGCATTACTTCTGGTGAAATCTGCATATATCCAACTGCATTATATTTAAATGCTTTTGGATCGCTCTCCCAAACCTCAACTGAGTGAGCCATTAATTCTCTCATTGCTGGCTGAAAATAATTATTTCTTACAACACCACATGCTATTCCACTTGCACCTGCAGCAGTGTCTTTTTTTTCTAATACGACAATGTCATTAGGATTTTTATAGGTCTCTGATAATTTCCATGCAGTGCTTAACCCATGGATACCACCACCGATTACAACTACTTTTGCTTTTGTTGGTAAAGCCATAGCTGAACTTTATTTTTTGTGCGACAGAAGTATATAATATTTTTTATATATAAAAAATATAAGTAAATTGAATTCAACCTTCAGTTTAGCTGAATTTTTAAAAACTTAAATTTTTCAAAGTTGCTAAATAATCATTAAATTCATTAATAAATGCTTGGCTTGGTTTAATGAATTTTTTTCTTTGATCTTTCAAATTTTTCTCTAAATAAAAAAAACCTTTCTCACAAGCTTCATTAATTATTAACGCTGATTTTGGTCTAGAAGTTTTAAAAAGTTTAGTTTTTAATTCCTCAACTGACAAATTTTGCTTCAGTTTATAAGCGGTCATAACTAAAAGCATCATATGATAATGAGAAGGAGATTTTCTGAAAAAATAATTACTAGACTTATGAGATAATTTCATTTGATCCTCCCAAAACTCCAACAAGTCTTTTGTAGCTTTGTTCATTAAGATCTTACTTTGAGTTTCTTAGGATCATAAAATGGGAACGAAATTACTTTAGCTGGTATTCTTTTTTGGTGTCCATCAATTTTACCTATTTCAACTTCTGTGCCTTCCTCAGCATATTTTGCATCAATTCTGCACAATGCTATATTTTTATTTAAAGTTTTTGACAGCATTGCACTAGTAATTACACCGACTTGTCCTCTACCAATATGCACTGAGTTACCATTTGCTGCAGGTTCATGACCAACCAACTCTAGTCCTACTAATTTTTTTTGTGGATTATTTTTTCTTTTTATTAATTCTTCTTTTCCAATAAAATCATCCTCTTTCGTTTTCAAAGGAACTGTAAAACCTATACCAGCCTCAAAAGGATCTGTCTTATCGTCAAATTCATAACCATAAAAAATTAGTCCAGCTTCAATTCTTACCATGTCCAAAGCTTCTAAACCTAATGGAGAAATATTAAATTCTTTTCCAGCTTCCCAAACTTTATCCCATACAACTGAAGCATCTTTTGGATGACACCAGATTTCAAATCCTAATTCACCTGTGTAACCTGTTCGTGAGACAACTATTGGAGTTCCTGTCACACTATCTATTCTTGCGATAGTCAATCTAAACCATTGCAGATCATCTATGGAAGGCTGAGTATCAGGAGTCCAAACAAATTTTTTTAAAATTTTTCTGCTATTAGGACCTTGAACAGCAATATTATGTATTTGATCGGTTGAGGATTTAACCCATACCTTAAAATTTTTCTTTTTAGCTTGTTCTTTCAACCATTGACCGCCGTATTCTTGACCACCAATCCATCTAAAGTTATCTTGACCAAATTTAAGCAGAGTTCCATCGTCAATCATACAACCATTTTCATAGCACATAGCAGAATAGACAACTTGTCCTGCAGAAAGTTTTTTAACATTCCTTGTAAGTGTATATTGCATTAAATTTTCTGCATCTGGCCCAAGTATTTCAAATTTTCTTAAAGGTGAAAGATCCGTTACAATGGCACTTTCTCTACAAGATGTATATTCTTTTACTGCGCCGTAATTTGTGTAATTATTTGCTAACCAATATCCGTTATAATTAATAAAATTTTTTGTTAGCTTTGAAGTCTTTTCATGAAAGCCTGTTTCTTTTGTAATTTTTGGTTCTGAATCTGTGCTCACTCTAAAAGCTACCCCTTTCGAGATCTTTTTATCCTTTGCATATGTTCTAACAAAAATATCAGTTGGATTCCATCCATTTGCTGCATCTACATCACATGGACATGCAGAAGATGCACACGTAAGATCTTTCAATGCTCTAAAAAGCACGTAATCACCAGGTCTTGACCAAGGTTCATCAAAAGTTGCAACGTTATTAGCATCGATTGCAGTATTAAAAAATAAATTTATCGCTATCCAACCTTTTCTTGGTTTCACTTCATATTTTTCTAATGAATTATTAAAATTTGTTGAACAATTAATGTGACCGAAATAGCCCATGTCCTCATAATATTTTGATGTACAAGCGTAATTGAAGGTGTCATGTCTCCCAACTGTATCTCTTACAACCTCAATTACAGGTTCATGCTCAGCATCAAAAAACTTTGAAAATAAACCTGGCATAGGATATGCAGCACCCATAAAAGTCCTTGTTGCTGTTGGGTCTATTATGCTCTCAACTCCTTTATCAAGTTTCCTTTTATCGAATGCTAAAAAATCTGAACATTGTCTTCCACCTGGATCAATTATTTGAATATATTCTCCAGCTTTAACTTCATAAGTTTCAGACGACATTCGATTAACAAATATTTCTGATATTGGATCATAAAGAGGTTCTGGCAGAACATATTGTTCTTCGTTTATGTCAAATTTTGCCCTATGTATAAAAATTGTAAGACTTGTCGGCGGATTGTGATTATGAACACTCATTAATTCGCCAGGAGAACCAATCATCACAATACATTTATCTTTTGATTGAAGAGTAACTATCTCTCCCATTGGACAATCTTTATTAAAAAGTCTTGAAGCTTTTGATCTTTCTAAATCTAAATTTTTCTTTTTAAAAATATTTGAAATTTTTTCATCCTGACTTATTGATTTTTTTAAGATTTAAGATTGTTAAATCGTGTTTCCCTTTAGAATTAAAAGCAATAACCTCACAAAATTGTTTTCCTTCATCGTTTACTATTTCTATTTTATCATCTGAATTAATTTCAAAAACATGGATGCCACCACCTTGAATAACATATCTTTCAACTCCAGGTGGCAAAACCCTTAGACCAGGATTTTTTATAAGATTGCTTGAAAGCGACATAATATAAAGTGTTATCTCAGTTTTATTTGAAATAATATATTAACCTAAACGAGTTGACTATACATTTAATTAGTCACATAATCAGAGTACTTAATATTAAGAAAGGGGTATAAATGAGAAGAATAATATCATTATTATCTGCAGTTATAATTTCAGTAGTAAGTTTTGTTGGAATATCAAACGCAGCAGATAGCAAAAAGCCCATCGTAATCCCAACTCATAACTGGTCAAGCCAAATTGTAATGGCTTACGTTATTGGTGGAATTATGGAAAGTATGGGAAATAATGTTAAATATGTTAACGCTGACTCTCAAGCAGTTTACGAGTCAATTAGAATTGGTGACGTAACTTTATCTCACGAAGTATGGGAATCTGCTTTTGGTAAATCATTCACAACTGCTTTGGATAAAGGTGGATTGCTAGACTGGGGTGACCATGAAGCAAGAACACTTGAAGATATGGGATATCCAAACTGGGTTGCTGAAAAAGGATTATGCCCAGGTCTACCAGACTGGACTGCTTTAAAAAATCCTGACTGTGCTAAAAACTTTACAACACCTGACTCTCCGGATGGAAAAGGAAGAATGTTGGAAGGTCCACAAACTTGGCATGGTGACTTAATTCCACAAAGGGTTGACGCTTTAGGTTTAGGAGATCTTTGGTGGGTTAAATTTGCTGGAAGTGCTGATGCACTTTGGGCAGAGTTAGCAGCAGCTGAAAAAGAAGGAAGAGGAACAATCATCTTTAACTGGACACCTAACTTTACAGATGGTGCTGGTTTTACA
>LUMQ01000503.1_pt1 | contig 14004 bp, 10 predicted proteins | sample 729621 | NCBI WGS metagenome assembly LUMQ01 (sample SAMN03860259, study PRJNA289734) | marine metagenome | biome: seawater column; feature: ocean; material: water; isolation source: Red Sea water column Station 12 - depth 25m | place: Saudi Arabia: Red Sea | collected 2011-10-15 | depth 25 m | reverse complement strand
CAAAATATACCATTTGATCCCCTAATTAGAACTCCTCTAACCTGCTTATTATTTCTAATCAAATCAAAAACAGTAAATAATTCTTTAATTAAATTTTGTTTTAATGCATTTCTATTTTCTACATTATTGAGATGGATATCTAACCAACCATTTTCATAATTAAGAATGATATCACTTGTTTTTGGAAAATCTATTATATTCATTTTTTTGTTTCATAAAACATTTACTATTTACATTCTAGCTATTCCAAAACTATTTGGCTTCATAGCTCTATGTTTGCTTTCCCAAAATGTTTCTAACAAAAATCCTAGAATCTTTCTTGTTTCCGCTGGATTAATTAGCCCATAATCAAGTCCTCTACCAGAAGTAGTGAATGCATCAGATTGAGAATTATATTTTTCAGTAATCTCAACTAATTGGCTCTTTAACTTTTCACTATCTACAGCCTTACCTTTTCTTTCAGCAGAGGCAATCATGACCTGCTCCATAGTTTTAGCAGCTTGTTCCCCACCCATTACTCCAATTTTTGCATTAGGCCAAGAAAATATAAAATCTGGCTCATATGCTTTGCCAGACATTGCGTAATTACCCGCACCAAAACTAGCGCCCACATTCAATGTGATCTTAGGAACTTTAACATTAGAGACAGCTTGGATTAGCTTAGAGCCATGTTTAATCATTCCCAACTGCTCTGTTTGCTTTCCAACCATAAATCCAGTTGTATTGCTTAAAAAAATTAATGGAGTATCAGATTGATCACATAACTGAATGAATTGAGCAGATTTTGTAGCACCATTAGGGTCTATAGGACCATTGTTTCCAATGATACCGCATGCAAACCCATTAATTTTAGTATGAACACATATTGTGGAAACACCATACTGAGGCTTGAAATCTATAAAATCAGAGCCATCTACAATTCTAGCAATTAATTCGCGTACATCATAAGGAACTTTATAATCAATTGGTACAACACCAATGATTTCTCCGCAATCATATATGGGTTCTTGAAATTTAATAGACTCACGTTTTAAAATTTTTGAATTCCAGTCAATTTTATTAATTAAATCTCTAACAATCTCAATTGCATGAGCATCATCATCAGCAAGATATTCTACTAATCCGGTAACTCTAGAATGCATTTCACTACCTCCTAGCTCCTCATTTTTAGCAATTTCCCCAGTGGCTGCTTTTAAAAGCGCAGGCCCAGCTAATGCTGCCATCCCATTTTTTTTGACTCCAATTACATAATCACTCATACCTGGCATGTATGCACCGCCTGCGGTTGACAGGCCATGGAGCACCGTAATTATTGGGATACCCATTGCACTCATTTCCGCCAGACCTGCAAAAGCTCCTCCACCCAATGCCCATAATTCAACTTTATATTGCATCAGATTTGCACCCGCACTTTCTACCAAATGAACAAGAGGCAACTTATGTTTTTTTGCCATTTCCAAAAGTAACAGCCCTTTTTCTATAGTTTTAATAGTAGTTGCTCCCGCATTTATTCCACTATCGTCTATGTAGATTAAACACTTGACTCCTGAAACGTATCCAATACCTCCAATTAGACTAGACCCAGGAATACTAGTTTCGGGGTCTGGGTCATCTACACAATACCCTGCCATATTAAAAAGTTCTAAAAACGGAAGACCTGGATCTAACAACGCACCTAATCTTTCTCTAGGAGATAATTGGTTTCTTTTCTCAAATATATCTCTGCGTTTTTCAGAAGTCTGAGCTGCCCTTTCTAGAAGTAAATTCATTTTGTCTAAAAGAGCCTTATTTTCTTTTGTATTAGTTTCAAAAGAAGGAGAGGAAATATCAATTTTACTTACGAACACTTAACACCTATTTTAGTATATTTTTAATTTATTCAATTCCTTCGAATTTAAGTCAAAACATTTAGCAAGCCGGTCGATAGTTGTTCACGGAGAGCGTATTTCTTAATTTTCCCTGATCCGGTGAGTGGCCATTCATCAATCTCAACCCAGACCGCTGGGGTTTTTTGTGGTGATATTTTCTCTCTAATATAAGACTTGAGATCTGTAGATGTAAGCTTCTGTCCTTTTTCAAACTTTAAAAAACACCCAACTATTTCCCCGAACTTTTCATCAGGCAGCCCTACAATCGCCACCTCAGAAATATCATTATGCTCAAGCAAACTATTTTCAATCTCTTTGGGATAAATGTTCTCTCCACCCCTTATGATCATCTCCTTAACTCTACCAGCTATGCGAACATAGCCCTCTGCATCCATTGTTCCTAAGTCACCGGTGTGCAACCATTGCTCATCGTCAATAGTTTCAGATGTTGCATCAGGATTTTGATGATATTCGAGCATAGTGTTATCACCTCGGTTACAAATTTCACCGACTTCATTTAGGCCCATCACTTTATTTGTCTGTGGATCACGTATTGAAACATCCAAGTTTGGCAAGGGTTGCCCCAATGAGTTAGTCAAGTTTTCAAGACTGTCATCCGCCCAAGCTAAAGTAATCACTGGGCTACTTTCAGTCTGACCGTATACGATCTGGAGCCAAACTCCAAATGTTTGATGAAGCTCTTTTACAAGGGTAGGCGGAACACTCGTACCTCCAGAGGTCATACCCTTTAGTTTAGATTCTTGATAATTACCCTTTTTCCACTCTTCCAATATTTCCACAAACATAGTTGGAACTGCAGTTAGAAAATTGATTTTTTCCTTCTCAACTACCTCACACCAGTTCCTGGCATCGAATCTCTCCATAATGTAATGTGTCGCTCTCATGGCTAAGCAACCTAGTGTAGCCATCCCTGCACCAGACGTATGAAACATTGGCATGCAATTTAACCAACGATCGCCCTTTTCCAAACCCATTCTAGTTTGAAAACTTTTTGCATTATTAAATAGACCCATATGGTGCAATTTTGCGCCCTTGGGAAATCCGGTTGTACCAGACGTAAATTGTATTTGAACAGGATCTCTAGGAGCGACCTCTGGGAGAGAATTAGTAAGTGACTCACTCCCACTGTCATTTAAACCAAATAGTTCATCCCAATCTTGTATATCTACCATCCTCTTTACAGACGGCATTTTGTCTGTAACTTTCTTGGCAATATCCCACATCGGATTACCACGAAAGCTCTTGGCTACATATAACTCTTCACTCTGCGATTTCTCAAGAACATACTTTAGTTCATCCTCTTGAAAAGATGGGTTAACCGTTACTAAAATTAATCCAGCGAGAGATGCTGCATATTCTATAATTACCCATTCAGGGTAATTTGGTGCCCAAACTGCAACTCGCGTTCCTTTTTTATGCCGCGAAGACATTCGCTTCGCCAACTCAAGACAATCTTTGTAAAGCTCCTCATATGTCCATGACCTTCCGATAGAGCCATCGTCTTGCACTTGAACCAGTGCCATCATATTACCAGAATCGTTCGAGGCTTTTTTAAGTTCTTCTCCTATCGTAGTATTCAATATTTCCTCGGTTTTAATTGCAGGGAAATATGCTTCTCTTAACTCACGACGAAATTCTTTTGACCTCTTGTTTGAATCCATTTTTTTCGACCCTCTATACTAGTAAATTCTTTGGAACACTAATTTTACAAGACAATAAAATCTGTGCATACCCTTTTCCTTGTGGATCATTTCTTAAACTAGTAGTACCTCCTCCGCCAAGCACATCGTGAAGCACATAATTTACTGCCGAAATTCCAGGAAGATAATGGCGATCAATTCTATCATTTTCCAAAAAATGAGAAAAAATTTCTACTATTTTTTCTTCAGAGAAAGTATCCCAGATATGGGGTAGTAGATTTGGGTGTCTCGCTATAATACCAATATTTGCCTTGTTACCCTTATCTCCAGACCTACCCCAAGCAATCGCTTCTAATGGAACTTCAATTAATTGATATCCTGAATCTAAAGTAGAAATATTAGGTTCGTTAACATTTACATCAGCCTTGTATGAAGGTGCGCCTGTCCTATGTGCGATTTCAATCGGTTCGCTTGGTGCATCATCAAATTGCAAGGTAAATCCAACATTATCTTTTTTATATAAAAAGGAAAACAATGAAAGTATCGGAGATGGCTTAGGTCGTGCTCCAGCGAAACCACTCAGCCCTGGAGGTGATGACAAACCAAGACCGGTCGCGTCTTTTAAAAAAACCCCAACTCCTTTTGGGTTTTCGTGTTTAACAGCAATTTTTGCAAACACCTCACTAGAATTCTGTGAATTCTTTCGTGGTCCAAATTGACTGCCTGACCCAATTATCTCAACGCTCTCTTCAATAAAAGGCTCTAAATTTTTTCTCTGCAATGAGTTTCTCGATCTTGATAGTGCTGCCTTTGCAAAAGCATTAGCCTTATCTGTTGCGTCTGATCCGTAGAAACCAAATAAGTGCCCTCCTCGAAATCCTGCTTCATAAGTAAGGCAAACCTTGTAATTTTCACTCGGTGGTTTTCCCTTTGCTCCACTTACAAGAACTCGATCCTTTTCTATTTCAGTAATTTCAACATGTGAAAAATCACAGTTAACGTCTGGAAGCAGATAATTTTTTGGATCAGCTATTTCATACAACATCTGTTCAGCGACAGTGCCAAAGCTTACAACTCCACCAGTATCTTTTGCTTTTGTGATAACCGCTTTTCCATCTTTCTCTATTTCTGCTATTGGATAACCGATCTGATCAAAAGTTCCTTTAATAGATTTCCAATCAGTGAAATTGCCTCCCGTAATTTGAGTTCCACACTCAAGAAGGTGTCCAATAAGACTGCCCGCAGATAAAAGATCAAAATCTTCTGCGCCCCAATCAAAGTTATACATACATGCAGCTAACGTCACCGCACTATCCACACACCTTCCGGTTATCACTATGTCAGCGCCTTTATCTAATGCCCTGACAATAGGCTGAGCTCCAAAATATGCGTTTATGCTGCCAATTTTTTCCTTTTCTGGGAATTCATTGCCTGAGAACATTTCGATTGGGTTCGAACTTTTAATATTATCTATTTTTGGAAGTAGATTATCCCCTTCGATTACTGCTACTCTAAGAGATAATCCCTGCTCCTCAATTTTCTCTCTTAGAATTACAGCACAAGCCGATGGGTTCACCCCACCAGCATTTGAAATTATCTTCGTTTTGGTTTCGGATATCCTTTTTAAATTTGGAACCATAGCCTCTGAAATAAAATCAGTAGCATATCCTGCATTAGGGTCTTTTGCCTTTACACGCGCCATTATAGCCATAGTAATTTCGGCTAAATAATCATATACAATGAAATCAAGATCATCATGTCTAAGGAGTTGCTCAGTAGCTTGTGACGCATCCCCCCAATAACCGGATGCGCCCCCAATTTTCAATAAATCTTTTTTCAACGTTCCAGATCTCATTTGTGTCTTTTTAAGTCTACATAAATATGTGATACTAATAAAAGTCCTTTTTTTGAATTTTGATAACAGATTAGGAAAATTTATGAAGAACCCATTTGATACACCAGAGAGAGAAGAATTCAGAGCCCAGCTAAAAGCGTTTGTTGATAAAGAAATCAAGCCATATGTCAACGATTGGGATGAGGAAGGAAAGATACCTTGGGATCTTCATCAGAAAGCTGGCGCGCTAGGTGTCTGGGGTTTTGGAATTGATGAAAAGTATGGTGGATTAGGAGAAGACGATAATTTCCTAAGAGCAATATACAATGAAGAATTTGCGAAATGCGGAGCTGGAGGAGTTGGCGCAGCCATGGGTGGGCGAATGATTTCACTTGAACCGATACAAAGACTGTGTTCATCGGAAATAAAAGATAGAGTTCTTAAAGATATAGTCACTGGGAAAAAAGGCTCAAGCTTGGGAATAACCGAGCCGGGTGGGGGCTCAGATGTTGCAAATATGAAAACGTCAGCAAAAAGAGACGGGAACCATTTTGTTATTAATGGAAGCAAGACTTTTATAACGGGAGCAATGACATCTGACTATTTTGTTGTCGGAGCTAGAACTGGTGGATCGGGATTGAAAGGAATTTCTCTTTTTTTCGTGGAGGCCGACAGGGATGGCTTTTCAAGGGTACCACTTGATAAAAAAATGGGTTGGTGGTGCTCTGATCAGGCAACCTTGTACTTTGATAATGTCAGAGTGCCTGCTGAAAATATGATGGGGGAAGAGGACAAGGGCTTCATACAAATAATGGAGAATTTCAATATAGAGAGAATGTGCATGTGCGCTAGTTCTTTAGGGATGATGAAAGTCTGCCTTGAGGAAAGCATAGAATGGGCAAAGACTAGAGAGACTTTTGGAAAACCCCTAATTCAGCATCAAGTTATACGTCATAAGCTAGCAAACATGTCCTCGAAAATTGATGCTCTTGAAGCGTTAGTTAATAATATTTGCTGGAATATGAATAATGGAGAAGTTCCGGTCGCAGAAATCTCGAAGGCAAAGTTTTTTGCTACTAAAGAGCTTGAGTATTGCTCAAGTGAGGCAATGCAAATAATGGGTGGAGCTGGATATCTCAGAGGAAATCCAGTGGAAAGGATTTACCGTGAGGTGAAGGTCATGGCTATCGGAGGTGGTTCCGAGGAAATCATGAGAGATTTAGCTGTGCGACAAATGGGTTACTAACAGTTCTATTGGTTATATTAAAACTACTCAGTAGTTAAAACGATTTTTCCCACTGCTTGCCGGTTCATAAGTTTTCTGAGAGCAACAGCAGCTTCTTCTAATGGATATACGTCTGAAACTAAAGGATCAATATCACCGTTATTAAACCACTTAAATAGTTGCTGAAAGTTAGCAAGCTCCTCTTTTGACTCTCTTACTCTAAAAGAACCCCAGAAAACCCCTACAATTGCACAACCTTTAAGTAGAGGCAAATTCATAGGAACCCTAGGTATCTTATCGTCTCCACCAGCAAAACCAATGACTAAAGCACGACCATTCCACCTAATAGACCTTAGTGCTGGTTCGAATAGATCAGCTCCAACCGGATCATACAAAACATCATATGACTCCTTTTGCCCAGTTATTTCTTTGAGTCGTTCTCTCAGATCATCTTTTCCATAATTAATTAAATGATCCGCTCCAGCCTTCTTCACTACTTCTAGCTTTTCATCCGTACTTGCAGCCCCTATTACAGTAGCTCCCATTGCTTTACCTATCTCTACTGCAGAGATGCCCACGCCTCCAGCTGCTCCGAGCACCAACAGAGTTTCGCCCTTCTGTAATGACGCTCTTTGTTTAAGTGCATGCATCGAAGTACCGTAGGTAATCTGAATGCCAGAGGCAACAACGCCACTCATTTTTTCTGGCCTTTTCATTAACATCTCAGTGCCCACAACAAGTTTTTCTGCAAAGCCTCCGTGTATGGTAGTCGTCATTACTTTGTCACCAACTACAAAATTTTTTACTCCTTCTCCCACTTCCTCAACAATACCGGCAACCTCGCCACCTGGTGAGAAAGGCAGATCTGGTTTAAATTGATATTTATTATTAATAATTAGAGTATCAGGAAAATTTACACCGCACGCCTCTACTTTAAGCTTCACCTGATTGGCGCCGGTAACTGGTTCCTCAACTTCTTTAACTTCCAAATCTTCTGGCGACCCAAACTTAGAACAAATTACCGCTCTCATAATACTCTCCCTAATTAACTTTAATAATTTTTCCAATCTCTTGACTAGAGACTTTCCAGATGTATCATTTCACTAGATTTCTTATTTTTCAACACTATTCTATATGTGTGTAACATCGTCAGGGGGAAATTTATGACAAAAACAGCGCATTTATCAAAAGAAAATGAAATAGCTTTTATAGCTCTCTCTAATGCCCCTATGAACGCTTTAAGCCAAGGTGTAAGAGCTGGTTTAAGAAAGGGTGTTGAAGAAGCATTAAGTGATAACACGATAAAAGCAATTGTCATTCACGGTGATGGAAATGTGTTTTCAGCAGGTGCTGATATTTCAGAATTTCATCTGCCTGCCATAGAACCCCATTTACCTGATGTATGTGATTTAATTGAACAAAGCGAGAAACCCGTAATCTGTGCAATTCATGGGTTCGCTCTGGGTGGTGCTTTTGAGATTGCTTTATCAACCCACTTTAGAATAGCAACTAAAGATGCTTCAGTTGGACTTCCAGAAGTACATTTAGGCTTGCTGCCAGGATCTGCCGGAACGCAAAGAACGCCTAGGTTAGTGGGAGTAAAAAATGCAATTGATATCATGACAACAGGGAAACCTGTTAAAGCGGAAAAAGCACTCGCAATTGGTGCAATTGACGAAATCGTTGATGACCTCAAGAGCGGTGCTATCGCTTTCGCAAATAAAGTCATTGAAAATGCTACCCCTTTAAAAAGAGTGAGTAAAAGTGAAGAAAGAGTTGAGAACAATTCCGAGAACTTAGAAGTAATCGCACAAGAAAGGGAAAAGTGGAAAAAAAATAGTCCTCACCTAAATGCTCCACAGAAAATTATTGACTGCGTAGAGCAAGCAGTATTGCTCGATTACGCAGGTGGTATGAACTTCGAGCAAAAGACCTTTCAGGGGTTAATGGATAGCGACCAGAGTAAAAGCCTTATCCACGCCTTTTTTGCTGAAAGAAAGAGCAATAAAATCCCTGAGTTAGAACGAGGTGCAAAACCCCGACCTATATCGAAACTAGGTGTTATTGGTGGGGGTACTATGGGATCAGGTATCACGATCGCTGCACTAAACTCAGGTCTACCTGTTACCATGGTAGAAAGGGATCAAGAGAGTCTCGAGCGAGGTATTGAGAATGTAAAGAAGGTGTATAGGCGTGACGTAGAAAAAGGAAGATTGTCCCAAGAGAAAGCGGATAAGATTTTATCTAACTACTCCACATCAACTCATCTAAAAGACCTCTCGGATAAGGACATGATAATTGAAGCTGTATTTGAAGAACTTGAAGTTAAGAAAAGTGTCTTTTCACAACTTAATGATATCGCAAAAGAGGGAGCCGTGTTGGCATCAAATACCTCATATCTAGATATCGACAAAATTGCCTCGGCGACAGATAGAGTTGGTGATGTGATTGGTCTTCATTTCTTTTCTCCAGCAAACATTATGCGTCTGTTAGAGATAGTTGTTCCAACTAATGTGAAAGACGATGTTGTGGCTACTGGTTTTCAACTAGCAAAAATTCTTAAGAAGGTGCCAGTGCGAGCAGGCAACTGTGACGGGTTTATCGGGAACCGGGTGCTTGAAAACTATGCAAAGGCAGCAAACTACATGATGGAAGATGGCACCTCACCATATGATATAGATAAAGCGATAGTAGAATTCGGATACCCTATGGGACCTTTTCAAATGTTTGACCTAGCAGGTGGAGATATAGGATGGGCTGATCGAAAACGTAAAGCTGCATTTAGATCAAATGAAGAACGATATGTTTCTATTGCTGACCGTATTTGTGAAAAGGGTTGGTTTGGACAAAAAACTGGACGCGGTTATTATAAATATACACCTGGAGCACGAAGAGGAGAGGAAGATCCTGAGGTTCTATCAATTATCCAAGAGGAAAGAAAAGTTAAGGGCATAGAAGCTAGGAGCCTATCCTCAGATGAAATAAGAAGACGCTACTTTGCAGCCATGGTTAACGAGGGTGCTAAAGTTTTAGAAGAAAAGATGGCCTTGAGACCATCCGACATAGATGTAACAAAACTATTCGGATATGGGTTCCCAAGACATATGGGAGGACCAATGAGATACGCAGATGTTTATGGCATTGAAAATATACTTAATGATTTAAAAGAATTTGAAAAAGAAGACCCTTACTTTTGGAAGCCGGCGGAACTAATTGTAAAGCGGAGAAAAAAATGGACTTAAATTTTACTAAAGAACAGGAAAATTTTCAAATTGAAGTACGTAGTTTTTTGAATGACAACTTAGAACCCCAAGTAGTTGAAAAGGTTAAAAATGGAATCCCTATCACTAAAGAGGACTCCGAAAGGTGGCATCAAAAGCTAAATGAAAAAGGTTGGCTAGCAGGCACATGGCCAAAACAGTATGGTGGCCAAGAATGGGATGTTGTTGAAAAATTCATTTTTGAAGAAGAGTGTGGTTCTGCAGGAGCACCTCGAATTGTACCATTCGGAGTTGGCATGCTCGCACCAGTTTTAATGAAATTTGGTTCTCAAGAACAAAGAGATTATTGGCTGCCTAGAATGCTGACCGGTGAAGACTGGTGGTGCCAAGGATACTCTGAGCCTGGCTCTGGTTCAGACTTAGCATCTTTAAAGACAAGTGCTGTGAGAGATGGTGACCATTACATCGTAAATGGTCAAAAAACTTGGACGACATTTGCACAACACGCCAATATGATCTTTTGCTTAGTTAGAACCTCAAACGAGGGAAAACCACAAGAGGGAATATCATTTATTCTGATTGACATGAACTCTCCGGGAATCGAAGTGAGACCTATTATTACATTAGATGGTAGTCATGAGGTTAACGAAATATTTTTTTCTGACGTAAAAGTTCCCGCAAAAAACCTTGTAGGGGAAGAAAATAAAGGGTGGACCTATGCCAAATATTTGCTGACTCATGAAAGAACTGGCAATGCAAATGTTGCAGTGTCAAAACGAAAAATCCAAAAGCTTAAGAAGTTGGCAGATGATGCAAAAAAGAATGAGCAACCATTGTCTAACGACCCAATGTTCGCATCCAGATTAGCACAGATAGAAATTGACCTGCAAAATCTAGAAATAACAAATTTAAGGACACTGGCTTCTGTAGAAAATGGTGAGGCACCTGGGGCAGAGAGCTCCATAATAAAAATATTAGGTTCTGAGATAGAGCAAGATATAGATAACCTAACGAGAAAATCACTTGGGAAACGAGCTTTTGTTAATGAACCAGATGCACTTTCTGCAGGTTACAACGGAGCAGAAGTTTTTCCTAAGGCTGCTGCATACGCGTCAGGAAAGTATTTCAATCACCGAAAAAAATCTATATATGCAGGGTCAAACGAAATCCAAAAGAATATCATTTCAAAACTAATGCTCAATTTATAGGAAAGAGAAACTAATGGATTTCAAACCGAGTCCTGAGAGACAAATTTTATTCGACACTCTTAAGAAATATTTCGAAAACGAATATAGTCTTTCTGATCGCAATATCGCAGCACATTCTGACCTTGGATATTCAAAAAAAGCTTGGGAAGCCATGAGAGACCTGGGGATTCTCGAATCTCTTATAGACCCAGAATTAGATGGGTTTGGGGGCACAGCACTAGATATTTCAACAGTTTTTGAAGCTTTGGGAAGAGGTCTCGTCGTAGAGCCTTTTCTAGAGGTCGGGATACTTTCTGCCAAAGTATTATCAAAAGGAAATGATGTTCAAAAATCGCTTGTTAAAAAGATTCTTAAAAACGAGTGTTTACCTATCTTAGCCCACAGCGAGACAGATACAGAGTACTCGAAAAGTTTTGTAGAAACGAAACTATCTGTAGAAGCTGATGGAAGTTATAAGATTTCTGGCGCGAAGCGAATGATAAAGCATGCAGCTGAGGCAACACACTTTTTGGTAACCTGTAGAAATACCGGGGATGCTTCTAGCGAAGAAGGTATTTCAATTGCTTGTATTCCAACTGATCGAGAAGGTATAAAAATTGATAGCTTCGCTACTATAGATGGGGGCCGAGTGTCTGATTTGACTTTTACAAATGTAAGTATCTCATCAGAAGAACTGGTTGGTGAACTTGGAATGAGCTATTCAATAGTCTCCCATGCGATAGATACTGGTATTCTTGCAATTTGTTCCGAGGCCCTCGGTATTATGGAAAGAATAAAGGAATTAACTCTTGAATATCTTAAAACCAGAAAGCAATTTGGTGTACCTATCGGTAAGTTCCAAGCTATTCAACATAGAATGGCACAGTTATTAGTTGAAATAGAGCAGGCTCGTTCTTCGGTTATTAATGCTACAATTTATTTTGACGACGAAACAGAAAGAGAAAAAACAATTTCTGCGGCAAAATTTTCAATTGGAAAAATAGGAACTTTGGTAGCAGAGGAAAGTATTCAATTGCATGGTGGAATGGGAATGACTTGGGAATATGACCTTGGTCATTACGCAAAGAGATTGGTCTTAATTGATCATGAATTTGGAGATGAAGACTTCCACTTACAAAAATATATATCGCTATAAAACGTGAATGATATATCAGAAGCTTTCGTTAGTTCTCTCGGTCTAATTTTATTTTTAGACGCTGAATTACTAGAGATTATACTTCTATCGTTCAGGATAACATTCTATGCCGTACTGATTTCAAGCATACTTGGAATACCTCTTGGAGCATTTTTAGCAAGCACACATTTTAAATTCAGGAATTCCGTTGTTTCCATCCTTTTTGGAATGATGGGCTTACCTCCAGTAGTTGTTGGCTTATTTGTATATTTAATATTTTCTCGTTCAGGTTCGTTAGGATGGATGGGGCTCCTCTACTCACCAACGGTAATGATAATTGCTCAGGTAATCCTTATTTTACCCATTGTGTGTTGTCTAACGTTTCAAATAATTGAAAGCTTACATACCCGTTATCATGAGTTTTTCCGTTCATACAGGATAGCAAAATTAAAATCAGTGATAGCTTATATTGTTGATAGCAGGTTTGAACTTACAACTGTGGTACTTGCTGGTATTGGACGCTCTATTTCTGAGGTTGGCGCAATCATAATTGTAGGCAATAGTACTAAATGGTTTCATTTTGTTTTTGCGAGGAAAATATCTCAAAACTCCTGGGAGTACCATTTGATGGCATCCCAAGATACTCAAATAAACATAAATGACCTTTCTTTTAATATTGAAGGAAAGACCCTTTTACACAATACCAATCTTTCTTTAAATGGAGATGGGATAACAGTTTTACTCGGAGCTAATGGAGCGGGTAAAACAATTTTTCTAAAGCTATTAACAGGACTTTTGACTCCATCTAGTGGATCCACAACTTTCCAGAGTGGAAATCTGTCAATTAAAACACGCGCTTTCGTATCTCAAGAGCCAGTTATACTGCGGAGAACAGTTCTAAAAAACATGTTATTTGTTTTGGAAAAAATAACATCTGAAAAAAGTACGCTCGCAAAAGAATTACTAAGTCTCATGGGATTAGATAAAAAAGAGCATCAGAACGCATTGACTCTATCGGCTGGTGAGAAACAGAGATTATGTCTGGCACGAGCAATAATAACTGATCCTGAAATTTTATTATTAGATGAACCAACCGCCAATATTGAGCCAAACTCAACCACGTTAATTGAAAAATATCTTATTCAAAAAGTAAGATCATCTCGGAAGATATTCTTTGTTACTCATGATATAAATCAAGCTCGAAGATTAGCAGACGAAATTGTTTTCATTCACAATGGTAGAGTAATTGAACATTCGTCAGCTGAAAATTTCTTTGAAAATCCAAAAACCAGAGAAGCAAGAAAATACATATCGGGAAAAATAAATTGAAAAATATCCTTTCACGCATCTTTTTGCTCTCAGTTTTTGTAGCTTTATCAAGCTCTAATGTTTTGGCGGATAATATTATTATTCAATCATCTACTTCATTAAAAAATTCTGGATTTTATCGGTACCTTGCTCCTATTTTAAAACAATATACGGGTGTTGAAATTAGGGTTGTCGCTGTTGGTACAGGACAGGCAATTAAAAATATGAAAAATTGTGATGGAGACGTTCTTATTACGCATTCCAAAAACGCAGAACTTGAGTTTTTAAAAACTGGTTATGGATTAAAAAGGTTTGAGTTTATGTATAATAACTGGGTAATTGTTGGTCCCAGAAAAGCTAAAACAGAGATAAATATTAGGGGTAATGAAATAAGAGAAATAATGGAAACAATTTATGATAAAAAAGAGAAATTCATTTCCCGTGGCGATAATTCTGGGACTCATATGAAGGAGTTGTCTCTTTGGAAAGAGCTAGCTCTTGTGCCTGAGGAGTTTCCGAAAACCTGGTATCTAGAACCCGGCTCTGGCAAGGTGCTACTCTGATG
>LUMQ01001205.1_pt1 | contig 14061 bp, 18 predicted proteins | sample 729621 | NCBI WGS metagenome assembly LUMQ01 (sample SAMN03860259, study PRJNA289734) | marine metagenome | biome: seawater column; feature: ocean; material: water; isolation source: Red Sea water column Station 12 - depth 25m | place: Saudi Arabia: Red Sea | collected 2011-10-15 | depth 25 m | reverse complement strand
AAACTGGAGTTACCTCTGCAGCGGTACCTGTCAAAAAACACCCAACAAAATTTGATAATTCTGATACCTCTATCTTTCTTTCAAATACTTTAATATTTTTTGTTTTTGCTATTTCAATAATCGTACGTCTTGTTATTCCATCTAAAAATGAATCTGGGGTTGGAGTATGTAAATTACCATCTTTATCCTTAAAAAAAATATTTGCACCAGTTGCTTCTGCAACTTTTCCTTCATGATCGAGCATTAAAGAATCTGTGTAACCTTGACTTTCTGCATCATGTTTAGATAAAGTACATATCATATATAAACCAGCAGCTTTTGTATCCCAGGGAATTGACTCTGGTGATGGCCTTTTCCATTTTGAAATGTTTAATTTAATGCCTTCTGTTTTTAATTTTGGGTCAAAGTATGAGCCCCACTCCCATGTTGCAATAGCAACATGAATTTTTGTTTGTTGAGCGGATATTGCCATCATCTCACTTCCACGCCAAGCGACTGGTCTTACATAACCATTGCTTACTTTTTGTATAGATATAATTTTTTTACTCGCTTCATTGATTTGATCTTGTGAGAACGGTATAGTGAAACCCATTCTTTTTGCTGAATAAAAAAATCTCTCTGTATGCTCCTCAAGTTTAAAAATAGCTCCATCATAAACCCTTTCACCTTCAAATACGCAGCTAGCATAATGTAAGCCGTGGCTAAGAACATGTAGTTTAACATCGCCCCAATCTACTAGATTGTCATTATACCAAATTTTGCCAGATCTTTTATCGTAAGGTATCATAAGAAAAATATATTTTATTAAAAAAATATCTTTCTAAATATAATATGTCAATATAACTTACCAATATGAAAGATCTTTTATATTTAAAAGATGATCATTTAAAAGAGTTTATTGAGAAGCTTTTTGTAAGCTACAGGGAGTCATTTAATGATGCAAAAAAAACACTCGATAAACATTCATTGGGAATAGCTCATCACAAGGTAATACATATCATTTCCATCAATGAAGGGATAACAATTTCTAATCTTTTAAAAAAGCTCAAAATAACAAAACAAAGTCTTAATCGAGTTATTAAAGAGCTTATTAAATTAGATATCATACTATTTAAAAAAGGGGAAAAAGACACAAGATTAAAACATGTTTATCTGACAAAAAAAGGTATGAAAATTTTTGAAGAAATTTTCTCAGCCCAAAAAAAAAGAATTTACAATGCTCTTTTAAATTCTACTTCGAATGAGGTAAATAATTTTAATAATGTTATAAAAAAAATAATTAATGAAAAAATTTGAAGCGCATATATTAGTTGTAGATGATGATGATGGAATAAGAAATTTATTAAAAAAATATCTATCTGAGAAAAATTTTTTAATCACCACAGCTAGTAGCGCAGAGGATGCTCAAGAAAAAATACTTGCAATAAAATTTGATTTAATTGTCCTAGACATAATGATGCCAGGTCAAAGTGGCTTAGATTTTATCTCACAAAATAGAGGTAAAATTAATACTCCAGTAATTCTTTTAACTGCAAAAGGTCAACCTGATGAGCTGGAACATTTGTTTTAGGTCTTCATGCCAATCAGAGAAACTTTGAGGTAGCAAAAAAAGAAAACTCTGTTATATTTTTTGAAGAAGATCCTTTTATCGGTTTATTTATACATGGAAATCTCAAATTATTTTAGAATAAATGATAAACTCACCAGGAGAAATTTTTTCAAGAGACTATATTGGTAACTTGATCGATATAGATAAAGAGAGATCTGTTGATGTAATAATTACAAGGTTAAGAAAAAAAATAGAAATAGACTCAAAAAAACCAAAATATCTACAAACAATACGAGGATCTGGTTATGTTTTATGGATTGAATAGTTTTATAAAAAAATTATTACCTAAACAATTATTTTATAGAGCATTATTAATTGTTGCCGCACCAATAATTATTCTACAAATAACAATTTCAATTGTTTTTTTTGATAGTCTTTGGATAAAAACTAATAAAGGAATGACTAGGGCTTTGATTGGAGAAATTAAATTTTTTATAGATGCTTATGATAATGAACAATACAATAAAGATTCTCTTACAAAACTTTTTTTTGAGTCACATAATGTAAAAGTAGATTATCTCCCTCATTCGGTTTTACCAAAAGAGGATTTGGAGAGGTGGTTTAGCCCTATGGACAGAACATTAAGAAGAGAACTTAAGTCAGAATTTTCAAATTATTGGTTTGATACAACTTCTTTAAAGGATTTTATTGATTTAAAAATTAAATATCTAAATGGATATTTTCAGTTTGTTATTCCAAAAGACAGAGTGGCTAATTCTTCTGCAAGAATTTTTGCTTTATGGATTACCTTGCCAGCATTTTTATTAATTATTGTGGCACTAATTTTTTTAAAAAATCAAACTAGGCCTATTATAAATTTAGCAAAGGCATCTGAAAAGTTTGGTCGAGGTGAAGATATTGGAGAATATAGACCCTCGGGCGCATTAGAGATAAGACAAGCTGGATATGAATTTGATAAAATGAGAAAACGTATAATTAGACACTTAAATCAAAGATCAGAAATGTTATCAGGAATAAGCCATGATTTACGAACACCATTAACAAGAATTAAACTCCAGCTTGCGTTTATTAAAGATAAAGAAATAGAAAAAAAACTGTCTGATGATGTCATTGAAATGGAAAAAATGCTTAATGAATATCTTCAATTCTCTAGCAATAGGTCGAACGAGAAAAGTGAGAATTTTGATATTTCTGATCTAGTATCAAAAACCGTAAGTAAGTATGAAACAAAAAAAATTTTCTTTGAAAAAAAATCTGAAATTCTTTTTATAGGGAGAAAAAATCTTATAAAAAGATCGTTGAGTAATTTTATTGATAATGCACTAAAATATAGTGATAAAGTAGTAATTGATATTAAAAAAAGTGCAAACAATATTGTAATTAATATAGATGATAATGGCATAGGTATACCTGAAAAAGAACGAGAAAATGTTTTCAAACCATTTTACAAAATAGATAAAAGCAGAGGAGATTCTAAATCAAGTGTTGGTCTTGGGATGTCAATAGCATCAGACATGATACAATCACATGGCGGTAGTATTAAGTTGGAAAACTCAAGTTTGGGTGGGTTAAGAGTTAAGATTTTTTTACCTTTTTAATTTTAGCCGATTTGTTTTTTTTATTTAATTTCTTTTCAAGTATTTCTAGTCTTTTTTTTACTATTTCTAATTCCTCTTTGGTGGATAAATCTAATTTAAAAATAATCTCATCTTTTTTTGACTTTATAATATTGAGTATTTCGTTACTAAGATCTTTGTATGATATCAAACCTTGCTCTAATAATTTAGCAATTTTATCAATTACGAATTTTGATTTTGTCATATTATGCTTAAAAAAATTAATATATCCTTATAATATAATTTTAAATAATGTTTATAAATAATTTTGACCCAGTTGCATTTACCGTATTTTCAATAGAAATAAGATGGTATTCGTTAGCATATATTTTTGGGATTTTATTTGGATGGCTGATAATTAAAAAATTTTTAGATAAAGATCAAAAATATTTCAAAAATTTAGATGACCTCTTGACCTATATAATTTTAGGTATAATTCTTGGGGGACGATTGGGTTATGTAATTTTCTATAACCCACAATACTATCTAAGTAATTTTTCAGAAGTTTTTATGATATGGGAAGGTGGTATGTCTTTTCATGGGGGACTAATTGGAGTTATTATAGGAACCTATATATTTTCAAAAAAAAATAATTTCAATCCTTACATATTTTTAGACTTGATTTCTTTAGTTGCGCCTATTGGTATTTTCTTTGGAAGAGTTGCCAATTTTTTAAACTCTGAATTGTATGGAAAAGAGACAACTGTTTCATGGGGTGTAACTTTTGCAAAGGTTGATAACGTGTCTCGTCATCCTTCGCAACTTTATGAAGCTGGTTTTGAGGGTATTATACTTTTTTTAATTTTAACTATTTTAGTAAAAAATAATTTTTTAGAGAGAAAAGGTTTTATATCTGCGTTATTTTTAGTGTTTTACTCAACTTTTAGATTTTTTATTGAATTTTTTAGAGAACCAGATCTACAAATTGGATATTTATTATTTAATCTAACGCTGGGGCAAATTTTGTGTCTAATTTTTTTTTCAATTGGATTTTTTTTATTAAAGAAAAATGAAAGATTATAAAAATAAGATAATCGGTCTGGATAAATTTATCGAAAATTCATTATATGATAAAAGAGATGGGTATTATATGTCAAAAGACCCTTTTGGTAAGAAAGGTGATTTTATAACATCCTCAAATATATCAATTTTCTTTTCAGAGATGCTAGCGATATGGATTTTAAGTTTTTGGGAAAAGTTAAATAAACCAAAAAAAATTAATATTATTGATATGGGTGGAGGTAATGGAGAAATGTCTTTTAATATCTTAAATACTTTAAATAAGTTTTCACAATTTAAAAAAAATTATTGTTTTTATATTCATGAAAAAAGTCCATATCTCAAAAGAAAACAGAAATTTAAAATTAAAAATAGTAGTATAATTTGGATTAATAATTTGGAAAAAATTAAAGACGGTCCATGTTTATTTTTAGCCAACGAATTTTTTGACTCATTTCCTATTAAGCAATTTTTAAAGAAAGATAAAGCATGGTTTGAGAGAAAAGTAAAATTTTCTAGAAACAAAAGTTTAGTTTATGTTGACCAAAAAACTAATATAAAGTCTTTAGATAAAAAAATAGGAGTTAAGTTAAGTAACAATCAAACTTTTATAGAAATTTCTGAAAATATGATCAAATATTTGAAGTCTATTTATAAAATAATTGCAAAAAAAAATGGTGGTCTTCTGATTATTGATTATGGTTATTTCGACAAAAAGATGAAAAATACATTACGAGGTTTTTCAAATCATAAAATTGTCAATATTTTAGAGCATTATAAAAAATGTGATATTACACATAGTTTATCCTTTGATTTTTTAAAAAAAATTGCTTGATTGGAAAACAATTTATGGGTGATGTTTTTAAAGTGATGCTTCTAACAAATAACAAAACTAAATTTAAAATTGGTTTTTAAAATTGATTAAGACAAAAAAATTATCTCCCCAAAGGAGTGTTACATATGGGTTTTTTGGATCGAAAGGAGGTGTCTCAAAAGGAATTTATAAAAGTTTAAATTGTGGAGTCGGATCAAACGATAAAAAAAACAATATAAAAAAAAATTTAAGTATCGTATTAAAAAAACTAAAATCAAATACAAAAAAAATTCATTTACCAAAACAAATTCATAGCAATAAATTTTATTTTATTAAAAATAAATCAATCAAAAATAGATTTAAGTGTGATGCATTAATAACCAAACAAATTAATACCCCTATAGGAGTGTTAACAGCCGATTGTGCGCCAATAGTTTTATTTGATCCAAATAAAGAGATAATTTCAGTAATACATGCAGGCTGGAGGGGAGCGCTTAGTGGAATAGTTAGGAATGTGACCAATTTTTTTATTAAAGAAGGATCAAAAGTTGAAAGTCTTGAAATTATAATTGGACCCTGTATATCGCAAAATAGTTATGAAGTAAAAGGTGATTTTTTAAAAAAATTTCTTAAAAAAGATAAAAAAAATAAAATTTTTTTTAAATCTAAAAATAAAAAATATTTTTTTAATCTCAAACAGTACATTATATTAGAGATGAAAAAGCTTGGGATAAAAAAAATTAAACTTATTAATAAAGACACCTTTTCAGGGGTAAATACTTATTTTAGTGCAAGAAGATCACTAAAAAAAAAAGAAAATGATTATGGTAGAAATCTCTCATTAATTATGATTAATTAGGTTATCTCAATGAAATTATTAACCGGAAATAGTAATAAACATTTAAGCGTTAAGTTATCAAAATATCTTAAAACAAAACTTGTTAATTCAAATATAAGAAAATTTTCTGATGGTGAAATATATGTAGAGATTAATGAAAATATTAGAGGTAATAATATTTTTTTGGTTCAATCTATATCATCACCTGCTAACGATAATCTGCTTGAAATGCTATTATGTATCGATGCTTTGAAAAGATCATCAGCAAAAAATATTACTGCGGTAATTCCCTATTTTGGTTATGCAAGACAAGATCGAAAAGTAGTTCCAAGAACTTCTATATCCGCAAAGCTTATATCGAACCTTATAACCAAGGCTGGTGCAGATAGAGTTGTGACTGTTGATTTGCATGCAGGACAAATTCAAGGATTTTTTGATATTCCAGTAGACAACTTATATGCTACGCCAATATTTTTTAGACATATTAAAAAGAAATTAAAATTAAATAATATTGTTTGTGTTTCACCTGATGTTGGAGGGGTAGCAAGAACAAGAGGATTGAGTAAACTTTTAAATGTTAATTTAGCCATTGTGGATAAGAGAAGACCTGCTCCTGGAAAATCAGAGGTTATGAATATCATTGGAGATGTGAAAAATAAAATATGTATCATGGTTGATGACATAATTGACTCTGGAGGAACAATTGTAAACGCTGCAAAAATGTTAAAAAGTAAGGGTGCCAAAGAAATTCATGTTTACATTACCCATGGAGTACTTAGTGGAGATGCGGTCAAAAAAATTAGAAATTCTCCAATAAAAAATTTAGTAATAACAGATACAATTGATAATTCTAAAAAATTAAAAAATGCAAAAAACATTGAAGTATTGAGTATATCTAATTTACTTGGAGAGGCTTTAAAAAGAATTTCAAATTCCACATCGGTTTCGGATTTATTCAAATAATTTACTTGAGTTATTAAATGAGTTGGGTTAAAACGCGTTTATTTTTATGAATTCAATTGAAGCAAACTTAAGATTAACAAAAACAAAAGGTGACCTTAATTCATTAAGGGCTAAGGGTGAAATTCCTGCTGTTATTTATGGCGGTAAAGAGAAAAATCAAAATATATCTTTTTCAAAAAAAATTCTTAAAACATTTATAGATAAAGAGAATTTCTTATCAAATATAATTAATATTAAGATTGAGGGAAAAGATTTAAATGTTTTACCAAGAGAAGTAGTTTTTGATACGGTTACTGATGAACCAATACATGTTGATTTTTTGAGAATTGTAAAAGGAGGAAAAGTTAAACTTGAAATTCCAGTTAAATTTATTAATTCGGAAAATTCGCCTGGTTTAAAAAGAGGTGGTGTTCTTAATATAGTTAGAAGAAAAGTAGAATTAAATTGCCCCACAGAAAATATTCCATCAGAGTTAATTGTCGATCTAGATGGTGTGGATATTGGTCAAAGTTTCAAAATTTCCTCAATTAAACTTCCAGAAAATGTTGAACCGACAATTAGAGGAAGAGATTTTGTAGTGGCAACACTTGCTGCACCAACTGTAATTAAAGAACCCGAAAAGCCTGCAGAGGCTGCGGAAGGAGCTGAGGGTGCTGAAGGAGAAGCTGCAGCAGCAGAGGGCGCTGACGGAGAAGCTAAGGCAGCATCACCAGACTCAGATAAGGGCGAGAAAAAAGACGATACAAAAAAAGGTGATGATAAAAAAGCTTCTGACAAGAAATAACTTAATTGAAAACTCTAAATAACTCATAATATGCTTTTATTTGTAGGCTTAGGTAACCCCACGCCAAATTCTGAGAATAATAGACATAACATTGGTTTTAAAATTATTGATGCAATAAATCAAAAGTTTGGATTATCAAAACAAAAACCAAAATTTAAGGGTTTATTAACTACAGGCACCATAAGCGGTAAAAAAGTTTATGCAATAAAACCTCTTACATTTATGAATAACTCTGGTGTTTGCATCAGAGAATTAATTGAATATTTTAAAATTGATGCTGAGGATGTAATTGTTTTTCACGATGATCTAGATATAGACTTCGGAAAAATTAAAACAAAATTTGGGGGATCCAGTGCAGGGCATAATGGTATTGAATCAATAGATAAATTTATCGGAAAAGAATATTCTAGAGTAAGAATTGGTATTGGTCAGCCAAAAAATAACATTCAAGTTGCAGAACATGTTCTTCAAGATTTCAATGATGAAGAAAAAGAGGAAATTGGAACCATCACAAAAAATATAACAGAATCACTTCCAATTTTGTTAGATAAAAAGTTGGATCTATTTTCAAGCACTGTTAATAATAAATAAACCAAATGTTGGTAAGTCTACTTTATTTAATGCTTTGACAAATTCCAATAAAGCTCAAGCAGAGAATTTCCCTTTTTGTACAATTGATCCAAATATTGGAATAGTTCCAGTACCAGACGAGAGACTTGATAAGTTAGCTGAAATATCATCATCAAAAAAAAAAATTAATACTACAATTTCTTTCGTTGATATAGCCGGCTTAGTAAAAGGTGCATCTAAAGGTGAAGGCCTAGGGAATAAATTTTTATCTCATATACGAGAGGTGGATGCAATATTGCACATGATAAGATGTTTTGACTCCTCAAATATTCAAAATGTCAATCAAACAGTTGATCCAGTTAGAGATTTAGAAATAATTGAGACAGAAATGATGCTGGCTGATCTTGAATCAATACAAAAAAGATTAGATAAAAAAAATAAAAAAAGCTTAGATAAAGAACAGCAAGATATTTTAGAGACTACCGCAGACTGTTTAAATAATAATAAAGACCTTATCAAAATAAATGAAAAATTTGATCTTGCTACCATAAATAAATCTGGTCTTCTATCGCTTAAACCTAAAATATACGTATGTAATGTAGACGAGAAAAGTATTAAAAATGGAAATAAATATACTAATTTATTCACTGAAAAATTTGGTAAAAAAAATACATTAATAATTTCAGCAGATATTGAAAATCAAATTAATCAATTAAGCAACGAGGAAAAAGTAAACTACATGAAAATGATTGGTTCGGATGAAACAGGCCTAAAATTAATGATCAAAAAAGGTTATGATATATTAGAATTAGACACATTTTTTACATCTGGTCCTGAAGAAACAAGAGCATGGACCATTAAAAAGAATAGTACTGCACCTAATGCTGCTGGCAAAATACACTCAGATTTTGAGAAAGGATTTATTAAAGCAGAGACTGTTTCTTATCTAGATTTCATAAACAATCAAGGTTGGACACAATCTAGGAGTAGCGGAAAAATGAGGTTAGAGGGTAAAGACTATATCGTAAAAGATGGCGATGTATTAAACTTCAGATTCAACACGTGACCAAATTTTTTTCATACTGAAATAAACTAGTATAGTCAAAATAGTCAAATATATAATTGCTCTAAAACCCATTTTATGTCTTGCCTCTAAATGTGGCTCTGCTGACCACATCAAAAACGTAACAACATCCTTCGCCATTTGCTCTTCTGTAGCTAAAGTACCATCTCCATACTCTATTAAGTCATCCTCAAGAACTTTTGGCATTTTAATTTTGTTTCCATACATAAACTTATTGTAATAAACGCCTTCATCCAAAGTAACTCCAGCTGGAGGCTCTGTATAACCTAATAAGACTGAATAAAGATAATCTACGCCTCCTTTTCTAGCTTTAGCCAAAACAGACATGTCTGGTGGGTAAGCGCCTCCATTAGCTGCTTGGGCTGCCTTCTCATTTGGATATGGCATTGGAAATTTATCAGATAATCTTGCGGGTCTTGAAAACATTTCTCCATCAGCATTTGGACCATCAGTGACCTCAAAACTTGCTGCTATAGATTTTGCTTGAGCCTCTGAAAATTCAGGCCCACCCTTTTCCATTAAATTTCTATAACTTAAATATTTCATTGAATGGCAGGCTGCACACACCTCGGTGTACACTTGATATCCTCTTTGTAATGATGATCTATCAAACTTGCCTAGAGGTCCTTTAAAAGACCAATCTGTCTTTAATAATTCAACTTTTTCAGCGCTATTTATTTGAAGAGGTACGGTAAAAAATAAAAAAGTGATTAATAGAATTTTAAAAGCTCTCACTCCTCAACCCTCTTTTTTATCACTTTTTGCCATAGATAAATTGGCTGATCCTCCTAAAACTGGATCTGATATACTAAATGGTAAAGGCAGAGTTTTCTCTTTAAATCCAAGTAATGGAAGAATTATTAAGAAGTGCGCAAAATAATAAGCGGTAGCAACTCTTGCGATTAGTAAATATAATCCCTCAGCTGGCATTGCTCCCACGTATCCTAAAACTAGTACGTCTAAAACTAAAATCCAATAAAATTGTCTATACAAAGGTCTAAATACAGCAGATCTTATTTTAGATGTGTCTAACCACGGCAAGGCAGCGAGTATTAAAATTGCAGATAACATCGCAATCACCCCTAAGAGCTTATCTGGTACAGATCTTAAAATTGCATAAAAAGGTAATAAGTACCACTCCGGTACAATATGCGCTGGTGTTACCATTGGATTGGCCTCAATATAATTATCTGCGTGCCCTAAAACGTTTGGAGAATAAAAAACAAAAAAAGCAAAAATTATCATAAACATTAATAATGCGAATGTATCCTTGATTACAATATACGGATGAAACGGAACCGTATCTTTAGATGGTTTCTTTATATCAATACCAACTGGGTTATTATTTCCAGGAACGTGTAATGCCCAAATATGTAATACAACTAAACCTAATATTAAAAATGGAATTAAATAATGTAATGTAAAAAATCTTGTAAGCGTAGGATTATCAACAGAATAGCCGCCCCATAACCATGTGACTATACCTTCTCCAACTAGTGGAATAGCACTAAAAAGATTTGTTATAACTGTTGCTCCCCAAAAACTCATTTGTCCCCATGGAAGAACATATCCCATAAATGCAGCAGCCATCATCAGTAAATAAATTATAATTCCTAATATCCAGATTATCTCTCTTGGAGCTTTATAAGATCCATAAAATAGAGATCTAAATATATGAATGTAAACGGCTAAAAAAAACATAGAGGCTCCATTGGAATGAATGTATCTAATTAACCAACCGTAATTTACATCTCTCATGATATGCTCAACACTATCAAAGGCCATATCAGCATGAGCAATATAATGCATGGCTAATGTTAAGCCTGTAACAATCTGTGTAATTAAACAAAAAGTTAAAATGCCTCCAAATGTCCACCAATAATTTAGATTTTTTGGTGTTGGGTAATCAGTAAGATGGTTTGCTAATGACAATAGAGGTAATCTATCGTTAAACCACTTTCCGAATTTAGATTTTGGTGTGTAATTATGATCACTCATTAGTTTTATCCAATTTTAATTATGTTATTTTCTAAAAATTCATAGTTCGGGATTGACATATTTGTTGGTGCAGGTCCTTTTCTAATTCTTCCAGATGTATCGTAATGTGATCCGTGACATGGACAAAACCAACCATTGTAGTCTCCTTTATCATTTAAAGGTACGCAGCCAAGATGAGTACAAACTCCTAACATCACAAGCCACTCTGGATTTTTCGCTCTATCCTCATCTTTTTCTGGATCTGGTAAATCTTCCATCCTTACAGACCTTGCTTCATCAATTTCATTTTGAGTTCTTCTTTTAATAAATACTGGTTTGCCTCTCCACAAAACAGTTATGGTTTTGCCAGGTTCAACTGAACTCACGTCTACTTCTGTGCTAGCTAAAGCTTTTACAGATGCATCAGGGTTCATTTGATCTACTAAGGGCCATACTGTAGCTGCAACACCCACCGCACCAACAGCATAAGTTGCTGTGAATATAAAATCTCTTCTTTTAACTTTTTTCTCGGACATTTTTAAATATAGTTTAAGGTACCTAATATATGATTTCATATAATATAAAAATGAATAATTTCTACTGAAACAATGACACATAAAGCCATTTCAGCGTTCAAAATAGCACTATATGAGCCTGATATTCCTCAAAATACTGCGTCTATCATCAGAACTTGCTCTTGTCTGGGGGCGAGTCTTGAAATTATTGAGCCTTGTGGTTTCTTATTAAGCGATAAAAGATTTAAAAGAGTTGTATTAGATTATATGAATTTAGATAAAATAAAATTTTATGAGAGTGCAGAAGATTTTCTTCAAGCAAAAAGTAAGCAAAGAGTTATTTTAATGACTACAAAAGGAAAAGAAAATTATACAGACTTTAAATTTAAAAAAAATGATACTATTTTATTTGGTAAAGAAAGTGCAGGAGTGCCTGAAAAAATACATAAATTAGTAAATCATAGGTTAAAAATCCCAATGGTAGACAAAAAAAGATCTTTAAATTTATCAACATCAGTTTCTATTGTTGTGGCAGAATGTTTAAGACAACTTAATTAAAATGAACGAAAAACTCAAAAAAAAACTTACGTCTAATTGGTTTAAAATTTTACAAGATTCTATTTGTGATGACATTGAAAAAATTGAGGGAAAAAAAAATATATTTAATTCAAATAGCTGGAAAAGAAATAAAAATAGAGATGAAGGTGGTGGTGAATTTAGAATATTTGAAAATGGAAAAGTTTTTGACAAAGTTGGAGTTAATTTTTCTGAAGTCTATGGAAAATTATCAAAACAATTTAAGAATAAGATTCCTGGAACTAACAAGAGTGCAAAATTTTGGGCCTCAGGCATCTCGGTTGTGATGCACATGAAAAATCCGCATGTTCCAGCAATGCATTTCAATACGAGATATATTCACACATCATCTGGATGGTTTGGTGGAGGGATGGATATAACACCGTGTATTAAAAATAATAATTTAAAGAAAAAATTTCATCAAACACTTAAGAAATCTTGTGATCAACATAATAAAAATTATTACAAAAAATATAAAAAATGGTGTGATGAATATTTTTTTTTGAAACATAGAAATGAACCCAGGGGAATAGGTGGTATTTTTTTCGATTATAAAAAAAAAAATTGGGAAAAAGATTTTGAATTTGTAAGGGATGTTGGTTTAACCTTTCAAATGATTTATAATGAAATTATTTTTAAGTATAAAAATAAAAAATGGACAAAAAAAGATAAGGAAAAACAATTTTTGAAACGTGGAAGATATGTAGAATTTAATTTAATATATGATAGAGGAACTAAATTCGGACTACAAACAGGTGGAAACGTAGAAGGAATTTTAATGTCGTTACCGCCTATTGCTAAATGGAAATAAGAATGGATAAAGAGCCAATAACAATTAAAGGTTTAGAGAAACTAAAAGAAGAACTAGTTTTTAGAAAAGAAAAAAAACGTCCGGAAATAGTTTCGGCTATATCTGAGGCAAGATCTCATGGCGACCTTAAAGAAAATGCGGAGTACCACGCAGCCAAAGAGCAACAATCCCATAATGAAGGAAGAATTGAGGAAATTAATGATTTAATTGCAAGAGCAAATGTAATTGATGTGACTAAACTTGCAAATGAAGGCAAGGTTATATTTGGATCAACTGTTTTTTTAGTAAACTTAGATAATGATGAAAAAGTAAATTATAAAATAGTTGGTAAAGATGAGGCTGATATAAAAAATAAATTAATTTATTTTAAATCTCCAATAGGTAAAGGATTGATTGGCAAAAATAAAGGCGACCTAGTTGAAATTAAAACTCCTGCAGGAGATAAAAATTTTGAGATAAAAGATGTAAAATATATTTAGTTTTTAACAATTCTTTCTAAGTCTTTTTCTGTAATAGAAAAATTATTTTTAATCCAAAAATCCTCTAAAAGTTTTAAGTATTCACCAACTTTTTTTCCCTCAGTTAAATTAAATTTTTTCATTAAATCTTCTGCTTTAATAGGAAAGACTGGTAACTCTTGATTTTTAAAGTACTCAATAAACTCTAAAAATTTTTTTTCAGCTTTTTTTGAGGTTAATACTTTATAATTTAAAATATCTAATAAACTTTCTTTACCATGCAAATAGTAATATTTCCAAAGTGATTTGGAGTCTATTTTGACTGTAGTTTTAACATTATAAAAAAAATCTTTAATATTTTTAATTCGTTTTTGATCCTTTTTGGAAATATTAAATTTAAATAGGAAATATTCTAAATTATCTGTTTCATCTATGCTTATCACGGCTAACAAAACAGGAAAATCAATATTTTTTAACTTTTCTTTA
>LUMQ01000539.1_pt1 | contig 14066 bp, 17 predicted proteins | sample 729621 | NCBI WGS metagenome assembly LUMQ01 (sample SAMN03860259, study PRJNA289734) | marine metagenome | biome: seawater column; feature: ocean; material: water; isolation source: Red Sea water column Station 12 - depth 25m | place: Saudi Arabia: Red Sea | collected 2011-10-15 | depth 25 m | reverse complement strand
ATCGCTCGCTGGTCCAAATAATTTAAAACTACTTTAACTCGGAGACTAAAACCTAATGGCTAACATTAAGCAACTCCAGGAAAAGTGGGCACCCGTTCTGAATCACGATTCTCTGCCCGAGATTGAGGATTCTCATAAGAAAGGCGTAGTCGCACAACTTCTGGAAAACCAAGAAAAAGCATTAACTGAAGAAGCTGGTATCCTTAACGAGACTCTTCAAACAACAGGTTATACTGGTGGCGATACTGCAACTGGTCCTGTTGCTGGTTTCGATCCTGTACTGATCTCTTTGATCAGACGTTCGATGCCTCAATTGATCGCCTATGATATTGCAGGCGTTCAACCGATGACTGGTCCTACTGGACTGATCTTCGCAATGCGTTCTAACTACGGTACAGGAACTGATCCTAACGCCGCTGGTTACGATGAAGCATTCTTCAACGAGCCTAACGCTGGTTTCTCTGGTGGTGCTGGTAACGCATACGATCCTGGCGCTTCCTCTTCTGCTAACAACGATGCTGAGGGTAACAACCCTGCACTGTTGAACGACTCCCCTGCTGGTACATACGAGCAGACTGGTGACGCAACAGGCATGAGCACTTCTACTGCAGAAGGACTTGACGACAGCAACGCAACTAACACTGCCTTCCGTGAGATGGGTTTCTCCATCGAGAAGGTAACCGTTACTGCGAAGTCTAGAGCACTCAAAGCTGAGTACAGCATTGAACTTGCTCAAGACCTTAAGGCAATTCACGGTTTGGATGCCGAGCAAGAGCTCGCTAACATCCTCAGCACTGAAATCCTTGCTGAAATCAACCGTGAAGTTGTTCGTACCATCTACACAAACGCTGTTGCTGGTGCTCAGAACAACACTGCTAATGGCGGTATCTTTGACCTCGACGTTGACTCCAACGGTAGATGGTCTGTAGAGAAGTTCAAAGGTCTTCTGTTCCAAATCGAAAGAGATGCTAACGCTATCGGTCAGCAAACTCGTCGCGGGAAGGGCAACATCCTCATCTGCTCTGCTGATGTGGCTTCTGCTCTCGGTATGGCAGGCGTACTTGACTACTCTCCTGCTCTTAACGGCAACAACGCTCTTACAGGTGTAGACGATACTTCCTCTACTCTCGTAGGTACACTCAACGGTAAGATCAAGGTCTACGTTGATCCTTATTCTGCTAACGTTGCAGATAAGCACTTCTATGTTGCTGGTTACAAGGGTACTTCCCCTTATGACGCAGGTCTGTTCTATTGCCCTTACGTTCCTCTTCAGCAGGTTCGTGCGATTAATCCTAACACCTTCCAGCCCAAGATTGGCTTCAAGACTCGTTACGGAATGGTTTCTAACCCCTTCGCACAGGGTCTTACACAAGGTAGCGGTGCCCTTACTGCTAATACTAACAAGTATTACAGAAGAGTTCAGGTTGCTAACCTTATGTGATCTAATCACAATTAATTTTAAGAGGGTGCTTGACACCCTCTTTTTTTATGCTATAATTTATTTGTAAGGAAGGGACGCCTGACTTACGGGAGTGACTGAACAAACTTACTGGCAACTGCTGGTTAAGGTGATGAGACAGGGGTGGTGCCCGCTGCTGGGAACAGTAGAATCGAAAACCAATCGGGTCTCAGGCAAGAACGTATTTACTCTGTAGTAATGCCCGTTCTTTGTTGGTATACAGGAATCCAACCTCCCACACACACCACACATAAATAGTGACGAATATCGTCGCCACCGAGGGAAGTCTGGTCAGAATCAGACACTCCCTCTTTTTTATTGTAATGTATCTTCGTATACAAAAAATAAGAGTTATGTCAAGGGACAAAGTACCTATGGGTTTTGTTAGAGTTTGAATATAAGTAGTAGTAGAATTAAGCGAGGTGGAAAAATGATCCCTACCCTTTACCATATTATGAAGACCAGTTACGGAGTGAGATCATGCACAACATCACATCGAGCAATCAATTAAACGAGTGGCGTCATTTCGAGGATACAGTCGATACTATTTCTGTCGAGAACCAGAAACTAAATGATTACTACGAATGTCTGATTGAATGCGAGATCACACATCAAAATTCATGTAAACGAATTTGCAAGGAGGTCCTTATGACCTAAATAAATTACCGTGTGAAGGAAGTGTTGAGGGGCGTAAATGCCCCTCTTTTTTTAATGCTAAATATTTTTATACCTGATATTTACATCATGGATTATAAACCCTATTCCCCTGAGTGGCATCGTAAAAGATACTTGAAAGAAGCATTAGACAAGTATCTTGACGAGTACGTCCCAAACAAAGTCATTTGTGATGACATCTTGAGTATTCTCTCTGAAAGATCTGAGTCAGCATATGCTGAATGGAATAAAACAGAGGAACTCTCTGAGATGATTCATTCTAAATAACACTGTATCTGGTGTATTTTATGCTCTCGACTGCGTATCGACTCCGCTTGGAGTCCATTTGTAGGTGTATCGCTAACAACGAAGAAGTCCCCCTAGAGGACATGATCTGGGCAGAGAAACTTGCCAAAAGACACACACTTGCCCGCGATTGGTTAAAGCAGGCACGTCGTCAGTCTGCTGGTATCGAAGAAGGAACTACAGATGATTTTCTGAATAGGATGGGACTAGGAGACCCCGACCCATCCAATCATAAAACGGGGTTCAAAGGTGCTGATGATATTGTAGATTGGTTCAATAGAGACAAACCCGACGATTGGAGGCAACGCGACTAATGGTTCCACTAACAGCAGTAATTTATTCAAACGGCAGTCAAGAATGTGAGAGGGTTGCATCCCTACTTAAATCATTAGGAGGAGAATTTCTAGAATACAAACTAGATCAACACTTTACACAAAGAGCATTTGAACAGGAATTTGGAAAAAATGCAGTGTATCCTCAAGTTGCTCTTGGTGCTAAACATATCGGAGACTTGAAAGAAACCCTTCATTACATGAGCGAGAAGGGGATGTTTGTCTGATGACTAAATAACTCTACCAACTTTTAATTATGATTACTGACATTCACTTTGAGGATTTTATTGGTATCTTTGATACTGAATTTGATCCAACTGATTTTATTGAATACTTTGCACATTGCAAAGAAACTGGTGTAGCATTTGATAGAAGAGGATTTACTTCTAACAATCAAAAACTTGCTGATACCAGAAGAGATGCATGTTTACCCATTGATTATTTCATGGATGAAGGCAACGCTCCACCAGAAGTGTCGTCTTTCATGATTGATAAAGACTTAAACTCAACGTACTTGAAACGGTACAATCAAGTTTTGAACATGTGTATGAATGAATATGCTGGTAAGTATGAACGTCTCACGATGTATAAATTACAATCCGCATATCTCAATATTCAAAGAACTCGTAAGTCTGAAGGATATCATGCTTGGCACTCTGAAAATAGTGCGCCTGGTTGCACCAAAAGAGTTCTTGCTCACATGATGTATCTTAATGATGTTGAGGAAGGTGGAGAAACAGAATTTCTGTACCTTGGTAAAAGATTTACACCAATCAAAGGAAGATTATTAATTTGGCCTGCTGGGTTTACACACACCCACAGAGGTAATCCTCCTCTTAGCGGAGACAAATATATCGCAACTGGTTGGGTAGAAAACGCTAACCTCTAAACAAATGGCAAACTGGTATAACGATCAACTCACAAACAAGAACTATCTTTCACCTATCGGGTTTATCTTTCTTCTCGATAAAGCAAAGAAAGCATCATTCTTGTGCCAGAGAGCAGAGATCCCAACAATGACTTTAGGTGAGGTTAACATTCCAACCAGAGGTCTTGTCCCCATTCCCGTAGAAGGTAACATGCGGTATGGAGATCTTACCATCACATTTATTGTGGATGAAGATCTTAGAAACTATATGGAGCTCCATAACTGGATGAGAGCATTAGGTACTCCTCAGGAGTTATCAGAGAGAGGTAGATGGAGATCAATCCATAGAGATGATCCATCACAAGATCCTAGATTTTCTGATGCAACCCTCCAAGTTTTAAACAATAACAACCGAGTAAACTTTGACGTTGTGTTCAAAGATTTATTCCCAGTAGAATTATCAACGCTATCATTTGATGTGACTGGTGGTGATAATGAATACTTCTCAGCAACCTGTACTTTCAAGTATACTATCTTTGAAGTCAGGGATAAGAATTCACAAAAACGCAGATGACCAATTACGCACTTGAAATTATTTTTTGGACTGCCCTTACATTATATGTCCTTAAAAAATTTAACATTTTAAAATGAAACTGAATTATTTTCGTAATGAACTTAGAACAACTACAGGAGATGTGGAAGAAAGATAGTAAGATCGATGGTGATCTATACTGTGAAGAATCCACTAAAATTCCACAACTTCATATGAGATATATGGAGTTTTTCAATACCTTCTCACTGATGAAGAAAGAACGTGAGTTGGAGATGAGACGAATGACAAAAGAGAAATGGTTATATTACAAGGGTAAGGCACCTGCCCAGAAGTATAAAGAGATGCCGTTTGATCTCAAACTTACTACTAAAGAAGAGATCTCTATGTTTATTGATGCTGATGAGGATGTAGTTAAACTACAATACAAAATTGACTACATAGAGACAGTTCTAAATTTTCTTGAAGGTGTTTTGCGGATGATCAACAACCGCAACTTCCAAATCAAGAATGCGATTGAATGGGAAAAATTTAAGAATGGATTCTAATGAACTACGGTCTCTACTACAAAGAAGTTGTATTCAACAGAGCGGCAATGAAAATTGTCAACAGAGTAGTTTCAGAGAATCATAATTGGTCTAGAGGACACGTTCATAACGGAATACAAGACAATAGAAGTTCAGAGATAGCATGGGTGGGAGACAGAGAACTCCTATCCATGCTTTTGCGTATGGTGAAATCAGTTAATAAACAAGCACGTTGGAACTTGAATATTACTGGTATGGAAGCAGTACAGTATGGCAAGTACGGTGTAGGGGATTTTTATGACTGGCATGTAGATCAGCATCCTCATCCAGTAAAAGGATTAGTAAGAAAAATAAGTATGACTCTTTTCCTAAATGACGACTACGAAGGAGGCGAGTTTGATTTGGAGATATATAAACCAGAGACAGACCCAAGATTCCGAACATTTAAGTTGAAATCTGGGTCTGCTATTTTTTTCCAAGGTGATCAATGGCACAGGGTTCGCCCCATCACCTCTGGACAACGTGAATCTTTTGTAGCATGGTTTTATGGACCTCCTTATTCGTAAGAAGAATGAAGTATATCTTAAAGTTGAGGCGGAGTCTCATCTACATTATGAGTTAGCAGACTTTTTTACTTTTGAAGTAGAGTCTGCTAAGTATATGCAGAAGACTAGAAGGTACAGAGGATGGGATGGAAAGATTCGTTTATATTCACCAGCAACAGGTGAGATCTATTGTGGTCTCATTGAATATCTTTTAGATTGGGCAGAGAAGAAAGGATACCGATACACAGTAGAAGATGACAAATATTTTGGTCATCCGTTAGCGGACAACCCTATGATTACTCCCAAGTCGGTTGTAGGTTTTGTAAAATCACTGCGCCTACCCCCGAGTCTGAAGGTACGGGACTATCAATATAAAGCGATCTACGAAGCACTGAAGCATAATAGAAGGTTGCTCCTGTCGCCCACAGCATCAGGCAAATCGTTAATGATTTATGCATTGGTTCGATTCCATACTAATGTCGGGAGAAATGTATTAATCGTGGTGCCGACTACTTCTCTCGTCGAGCAGATGTACAAAGACTTTGAAGAATACGGATGGATGGCTACCAAAGACTGCCACAAAATATATGCGGGGCAAGACAAATACACGGAACATAGCGTGATAATTACCACTTGGCAGTCTATTTACAAGGAACCTAGAAAGTGGTTTGACAGGTTTGATGTTGTGATCGGTGACGAGGCGCACCAATTCAAAGCTAAATCTTTGACTTCCTTGATGAGTAAGTTGCATGAGTGTAAATATCGTATTGGATTTACGGGTACGCTAGATGGTGCAAATGTAAATCAATTGGTCCTTGAAGGAGTGTTCGGTAGATGCTCACAGGTTACCAGAACAAAGAAACTTATGGAAGCGGGTCATATCGCTAAACTCAAAGTTAAGATTGTTCTCTTAAAACATGAAGAACAACTCTTTGAAGGATACCAAGATGAGATCGGTTACCTTGTAGAACACGAAGGTAGGAACAAGTTTATCCGTAATCTTGCGCGAGATCTAAAGGGTAACACGCTTGTCCTCTTCAACTATGTAGAACGACATGGACTACCTCTTTACAACTTGATAAATAGTGGTACAGACAGACCTGTATTTTTTGTGCATGGTGGTGTCGATGTTGATGATAGAGAAGAGGTAAGGCGTTTAACTGAATCCTCTGATAATGCAATCATCGTTGCATCTTACGGGACATTCTCAACAGGTATTAACATCAAAAGATTACACAACGTTATTTTTGCCTCTCCTTCTAAGTCCAGAGTTCGTAACCTACAATCAATTGGTCGAGTTCTAAGGAAAGGACAAAATAAGTCACAAGCAACACTTTATGATATTGCTGATGATATTTCCACTGATAGGGGTAATAACTATACTCTCAATCATCTAATGGAAAGAGTCAAAGTATATAATGAAGAAAATTTTAATTATGAAATCATAGACGTAAAAGTAAAAGCTTATGATTAGTTACGCAAAACACGATGAAGAATTTCATGGTATCTTCAAACTTGTTAGTGGAGAAGAGATTCTCGGCAAAGCAGTTTTGACTGAAGACCATGGAGAGTCGCTTGTATTTTTACAGGATCCTGTAGCAGTACATGCAGTAACAAAAGAAGTAGGTGAGCATAAAGTCGTTCGCGGCATGGGTTTCACCCGATGGATGCAAATGTCAGATGAAGATTTCTTTATCTTAAGAGAGAAAGATATTCTGACCGTCGCGTCTATGAGTAGAGATGTTACCTTGATGTATGAAGCATACATCTTAGGAGAAGATATCGCCAACAGAAAAATGACCCAGAACCAGGCAGACATCAAAAAGACTGCTGGGTATCTAGGTAAAATTAATGAAGCTCGTGCTTTATTTGAGAAGCTATATGACTCTTGAACCCTTACATGGTTATTGTACATGTAATTGACATACCTGTCAAGTATGTTATAATATAAACAAAGCAAATACGATATGAAATCGAAATCGGCACCTAAGAAAAAACAACATTATGTTGACAACCAAGAGTTTCTTGCTGCTATTGTAAAGTACAAGGAAAAAGTTGATCTTGCCAAGGCAAAAGGTCTGCCGAAACCTCGCGTCAATAATTATATTGGTGGTTGTTTCCTGAAGATTGCAACCCACCTATCATATAGACCAAACTTTATCAACTACATGTATAAGGATGATATGGTTTGCGATGGTATCGAGAACTGTATTCAATATATTGATAACTTCGATCCTGCTAAGAGTAGAAACCCCTTTGCATATTTTACTCAGATTGTATACTATGCATTTTTGAGGAGGATCGCAAAAGAAAAAAGACAGATGGATATTAAAGATAAGATTCTAGAGAAGTCTGGTTACGATCATGTCTTCACGGTTGACGGAGATACAAATACAGATTATAATCATATTAAGTCCCGTGTTGAAATGAATTCTAAACGATGAAAGTTCTGCTGATTACAGACCAGCATTTTGGTGTCAGGAACGACAACATACATTTTATAGAACATTACAAGAAATTTTACGGCAAGATCGTAGTTCCTTTTATCAAAGCGTCTGGTATTGATACTGTGTTGTGTCTAGGCGATACGTTTGATAAACGTAGGTCAATTAACTTCATGTCTCTAGAAGCAGCAAAGGACATGTGGTTTACCCCTCTAGAAGAGATGGGTGTGAAGATGCATATGCTTGTAGGAAACCATGATATCTACTACAAAAACACTCTACGAGTTAATGCCCCAAGTGAATTACTTGAGGGGTATGGAAACATTACAGTCTACACCGATCCCACTACCATTACTATTGGTGGTCTTTCTATACTTCTTTTACCTTGGATTTGTGACGATAACCGAGAGAAATCTCTTCGTGCTGTTGCAGAAAGTTCTGCTAGTGTCGCTATGGGTCACCTTGAGCTTAATGGGTTTGAAGCACATCCAGGTCATATGATGTTTAATGGCATGGACCCATCTACATTCAATAAGTTTAAGAAAGTGTTCAGTGGACACTATCACATGAAATCTAATAATGATAATATACATTACCTAGGTAACCCTTATCAACTTTATTGGAATGACTACGGAAGTAAAAGAGGATTCCATGTCTTTGACACAGAAACTCTTAAAACTACTTTTTACAGAAATCCCTTTGACACTTTTCATAAGTTGTATTATAATGGTGGAGTTAGCATACCGAGTGCGGACGAAATTAAAGGATCATTCGTCAAACTAATTGTCGAAGACAAAGGTGATTATGCTAAGTTCGATTATGCAGTAAGGCAACTCCAAGATATAGGTCTCGCTGATCTCAAAATTATTGAAGATTTGAGTGTGGAACTAGAGAATGGTGATGCGGTACTGGAAACCGAAGACACTCTGACATTGTTGGATAACTACATAGATGAGATCGACGTAAAGGTTAATAAGTCTAATATTAAATCTGTCATGCGTTCACTCTACATGGAAGCATCCGAACTCTAATGTTTATCTTAACGGACACGAACACAGGCGGCATCTATGCCACCACTCTAAATTCAACTAAAGTAGTTCATATCTTTGAGCAGCGAGATGATGCTGAGAGATATATCAATCAATTGGAAGCAATTGAATACGAAGACACTTTAGATATTATGGAAGTTGAGCGTGATATCGTAGCAATTAATTGCGACAAATATGGATACAAATATTCAATTGTATCTAAAGATGACCTTGTAATCCCACCACTTGATTAATGATCACATTTGAGACTATTCGCTGGAAGAATTTTTTATCTACAGGTGACCAGTGGACAGAAATTGAACTTAGTGAAACACAATCTACCTTAATTGTCGGTGCTAATGGTGCAGGCAAGTCAACTCTTCTTGATGCTTTGTGTTTTGGTTTGTTCAACAAACCTTTTCGTAAGATTACAAAGGGACAATTAGTAAACAGTATTAACGAGAAAGGAACCAAAGTAGAGGTATGTTTCTCTATCGGTACAGATGAGTATCGAGTATTCAGAGGAATTAAACCTAATGTATTTGAACTTTATAAAAACAATAAACTCGTTGACCAAGATGCTGCGGTTAAGGACACGCAAAAATACCTCGAACAGCAAGACCGACGAGAAGTTATTGAAGATTTACTTGATATCAACATCTTCTCGAACATGAATCAGTTGCTGAAAGATCGTGTTCGCACGACTTTGGCACAGAGTAAAGATTGTGAGCATCTGGTTAGTGTTGCAGAAGAAAGAGTTGCGTCACAACGTAAACTAATTAGTTCTCTTAAGGATGTAAATGATACTCGTCAAAAAGAGAAACAGAAAAGAATTACTGATAACGAAAAACGAATCAAAGAAGAGAAAAAGAATAAAGTAAAGTTTGATAAGGAACTTACAGCAGTTGAAAGTTCTCTCAAAGGTGTTGATGATCAAAAAAATCTTTTGAATGAACTTAGACAATCTCAATCTGATATCAACTCCGAACTTAAGAGTGCTGCAAAAGAATTGAAGTTTTTCAAGACACATGATGAGTGTCCTACTTGTTCTCAAGAGATTGAAAAGGCATTTAAGAATGCAGTGATTGGTGGTCTAGAGGGGAAGGGTAAGAAACTCACAAAAGAATTTAAAGGTTTGACTGAACAAATTGCTGATGCAGTTAGTGTTGTTGAGGAGATGGAAACTATCTCTAGAAAGTGTTATGAACTTCGTAGTAAAATTACTTCAAGTGATAAAGAAGTTGTTCGTCTAGAGTTTGAAAATCTTGAAATTCAAAAACAACTGTTGGATCTTCAAACTGATACACCTAGTATTGATGCTGAAGTTGAATCTCTTACTGCACTTGAAAAACAATTAGATGAAACAGAAAAGCAATGCAGTGAAGTTAGTAAGACCCTTGCTGAGTTTAATGTTGTTGGTAATTTACTGAAAGATTCTGGTATCAAAAGTCAAATCATTAAGAAATATGTTCCTGTTTTTAATAATCTAATTAATAAATACCTGCAAAACATGGACTTCTTTGTCAACTTTACCCTTGATGAAGAATTCAATGAAGTTATCAAGAGTCGATTTAGAGATCGCTTTGCATATTCTTCTTTCTCCGAAGGTGAAAAACAGAAAATTGATTTGGCGCTGTTGTTTACTTGGCGAGAAGTTGCTAGAATGAAGAATAGCGTCTCTACCAACCTTTTGATTTTGGATGAAGTATTTGATAGTTCTCTTGACGCAGGTGCTACAGCAGAATTACTTGCTATCTTACGCAGTTTAGGAAAGGGAACCAACCTATTTGTCATCAGTCACAAAGGTGAAATCTTGGTAGATAAATTCTTACGGACTATCAAATTTGAAAAAATCAACGATTTCTCAAAGATGTCGGACGATTCTTAGAATATGGAAGTATTCCCTAGGAAGTTTTAGTGACGACAAAACATCTCCTTATGATAATTCAGTTGCTATCATACGCACCTGTATTTTTGTTAGTTACATGGTTACTAACGTTTTTATCATATCTGGAGTAATCCGCCATTGGAATCCAATGCCTAAACGAGAACTATCTGCTGGTATGCTTTTACTATTCGACATCCAAGAAAAAATGGATTACCTTGAATGGGATCTAAATGAATATAGTTATGAGGTTGTGACTCATCACGATATTCCTAATAAAGATGATGGATATATTGTAATCAGGAAGGTGCCACGACCAGTGGACGGTTGGGAAACTGTCCGCAAGCTTGACTCATATTTGGATGACGTGCTAGAATAAAGACATCTAAGGAGGACAATGATTAATCAGGAAGTCAAAGGCACACTCGCTAAACTCTTGGCAACTGAGAATCTGACCGTTGAGCACCGTAAAGTGAGCACTGCTTGCTTCGATGTTGAAAAGCGTCTATTGATTCTACCCATCTGGAAAACCGCAACCGAAACCGTATACGACCTTCTAGTGGGTCACGAAGTCGGTCACGCACTCTATACCCCTCAAGGCAATTGGGGAAACGCTCCTAAGGCGTTTGTAAACGTCATAGAGGATGCTCGTATCGAGCGTATGATGAAGGTAACATATCCTGGTCTTCGTAAGTCATTCTTTGAAGGTTACAAACAACTCTGGGATGATGATTTCTTTGGTGTAAAGCATGACGATCCTAAGACTCTATCTTTGATTGATCGTATCAACCTTTACTTCAAAGGTAATCCTTCTATGCCATTCACTGCTGATGAAGCAGTATGGGTAAAGCGTACCGCTGAAACTAAAACATTTGAAGATGTTATCAAGTTGGCGGAAGATCTATATGAGTATGCTTGTAAGAAGCAAGAAAAGATTGACGAGATCTCTGCACCTGAATCTGATGATAGTGAATTTCAAGCAGATAAGCAGGAAGAAGTGACTCCTACAACTTCTGATGGAGAGAAAGGTGATGCAGAAGAAGATTGGTCCACTGATGATGATCCTACAAAACGTCCTCAAGAACGTGAAGTAGATCCTGATCTTGAGACTCCTTCATACTCATCTGATGCTCCTAAGATTGGCGGCACTATGGGTGGAGAACAGTTTCCTATGGATGAAACTGAATCAGTTACTGATGCTGCTCTGCAAGAATCACTTGAGACTTTGATTGATGATAATGCAAAGGAATGGATCTATCTCAATCTTCCTAAGATTGATCTAAAAGAAATCATTAAACCTCACGATCAAGTTCAAAAAGAACTTCAAGAGTGGTACTATGAAAGAGAATATCCTTCAGAAGATCATGCTGAATATATCAAAAACAATATTGAATATGCTCTTGGAAAATACAAAGAGTTCAAAAAGAATGCTCAGAAAAGTGTAAACTATCTGGTCAAGCAGTTTGAAATGAAAAAGTCTGCAGCAGAGTATCGTCGTTCTGCTACATCCAAGACTGGAGTTATTGATACAAATAAACTATTCAAATACAAACTTACTGAAGATATCTTCAAGAAAGTTACTATCGTTCCTGAAGGAAAGAATCATGGTCTTGTCATGTATCTTGACTGGTCTGGATCTATGCAGTATCAAATGTTGGATACACTTAAGCAACTCTACAACCTCATGTGGTTCTGTAAGAAAGCAGGTATTCCCTTCCGTGTATATGCATTCCAGAATGGTTTGAGTTATGACTTTGAGCACGATCAAGAGGGACATCCTGGTTTTGAAAGGGAAAAAAATCTTCTCGCTCCAACAAGGGATTTCCGATTGGTTGAGTTTTTCTCCTCACGTCAAAACTCTAAGTCTTTGGAGAAATCAATGGAATTGACTTTCCTACAAGTCTTTGCTATGGGTGGTCATCGTATATCTGCAGATCCTAAATACAATCTCGGTGGTACACCACTTGCAGAAGCAATTATGTGTTCTCGTGAAATTGTTGATCTTCTCAGAAAGGTAGAGAATATCACTAAAGTAACCATGATTTGCTTGACTGATGGTGAATCAAATCCCATTTCTTTCCTCACTCCTACTCCTGAAGAGGTGACATGGACAACTGACAAATTCAAGAGTCAGTATCTTTGTCATCATAGGAACTGTGTTTTCTTCCTCAGAGATCCTAAGACTGGATACTCTCGCAAGATCAACAGTGATCCTTACAATACTACTAAAGAGATCGTAAGTTACTTCAAAGAAATTACTGATTTCAATTGGGTTGGTATCAGGATTTGTAGCAAAGCAGAATTGAGTCGTCTGGTTCGTTTCACTGCTCCTGAAATTTTTGGTCGAGTTGAGGAACAGTGGAGAAAGCATAGATTTGCATCCATCAAAACAGAAATGGGTTATCATGAATCCTTCTATATGCCAGATAAAAACAATGGCGAAGGAACTATGGAACTAGAAGTAAAGCAAAAAGGTGAAGTTGCAACTAGAGCAGAACTCGGTCGCGCATTCAAAAAACATATGGGTTCCAAAATGACAAACAAAACAGTTCTCAATGCATTCATTGAGCAAATAGCATGAGTGGGGATTATAATACACATAACGATCAACAACCAAACTTAACCTATTTCAAACAAGATCTCATGAAGTGTAAAGTACAATTGTTCATCGCTGGCACCATCTTTGATGAAATCGTAGTTGCGAGAGACTATGACCATGCCAAGAAGATCGCTCTCGCTCGCAATCCTGAAGCAACAGTGATGGGTGTGACAGCAGTGTTCGATTAATTAACTGTCCACTACCCCTTCACACAGCAGTTTCATCTGCTATAATAAACACATACGAACAAAACAATCCGAAAATCCCATGCCTTTTGAACCAAATCCAGTGACAACCGAAGACCTCGTTCAGTATTTGACTGAGCATGTAGGTGAGGAAGTGGGATGCAAAAACATTCGTGAAGCGTCAAATCAGTTGAAAGTATCTTACGCTACTGCTTGTAAACGCCTCAAGTCTTATAAATCTGGTAAAGGCAAGTGGAATCTAACTGCACAAGAAATTGAACGTGCTTACGATGCTCCTTCTGCCTCTCCTGCTCTTGAAGTAACCTACATCCCAACAAAAGATGATTCCTACGTCCCTTTTGGTAACTTCAGCAATGTTCGCAAAGTTATCCAATCTAATCAATTCTATCCTGTATTCATTACAGGTCTTTCTGGAAACGGCAAAACTCTATCCGTTGAGCAAGCGTGTGCAACGACTAATCGAGAGTTGATCCGTGTCAACATCACCATCGAAACTGACGAAGACGATCTTATTGGTGGGTTTCGTCTTGTTAATGGCGACACTGTTTGGCACAACGGACCTGTGGTTGAAGCTTTGGAAAGGGGAGCTGTATTACTTCTAGATGAGATTGACCTAGCATCTAACAAAATTCTTTGTTTGCAATCTGTCCTTGAAGGTAAAGG
>LUMQ01000343.1_pt2 | contig 14106 bp, 10 predicted proteins | sample 729621 | NCBI WGS metagenome assembly LUMQ01 (sample SAMN03860259, study PRJNA289734) | marine metagenome | biome: seawater column; feature: ocean; material: water; isolation source: Red Sea water column Station 12 - depth 25m | place: Saudi Arabia: Red Sea | collected 2011-10-15 | depth 25 m | reverse complement strand
TTATTGGGCACTTAAACCTCCATCAATAACAAGTTCAGTACCTGTTATCATTGAAGATTCATCTGATGCTAAAAATAATGCAGCATAAGCAATATCGATAGGCTCACCTAATCTCCTGATTGGTATCTGTTTTATAAGCTTTCCTTCTATATCAGCATCTGGGTTCATATCAAAAAGACCTTTTAGGATTTCTGTTCTCGTAAAAACAGGATGAATAGAATTACATCTTACAAGGTCGGTAGTTCTTGCGCAGTGGAGAGCAACTGACTTCGATAAATGCCTTACTCCAGCCTTCGCTGAGTTATAGGCTGAGAAGTTATGTCCTGCAACAATCCCAGAAATTGAAGATATATTTATAATCGAGCCATTTCCTGATTTCCTCATCAAAGGAAGAGAAAACTTACATCCATAGAATACTGAGTCTAAATCAACTTTGTGAACCTGATCCCATGTTTCTAGATCGCAAGATTCGACATCGCCGCCACCGCCTATACCAGCATTGTTTATTAAAATATTGAGTTGAGAGAACTCAGTTTCAATACTACCTAAAACACTCTGCCAATCCTCTGGCTTGGTAACATCTAAAACATAGTAAGGAGCATTAAGTTCTTCTGCGCTCTTCTTCAAAAGCTCTTCATTTATATCAGTCATTACTATTTGGGCGCCTTCCTCAATTAATAATCTAGCCATTTCTTTGCCCAAACCTTGAGCGGCACCAGTTATTAAACCAACTTTATTTTTTACTCTATTACTCATTTTATAAACTCAAAAACATTTTATAATTAGTGGAAGTTTAACTTCTCAGGATGTAGTATACAGGACTCAAAAATTGCTTATAAGATGAATACTGAAGAAAAAATTAATCTCCCAAAAAAGCCAGATCAAAAGATTGATGTAAGGTCTACTTTTAAAATAAATTCTGATTTAACTGTCAAAGGCTTTAGTGAAAAAACTGAATGGGTTCCAGAAATAGATAATTCTTATATATTTGATGAAAAAACTACACTATCAATATTAGCTGGATTTGAGCATGACAGAAGAGTAATTATCCAAGGCTATCATGGTACTGGTAAATCAACGCACATAGAGCAAGTTGCAGCAAGATTGAACTGGCCATGTATCAGAATTAATTTGGATAGTCATAACTTTAGGCTTTTTGCAACTACAAATACAATTGGAATGGGCGATTCAACAGGCCTTTACCATGGCACTCAACAAATTAATCAAGGCCAAATGGATAGATGGCATATTTTATCTACTTTGAATTATTTAACTCCTGAACATGAGTCAAAATTGGTTCTTGGAAAACTAAAAGGCTTTAATTCTGCTAAAAGGAAATTAATACTTTCTAATATGATTAAACTTTGTAACTTAACAAGACAGGGCTTCATCAATGGTGATATATCAAATCTTATGTCTCCAAGAACACTTTTAACCTGGGCCGAAAACTTTATTATTTTTAAGGATATTCAAGAATCTTTTAAACTCTCTTTTCTCAACAAATGTGATGATCTTGAAAAACCTATAGTTGCCGAATATTTCCAGAGGTGTTTTGCCGAAGAGCTGGAAGTAGAAAATAGTTAATGGCTATTAATAGTGATGAACAACAAAATGCAGCTTTATCCTGGACTAAGGCATTAACTAAAAACAAAGAGATTGTTGCTGAAAATTCCAATAGGCTTATTCCCAGAGGTTCCAAATTAAATCTAAAGAATCCACCAAGAATTAAGAGAAAATTATCTGCATGGAAAGGCAGAACAGATAGGCAAGCATTTTGGTTGCAACATAATCAAATTAAAAAGACTTTGCCTGGCGAAGCTGGTGAGATCTTTGATGAGCTTAAAATGGCAAGAGCAGAAATTTTAGGCTCTGAAGAATATAGCGGAGCTAAGTTAAATATCCAAAATTTTTCATCTGATATTACTAAAAATTTAACCGATGATGAGATTCAGCTACCTACATTAATTAATCTTTGGTTTAAAAATCTTAATGGATTTAAATTAGACAAAGAGCAAAAAAGATTAATTGATCAAATCCCAAATATAAATTCAAGAAATGCTCAAAAAATTTCAGAAGATATGATTTCTAAGATCAAAGATGAAGAGTCTTTTCTTAAAAGCTCATTATCTTTTCTTGATGCTCTTAAATTATTGGAGCATGAAAAGTCAGATGAGCATGAAGAAAATGAAAAATTTGATGAGCAAAGTGATGAAAATGAAGAGAGCTTATCTGATGACATGAGTGAAATCGAAAGTGATGAGGAGCCAAATAACGAAATAGATCTTATGCAATCTCTTGTTGATGAAATTCCGGATGATCAAGAAATATTGCAAGAAGCTGAGATATCGATTGATGAGGAGTTAGAAGCAAATATTGATTTTGATGATAATCAAATAGGGAAGGAAAGCTCTGATTACTCTATTTTTACTACCAAGTATGATGAGATTATTTCTGCAGCAGAACTTTCAAATCTAAAAGAAATTAACCGGCTAAGAATTCAGTTAGATAAACTCATTCAGCCCCACTTGCAAACAATTGGAAAATTAGCAAATAGGCTTCAGCGCTTATTGCTTGCAAAACAGAATAGATCTTGGAAGTTTGATCTAGATGAAGGAGTTTTAGATACATCAAAGCTCACTAGGATAATTACTGATGTAAACAAGCCATTAAGCTTCAAAGAAGAGAAGCAAAGTGATTTTAAAGATACCGTAATATCAATATTGATTGACTGCTCAGGATCAATGAGGGGGAGATCAATAAATCTTGCTGCTGTTTGTGCTGAAATCATAGGAACGACGCTTGAGAGGTGTTCTGTGAAAACAGAAGTTCTTGGTTATACAACAAAACATTGGAAAGGTGGAGATTCAAGAAAGAGCTGGTTGCAAAGAGGTGGTTTTTCACATCCAGGAAGATTAAATGACTTAAGACATATCGTTTTTAAATCAGCAGAGGATAGTTGGAGGAAATCACGTAAATCTCTTGGCGTCATCTTAAAAGATGGTTTATTAAAAGAGAACATAGATGGCGAAGCATTGCAGTGGGCAAATAAAAGATTACAAAAAAGATTTGAAGATAGAAAAATTATGATAGTAATATCTGATGGTGCTCCCGTTGATGATAGTTCTCTATCTGCCAATAATCCTCATTATCTCGACAATCATCTTAGAGAAGTTATTGCGGATATTTATGAAAAAGATCAAATAGAGTTATTAGCAATAGGTATCGGACATGATGTTACTAAATATTATAGTCACGCTATCACAATAAGTAATGCAGACAGTCTAGGTGAAACGTTGTTAGATGAATTGACTGGTCTTTTTGAATAACTTTATAATTGATCTATGAAAATAAAAAAACAAAGCGGACCACCTGAAGATCTAATCTATTTTGATGATGATCTTCCTCTTTCACAATCACAAGTTGAGGATGTTGTCGAAATCTTTAAAACTCCATTAACTGGTTCATATAACTGGGACTACACAGTTGCAGATAACAGAATAAAAAAACTTTATGAACTTGGTAAAGAATTAAACTGGAATGGATCAATTGATCTGAATTGGGATTATACACATCCTGCAGATGAACGAATTCTTGAGACCGATGATGAGCTGCCTCATGAAACACTAGAAGCTTATGAAAATCTTTCAGATGAAGAAAAAATCCTTTTTGATAGGCATGATGTCGCAGAATTAATGAGCCAATTCTTGCATGGTGAGCAAGGCGCCCTTCTTGTTGCTTCTCAACTAGCAAGTTGTGCACCTACCTATAATGCTAAGCTCTATGCAGCTTCTCAAACATTTGATGAAGCAAGACATGTTGAAGTTTTTAATAGATATCTTCAAGAAAAGATAGGTATTCACTACCCTATTAATCCTGCATTAAAGTCACTGCTTGATAAAATTCTTACTGATGAGAGATGGGACCTTAAATTTATAGGGATGCAAATAATTATTGAAGGTCTTGCTCTTGCAGCTTTCTCTATGCTGAAATCTACATCAAAAGATCCTCTTTTAAAGCAGCTACTTCACTATGTTATTAGAGATGAGGCTAGGCATGTAACCTTTGGTATTAATTACTTAGAAGATTTTATTAAAACCTTAAGTCCAGAAGAAATTAATGAAAGAGCTGAGTTTGCATATGAAGCTTGTGTGATTTCAAGAGAAAGACTTATTAATACCAAATCTCAACAGCGATTCTTAGGAATGTCAGAAGAGGAAGCTAGAGAGTTCCAATTAAATACTGGGAGTTTTGAAATGTTCAGGAACTTCCTTTTCTCAAGAGTGATACCAAATCTATCAAGGATTGGTCTGCTCACTGATGAAGTTAGGCCGAAATTTGAAGCTCTTGGTCTTTTAGAGTATGAAAATGCCCCTGATGACTTTGAGTGTGATTGGGCAGAGATGAGAAAGCCACTTGAAGCATTTGAAAAAATTCCTGTTTGATCCTATATAAAGAAATATGTCTAAACATTCAGCTTTAAACAACTTTGGTAGGTCTGGGAATCCGGCCTTTCGAAATCACTTTGATAACAGTCAAACTGCTTCTAATACCTCAGTTAGAAATCCTTCTTATCAAAATCATTTTGAGGCAAATCAAAGTCTTTCAGAAGGAACAATGTCTCTTGATGGGACGGTAAATAAAACAGGAATTCTATTGGCTTTATGTGTAGCTGGTGCATTTTTTGGTTGGAATGCTCCAGGATTGGCTCTTCCTGCAGTAATTATTGGTTTTGTAATAGCTTTATTTACAATCTTCAGGCCTAAAAACTCACCATATACTGCCCCAGCTTATGCTGCAATTGAGGGTATTGCTTTGGGAGCAATTACAATGGTTTTTGAAGCACAATATCCTGGTATTGGTATCCAAGCAATTGGTCTGACTTTTGGCATCTTAGCTTCACTTCTATTTTGTTATAAAAGTGGGATTATAAAACCAACTGAAAACTTTCGTCTTATGATTTTCTCAGCGACTATGGGTATAGCTTTATTATATTTAATAAGTATTATTATGTCGTTTTTTGGAAATAGTATTGGGTTTATTCATTCAAATGGATTGATGGGTATCGGTTTTTCCCTTTTTGTTGTTGGTATTGCTTCACTTAATCTAGTTTTAGATTTCGATTTTATTGAAGAAGGTTCTGAAGTCGGCCTTCCAAAATATATGGAATGGTATGGAGCATTCTCATTGATGGTAACTTTAGTCTGGCTTTATCTGGAAATCCTAAGACTTTTGGCAAAGATTAGATCGAGATAGATCTTGGAAAACTTATTTTTTGTAATTCTTGCTGCTTTGTCTCTCTTCGTTTTTTTTAAACTTGGAAAAGTAAAAGCATCAAAAAAACAAACTGACAGGAAAGATCGTATAAACAGGTTTAAATAACCTAGGAATTAATTATGTTAAAAAACTTATCTCTACAAACCTTATTTTCTATTTCTCTCTTATTTGTAATAATATCTACGCCGCTTTGTGCAACTCCAGCAATACCTGAAACGCCTTGTTTAATATTTAATATTACTGAGGTTCCTTCATCAATTTGTGGAGTTATTTCTAACTCAATCCCGACTTCTTGACGTGAAGTAGTTCTAAATGGATTTGAATTATTTGTTCCAAGGCTTTCACCTGTTGTAATTGGTATCTCTTGACCTATAAATAATCTTGCGGGCTCATTATCCATAGCTAAAATTGAGGGTGTTGATAGAATATTTGAGTCGGTGTCAGAGGCTATTGCGTTTAGAATTCCAACAAAGTTGCCTTCTCCTGATTCCATATCACCAAATCCAGCTACCAATCCTTGAGTATTTAACAAAGAAGAGATTGCAGTCGTTGTAAGAGTGACGTTCGTGTCATCATCGGCTGCTCCAACTATGCCTAATAAGTCAGGCCCTGTTCCAGAAAAACGAGTAATCCCTATCGGTATACTATCGTCATCATCACCAGTAAAAATTGCATCAACTCCAAGTGTTCTAGCTGCTTTTTCAGATAAATCTACAACAATAGCTTCAACCAAAACTTGAGCTCTTCTAATATCAAGCTTGGCAATAATATTTTTTATAGCATTCAAATTTTCTTCAGCTGAGGAAACAATTAGAGAATTTGTTTTTTCATGATATGTAATAACTGTTTTAGTGCCTTCTGATTCACTTACAAAAGTACTGGCAATCGAATTAAGAATGGGAGCTACATTTTCTGCTTTTGCATATTTTAAATAAATAACATCAGATGAATCACTGCTGGTTATATCCTTATCTAAAATACTCAAAGTAGATCTTATATTGTTAGTTATAAAGTCATTAGCAGAAAGAATTACTGAATTAGATGGAACAAATGGGATTGCAATAAAGTTATTTATTGTTGGGTTGTTTTGTGCCTTTAATCTTTCCAAAATTCTTACAGCCTCAATGGATGAAAGATTGTCTAACTTGATTATTGCAATCTTTGCAGTATTGTTTTTGTCTAAATCTACCAATAAATTTCTAATTCTAGAAACATTACTAGAACGATCAACAAGCAGAATAGAATTTATAGAGGGTATTGAAGATAAATGAGCTTGTCTTCCAGTGATTGGCTTAATCATTGGTAAAATCTCTTCTGTAGATCTATTTGTCAGTGGAATAACAGCTGTTTCAAAACCTCCACCTGAAAAATCCTCTGTTTTATCTCTTGTAGCTTCATTTTCCGGAACTACTCTTAAAAAACCGTCTTCAGAGATAGTGCTGAAGCCATTAACTTGAATTGTTCTTAAATATACATCCCAAATCTGTTTTTTATCTAAATTTGCATTTGAATAAATTGTAATTTTACCTTTCACTCTTGGATCCAAAATGATTGTCCTCTTTGTGAACTGCGCAATGTCTTGGGTAACTTTTCTAATATCTACATCTTCATAATTTAATATAAAAGAATCTTGAGAATAACAATTTTGTGTAACAAGTAATAATGCTATTAATGTGTATTTAGTTACAAATTTATTTTTCATAAGTTAATCCCAACGAGATTCTCAATTCTATATAATTTTTCATCTTTGCGAAATACTACTTCATCCTTAGAAACTTCAATTAACTCATATACTCCTTCAAGTTTTTCACCTTTTGCAACTACATACTCTTTGTTGCCTTTTTTTAAAATTACAGAAGAGTTATTTGATCCTGCTCTATAACCTATTAATTCATAATCAAAAGTTAAGGGACTTTCAATTTGGTTATAGTTATCCCTGGTATCATTTTGATTAGTTTTAAATTCAAAATTTGTCATATCTGGCACATTTATATTTTTAATAACTGGTTTATTAATGAAAGAAAGAAATAAAAGGCATATAAAATAAAGGGCAGGGATAGCCAAAATTGTTATTGTTATTTGTTTAAATCTAATAAAATTCATAATTAAAATGAGCTACTAAGTGTAGCTCATTTTAGTAATATATAAATTAAAAACTTAATTTAAAACCTAGTGATAATGAAGTGCCAAGATTATATTGGTCATAAATTACAGTATCTGCCATGGCAGCATAATATTCTTCGTCAAGTATATTTCTTAATTCAAAAGAAATTTTGAGATCATTTTCAAGGCTGTCTAAATTTATAGCCTTAGAGTAAACAAAATCAACCAATAATGGAGGTTCTTCATATATATCAGGCAGAACATCAATACCTCTTGCTCTTACTCTATCACTTACGTAATTTACTATGAGAGTACCCTGAGATCCATTTTGTAAATCATCCCATCCAATCTGAAAGTTTGCTATTTCCTCTGATTGACCTTGTAATCTTTTATCACGACCATTAGCAAAAAGAGAGTTAGCATCTATAGTGGATCCTTGTGGATTAATATAAGTATCACCTTGATTAACTAAAACTTCTGAATCTGTCGCCGTAAAATTAACTTTTATGACAAATTCTTTTGTACTTCCCCAATCTGAATCTGGTAGCAGATCTTCAAAAACTCTTTCGTATTCAATTTCAAAACCAGTAAGTTCAGCAGAAGGAACATTTTGATAAGATGTAATAATAAGATCACCAGATTCATTAACCACTTCTTCAATTGGTTTGGTTATATCTTTTATAAATAAACCTGCAGTCAAAAACTGATTAAATCCCCAATAATATTCCAACCTTAGATCAATGTTGTCTATTTCAGAATTTTCAAGAAATAATGATCCAGATATAACTCTGTCAGTATCAACATCAATAAATAATGTTGGTGAGAGCTCTCTAAATGTTGGCCTTGCAATAGTTTTTGACATTCCTAATCTTATTTGGAGGTTTTCATCAAAATCAGGTAAATAAGTTAATGTGAATGAAGGTAAGTTATAGTCTTCATCGATTAATTTCTCTATATTTGTATCAACTGGTTGAAAAACATCATAAGTGTTAACTATCTGCTCACTACTTTCATTTCTCAAGCCAGCTGCAAGTCTAAAATTATCGTTGAGATAAGCATCAACAGTTACATAAGCTGCAGATATATCCATAACACCAAGGTATCCTGCTGGAGAAGAAGCGGCAGTATTTTCTATCACAATTAATCTCGAGGGATCAAAGTTTTTATCTTCAAAAATATAATCAATTCTATTATCAAGACCATCAGGTGGTATTGGTCCACCCTCTGCTAAAAATCTATAACTCCTAACTTGAGCATTACGATTGTTATTAGACTTATCAAGTCCAACCTTGAAAAGGAGTTCCTGGTTATCGATTTCTACTGGAATAGTGAGATCAAATCCTATATTTTCATTTTCATCATCAACAAAACTAAACTGAGTTTGATTTCTACCAGTGTTTACATCATATTGCCAAAAACCCCTGTCGTCTGTATCTTCATAGAAAACAGTTCTTTCATATGGTGCATATCTTGATGCATCACCTCTGGTTAATCTTATATCAAGCTCAATGTTGTTATTGAATAAGTATGAATAATTTAATTGGTGATTTCGTAAAGTTCTTTCAAAAAATTCAGTAAAATCTTCACGAACATTTCCAGAATCAGATGAATCATAACCCTGAAGAATTCTTGCCTCTTTCGTTCCTTTATTTATATACATTCCAGTATATTTAATTTCTGAAACGTCTGTTTCTATACCAAATACACTCATCATATATGAAGTGACATCATTTGTTGTTGACTTAAATGTCTTATCATTTGATCTAATTACAACAGATGTGCCATCTCCTTGGCTCTGTATGTCACCGGTTTGTCTTAAACCATCTTTAGTATCCCATGAACTTTTCATTCCAGCTGTGAATAACACACCAATTGAAGCTGAATTATCATCAAGTAAATCTTTAATACCGATATCTAGTTCATTACCAAAAGTAAAGTTAAAAGAGTTATCAAGGGGCACTTCGCCCTCTTGAATAATCCACAGCTTGGAGTTTTCAAACTCTCTCCCAGCATTAGCTAATTGATAAGTTTTGAAATTAGATCTATCTAGTTTTCTATTTGTTTTGATGGCATTTTTAATAAATTGAGGAAAGTCTCTTGTTCCATCATCATAACCATATTTATCGTCTTTACCTCCATCGTATAGAAGTCCATCATCCAGTGATGTTGCATCGTTATAACCAGATGAAAAAGAAATATCGAGAATTCTCTCAGATGGCACAGCTTTTGTATTAATTTCAATAATGCCGCCACCAAATTCACCAGGCATATCAGCAGAGTATGTTTTCTGAACAACAGATGATTCTATAATTTGAGTTGGAAACAAGTCTAATGGTACAACCCTTTTAAGTGGCTCTGGGCTTGGTAATCCAGATCCATTAATAGTAGCCGCAGAGTATCTTTCACCTAGTCCTCTAACATATACGTATTTTCCACGAACTAAACTTAATCCTGTCAGCCTAGTTAAAGCAACTGCTATATTATCATCACCAGTTCTTTCTATGTCAGAGGAGTCAAGAATGGCTGATATTTCAGAAGTATTTCTTTTTTCATCAGGTATAAATGATCCACTCACGACAACTTCCTCGACCTCTTGAGAGATCACCAAAGTCGATAATAATATTAAACTAAATACTAAAAAGCTTTTTTGGGTCTCTTTCTTTATTACTGATTTCATATTATCTCCAATAAATATTTATTAAATTAGTCTTATTGGACTTCTATAGTTCCAGATAACGTCCAGTTCTTATACCAAGTATCAGTTGCACCACTTACTGCTCCTATGTAAGTAGGCGTTGTAAACCAGCTATCAGAATTATATTCATCTGGTATGGAAGTTACGGTTGCCGAAGACTCTGCAGTCCCATTAACGACTCCAGTCAGAGTATTTACATATGTTCCTCCACCTGAACTAGCACCATAAAGATTATTTGATCCTGCTTTTACAATCGCATCCACCTGTGCAATGGTTGCACCACCAGCCGATGAATCTGTTTTTATGTAACCAGGACAATCCATTGCAACTGAATTCATTGAGAATGTAGGTGTAATTGCTCCTGCTTGAACTGTTTCCAGGTATGTTGTTTCAATACAATTAGTTGTTTTTCCAGTAACAGCATTATTTACTATTGCTACTCCATTTAAATATTGACCTGAAACACCTTCCTTAAGCTTGAAAACATCATCAAATCCTTTTGAAATGAAAGTAAAGTTTGAAACAACTGCATTGGATCTTGGTTCAGTTAAGTAGCCAACTGCCTTGTCGGAATTAGTATTGTCAGACTCTACAATATGATCGCCTTTGTCATTAGATTGTTGGACAATTACATATTGAAGCCTACCTTGATAACCCCAGTCTATATCTAAGTTATCGTCATCAGCACCTGTGCAAACGAGATACTTAACATCAACAGTTCCACCAAAAAATTCAACACAATCATCAGCGTTGTTATGGACTTGAATATATGAAACATCTGTTCCACTGCCAACACCACCAAAAGTAATACCGTTTAACTCATTACCAGGAAAAACTTCATAGCCAGCATATTGAACTCTAAGATATTTTAGATTACCGCTGCTATCAGTTGGTGTTTCTCCACCCATAGTATCACCTACTGAGCCTTCAACATCTTTCTCACATGGATTAACTCTCACTCCAGCTGAAGTAGCGGTTCCAGCAGTTGAATATGAACATTTATTAATTGGTGCCTTTCCAAGTAGAACTAAACCACCCCAAAGACCTCTTGTATTGACAATATCAGCCTCTCCAAGAATATCTTGTCTTCCTGTCATTATTATTGGTGCAGATGATGTTCCAACCGCATTTAATTTAGAGCCTCTTGTTACAACAAGGTAGTCATTTCCAGACTCACCAAAAATTGTTACTCCTGGTTCAATTGTTAATGTCGCGCTGTCTCCATCGGACTTAGTTCCATCTGAACCCATATCGACTCCAACAGCAACTTTGCCATCAAGTTTGTAGTAATTACCTGCAACAAGAGTAAGATCTTCTGTTAGAACTCCAGAAATGCTGCATACTTTTCTTCCTAAAAGAACTTCAGACTCCAGGGTGCCTGCTGGGCACTCTGGATCAGTAAATAATCCAAGTGTCCAACCGGCAGCCCAGTTATTTTCTATATCAGAGCCAGGGGAAAAAGCTCCAATATAGTTTGTTGCTGAAAACCAATTTTCAACAATATATCTTCCTTCTTTTGAACTATAAGTAGGACATAGGTCAGTAGGAGTTCCGGCAGCATGAGGTCCAACTGCACACATGCCCTGAACTTTTGATACATCAAAAGCAGAAGTAACTGCGCTCTCGTTGTCGCCTAAAAAGAATCCTGAAACAAGAGTATTTGTTCCAATTACTAAATCTGTTGCTCTTTCATTTATTGAAGCTTCTAATTGTTCTGCGGTCACTCCACTAGCAGATGTATCAGCCTTAAATGGAGATGTATCACCTGCGGCATCCATAAAGATTGAGTGATGCTGAATTTTTGGTGTTAAAGCTCCATCTTGGATTGTCTCAATATTAGTAGATTCAACAAGATTTTGAGATACGTTATTTTTTACAATACCATTAATGTAAATACCAGAAACTCCCTCTTTATATTTTAGAGGTTCATCAGCACCTTGAGCTAAAAATGTAAAATTTGCAACCATAGGACGTGATCTTGGCTCTGTAAGATAGCCAACTGAGCTATCTGCATTAGTATTATCTGACTCTACTACGTGATCACTTGCATCTGAAGATTGTTTAACAACTACAAATTGCATTTTTCCTTGATATCCCCAATCAATATCTAGATTGTCATCACCAGCGTTTGAGCAAACTAGATGCTTGACATTGACAGTTCCTCCAAAGAACTCAACACAATCATCTTGATTGTTATGAACTTGAACAAAATCTACTTCAGTGGCATCACCAACGCCTCCAAACGTAATGCCGTTTAACTCATTTCCCGGAAAAATTTCATAACCTGCATATTCAACTCTTACAAAGTTTAATTTACCTGAATTATCATTTTTATTCGCACCACCCATTAAAGCGTTTGATCCTTCAACCACTCTCTCACATGCTGCAGTACCTCTTACATCATTTGAACATTTATTTATTGGAGCTTGGCCTAATATGACAAGACCACCCCAAAGACCTCTTTCAAGTTCTCCCACAGTCCCTTCAATCGCAGTGTTATGAGTAAATCTAATTGGTTTAGATTGTGTTCCGTTTGCAATAATTTTAGATCCTCTGTTTACAACTAAATAATCTTGTGAAACTTTGCCAAGTATGACTGCATCAGCCGGAATTGTTAGTGTTGCAGAAACACCACCAGCTTTTGATCCATCGCCACCCATATCAATACCAATGTCCACCTTACCAAGCATTCTGTACATTACATCAGCGGTAAGAGTCAAATCGGAAGTGATAGGACCTTCTATAGCACAAACTGTATTTCCAGCAACAGGAGATCCGTTTGTTATAAAATCAGATTCTGGACATGTTCCAGAACGAACATTACTACTTGCGCCTCCAGTTCCTCCACCACCAGTTGGATCACTTAATGACCCAGTCTCACCTGGTGAGGCAATACTTGTATCGCCGCCGCCACAGGCTACGAGAATAAAGACAGATAATACTGTAGTCGATTTCTTAATAGATTTTGAGAACATAAAATTTCCTCCATGGAATATATGTCTCAATTTAAATATGTATAAGTTACTGTATTTTGTATTTAAGGAGAATTAATAAAACAAATATGTTACAAATTTCATCAAAATTGTTACAAGCTTATTAACTTTTTAAAGGCAAGGTAAACCTAAAAATTGATCCATGAGGCACTGCATTTTTTATCCCAACCTCACCATTTAAATTATTTACAAGATTTTTTACAATGGCAAGCCCAAGACCACTTCCCTTTTCTTCAGTTGCTCTAGCTTCAGCAGTTCTGTAAAACCTATCAAATAAAAAGTCTTGCTCTTCATTAGGAATACCTCTTCCGCTATCTTTTACACTAATTTCTAAATGTTCTTTTACTTTTCTTGGCTATAGATTCTATTAAACATCTTGGCAAAAGAAAAAATATATCTATCGAATGCTCTTGCTCTAAAGGAAAAATAGTTTTAGCTCTCCATAATCAATTCTAGATAAATCAAGTAAAGAAGATACCATGTCACTAAGTCTTTCAGCGTTATGCAATATAGCTTTTGCAAAGACTTTTGCCTGTTTTTTGTCTTCAAGAGCTCCATCGACAAGAGTTTCTGAATTTGCCATGATAACGCTTACAGGCGTTCTTAATTCATGAGACACATTTGATATAAAATCTCTTCTCATAGAGCTAAATCTTCTTAGTTGAGTAATGTCGTGAACAACCAAAATAAATTCTTTTGTAGTTTTTGATTGATTTATTGTTGCAAGAACCCATCTAGTACTCCTATCGTTAAGCTCGATTTCAAATTCAATATCAGCTCTTTTTTTCTTTTTTGCCCTCTTTAATAAATAATTAAGTGATTTGATGTTAAGGTCAGTAATTTTTTTCCCAACTAATTCAGTTTTATTTAAGATCAATGAGACTTGCTCATTTTCATATGTAATCTTACCGCCAATATCAGCAACTATAATTCCCTCTCCTAAATCATCTAGGACTGAGCCAAACTGGTCTCTTTGTTTGGCGATTAAATTGATTTTAGATTTAAGCTCTTCTGAAATTTGTGAAACACTTTGGGCAACGT
>LUMQ01001600.1_pt1 | contig 14203 bp, 17 predicted proteins | sample 729621 | NCBI WGS metagenome assembly LUMQ01 (sample SAMN03860259, study PRJNA289734) | marine metagenome | biome: seawater column; feature: ocean; material: water; isolation source: Red Sea water column Station 12 - depth 25m | place: Saudi Arabia: Red Sea | collected 2011-10-15 | depth 25 m | reverse complement strand
GATTTTTTAGTTATTGCCTCAAGTGCAGATTCTTTATTGCCTATTTTAAAATCTGCCTTAGATTTAAACACCAAAATATTTATTGAAAAACCAGTCACTTCAAAGTCAGATAATTTAAAAGATATCAAGTATAAAAAAAATATTCAGGTCGGTTTAAATAGGAGATTTTATCCAAACTTTCAATATTTTAAATCAAAAATAAATAAAAATAACTTTTACACAGGTAGTGTTTTTATTCCTGAACCCATAGATATTAAAAATTTTACTAAAAACAATCATAAAAAAAGAATAGTTAACAACGCTATACACGTATTTGACCTCTTAATCTATTTATTTGGAAATTTAAAACTTAAAAATATTGAATACATATACAAACAAAAAAATAAATTATCTGTATTAAGTTTTCATCTTTATAATTCAAAATGCCACATTCAAGTACAGTCTGCTGCTAACCAATCACTTAATACCCAAATGAACTTTTTTGATGGCAAAAACACATATTCTTTTCTACCACTTGAAGAGCTAAAGGTTTATAAAGGTTTTAATGTGTCTGAATCAAATAAAATAAATACATATAAACCCCAGCAAATTTATTCGCTAAATGCTTATGATAGGTTCTATAAACCTGGATTTAATAAACAAGCTGCTGTATTCAAAAAAATTGTTGCCGGTAAAGTTCAAGAAAAGCCTGAATTAAAGGATATTGTAAATTCACTAAATTTAATCGAAAAAATTTATGAACAAATTTAGCCTAAAAAGTTATTTCGATAGTAAGACTATCGCATTGGTTGGTCCATCTCCTCACTTATTAAAAAAGAATATGGGGAGTTTTTTAGACTCTTTCGATCTAATAGTAAGAGTTAATGAGGTTGGTATAAATAGTAATTTATACAAAGATTATGGATCAAGAACAGATATTGCTTTTTTAACACTTACTGATCAATCTAAAGAAGTTTACAAAGCAATGATTAAAAAAACAGATACAAATAATTTAAAGTTAGTAATTCACCCTAGAGATGCTTTTAATCAAAACCCATTTGATAATGCAGCTTCTTCTACTACTGAAGCAAAAAAAATATTTGATGAACTAGAAATTTCTGTTGACTACCATCAGGTTTTAGAACCTCCATTTAATAAAATTTGTAATATGTATAATTCCTTCCCTACAACAGGGGCACTGGCTATTCAAGAATTAACTAAATATGATTACAAAAAACTATATGTATGTGGATTCTCATTTTTTACAACAAAATTTATGTACAATGATGAACGAAAAATATTCCAAAATTCATCACCAAGTAAAATTACCAAGCATAATATTCGCAGACCTGGTCATAACATTAAAAACGAGGTAAGAGTTATTAGAAGAATTATTGACCAGCACAATAAAAAAAATATTTCTGGCGACTACATGTTCAGAAGAATAATTATGAGCAAGACTAGGATTTACTATTTAATTAAAAGATTCACTAATTATTATCTAAATTTTGATGCTATGAAAAATTTACTAAAATTGTCTTTTAGATGGTTGAAAAACATATGAAAAATTTATTCATCATACCTGCGAGATCTGGAAGTAAAGGCATTAAGGATAAAAATATTCAAACAATAAATGGCATTCCTCTATTTGTATGGTCCATAATTCATGCAAGATATCTATCTAGTGATGGGGATTACATCTGTGTTTCAAGTGATAGTGAAAAATACTTGAGTATTGCAAAAAATTGGGGCGCAGATCCTTTAAAAAGAAGCAAAAAGCTGTCTGCAGACAACGCGTTTACAGAACCGGTGATGGAAGATGTAATTAATCAATATGATTTAGATGAGGAAGATAATATATTTTTATTACAACCAACAAGCCCACTAAGGAGTAAAAAATCTCTTGATAAGTTTACTAATCTAATAAAAAATAATGTTGACTCAGGTTTATCAGTAAAAGAGACATATCAATTTGAATGGATACAAAAAAATCAAAATATTTATAAACCAAATTATATTGAAAGACCGCGAAGACAAGACATGGAGCCAAAATTTATTGAAAATGGATCTGTATATTTTACAAAATTGAAATACTTCAGGAAATATACAAACAGAGTCAGTGTCAATTCTCAGTTGGTTATTATGGATGATTTTGAATCTATTGAGATTGACAATATTAAATTATTCAACACTCGACTCAGCTGCAATATCTTCATGGGTAGGCAAAGGAAACTTATTTTTCTTTGTTTCAAGTGAAAAAATTAAACATTCTGAAGAGTTATTCAATAAAATGAATGTCACAGAATATTTGTTTGGCTCAAAAGATAAATTAACCGATATTAAATATCTTATTCAAAAATATAAATTAAAAAATGATGAATGTGCTTTTCTTGGTAATGATATAAGTGATATTGAATGTCTAAAATATTTTAATAAATCTTTCGCTCCTGAAGACGCAAATTCTAAAGTTTTCTCAAGTTCAAAATTTTTGATTACTAAAAAAGGTGGGAACGGATTCATATCAGAAGTTTTAGGGTTGTTAAAATAGACTTTATGAAATTTAATATTGATAATTTCCAAATTAACAAAACTTCAGAAGTATATATTGTTGCTGAAATTGGAATAAATCATAATGGCGATATTGAAATAGCTAAAGAGCTTATAAAAGTTGCAAAAAATGCTGGTTGCAATGCTGTAAAGTTTCAAAAAAGAACACCAGAACTCGCCGTACCTAAATCACAATGGAAAGAAATGAAAGAAACTCCATGGGGTTTAATGCCCTATTTAGAGTATAAAAAAAAGATTGAGTTTGATTTAGAAGATTACAAAATATTATTAGATTTTTCTAAAGAAAACAATATTTCAATGTTTGCTTCATGCTGGGATGAGTTATCAGTTGAGCAAATGAGTGAATTATCAATACCTGTATTTAAACTGGCCTCAGCCTCATTAACAGATAGAAAAACAATTGATGCAATGATTAAAACCAATAAGCCAATCATAATCTCAACTGGAATGTCTACTGAAGAAGAAATAGATGCAACAGCTGCTTACCTAGGAGATTACGAATTTGCCATTCTTCATTCAACATCTTCTTATCCATGTAATGTTGAGGAGTTAAATTTAAACATGATAAAGACACTCAAACAGAAATTTCCGGATAAAATAATCGGATACTCTGGACATGAAGTTGGAATTCCCACTACTGTTTCAGCAGTTGCTTTAGGTGCAAAAATTATCGAAAGACATATTACTTTAGACAGAACAATGTGGGGAACAGACCAAGCGGCCTCTATAGAACCTCATGGTTTGAATATACTTGTGAATCATATTCGAACAGTAGAACTTTCTTTAGGCACTGGTATTAAGAAAGTTTATGACTCAGAATTATCTCCAAGAGATAAATTAAGAAAATATAAAGCATTATATTGATTAATTTTTAATATTTATTGATAAATGTTTAATTTAAACAAAGTTACAAAAGCAAGAAAAACTTTAGAAAGAATAACAGCATTTCTATTCAAATTGTTTCAAATCAAATTAAGGTATAAAGAAAAGAGAGAAGATTATGGAATTGAAATATTTGAATATTTTTATTTACCTTGGAGATCGGATAAAGAATTTAAAGCACACTATCAATTAATTCAAGACTTTACACTTAATCCAAAATCTCGTTTGTACACAATTTATGAGATGTCAAAAACCTATTTACAAGACAATTCTTCTTTTGTAGAAGTTGGTACCTGGAAAGGAGGTGTTACTGGATTAGTTTCCCTTACAAACAAATATAAAAATATTGATTACTATGCTTGCGATACATTTGAGGGTGTTGTGAATAGTTCGGAAAAAGATAGTTTTTTTAAGAATACTGAATATAACGATGCTAATTACAGTGATGTTAAAAAAGTAGCTAATGTTGCAAATTGTGATGTCAATATAATCAAAGGTATTTTCCCTAAATCTATGGAATTGATTTCACTTCAAAAACCAATTTCCTTTGCTCACATTGATGTTGATACGTATATTTCTGCTAAAGAAAGTTTAGAATTTATAACAAACCATGCATTAAAAGGTGCTGTAGTAATTCTTGATGATTATGGTGGATGGTTTACTGATGGAGTTACAAAACTTGGTAATGAATTAAAAGAAGATAAAAAATTTTTTGTAGTTCCAAACCACCTCGGACAAATGGTTATTTACGTGATTAACTAAAAATCTAAATCTTACAAAAAAGAAAATTTGGAAATCTTGATGTTTTTACAAGTTTATAGCCATTTAATAACAATCTGAGAAAAATAATTGTTGCCCTAAGATATCCTTTTAATGACTCATTATGTAACTCGTCAAATTCAACTAATAACTGATTTGGTAATATGTTATCTTTTAAAATATTTGAAATAACTTCAATTTCAGCTCCTTCAATATCAAGTTTTAAGATATCGATAAAGTTTAAATTTTGACTTTTTAAAACATCTAAAACACAAATTGTTTTAACACTTATAAAATCACCTGTTTTTTTATAATTATTCTGCCAATTTGAAATACTATGACTTACATGATTTTCATTTGGAGGACTGTAAAATTTTACATCCAAGTTACTTTTTTTATAAAGCGCTTTCTCAATTAAAAATAAATCATTATCCTTTATATTTTTTAAATCATAAGCTTCTACGGGCTGCTTTCCATCTTCACTATATTCTTTTGTCTTATGGATACCTAAATTTCTTTTAATAAGTTCAATATGTTCTATCGCTTTAGGTGTTGGATCAACAAGAATTATTTTTGGTTGATATTGATTTAACATATCAATATCAAATGAAATATCTTCTCCCACTCCAGCGGATAAAATAACTCCATTTTTTAAAACTGTATCCTGAAGAATGAACCAACCTCCATAATTTGTGCCAACGTATTTAGTTTTCCTATAAATTGATAATTTATTAACAAGAATTTTGAAAATTCGTATATAAATTTTTGTGAAAATCATAAATTAAAAGGATCTTTTCTTAACGTATTGAACCTTCTTAATTTATCAAGATATAAAAATCTTTTTTTCAGTCTTTTATTGTGCTCATTATATTTACTGTTTATAAACCCAGGATTAATAAACAATCTACCACCATTTTCAATTATTCTATTGTTAAAATTGACATGTTCACATTCATATTCATATTCACTTTTTGATGGTGTTAAATCATAAAAGTTATTTTTAATGTCTTCATATTTGTATATACCAATACCTCCAAATGCAGAATTTACTTCTATCCATTCAGAGTCTTTTTTTATTTTTCTCATTTTCTTTAATACATGTTTTTCAAAAAGATAATCCATTTGAAAATCTTCTTGAATATATGAAAAAGAATTTATGTTATCTTTGTAAATTTCTGCAAAACAATCTACATTATTCCAATTATTAGCTCGTAATGCAAAAATATCATAGTACCCAACTTCTTGATTTGCGAAACACCCACTCCAATTATTTTTTTGAAAACAAGATTCAATACTCTTCTTTGTAATTTTGTTATTTATATTATCTAAATCTACAAAAACAACGTATTCAGTCGGCTTAATTTGTTTAAGATAATTTAGTAGCTCATTTCTTAAAAAACATAGTCTTTCAATTTTGTTAGGTATTTTTAAAGCCAGCTGACCATATGACTCAAAACTAATGTTATCTTTTTGTGAAGATATTTTTTCCAATTCTTCGATTGTTTTGTCTGTGCTGTCAGATTCAATAATAAAGATATTTTGCTTTTTAAAACTTTCAAAAGCTTTCATTATTTTTTTTAAATCCATATTTATAGTCTCAGATGATTCTCTAGTAAGACCTAAAATATTTATTTCTTGATACATTATCTAATTAAAATAGACCGGTTGGTCATTTATTCCTTTATAGTTTGTTAAAAATTTTAAAGTATCTTTGATTCCGTGACCATGTTTCCTAACTGCCAAAAAAGGAAAATCATATTGTTGATTAAGGGAAGATTTAAATTCAGTTTCATTATTAATTACAACACCTCCATACTTTTTAGTTAAAAGACTAAATATGCTTTGATCATGCCTATTTTCTTTGAAGCTATCAATTTGCTTATTTAAATTATATTTATCAGTAATAAGGTAAGGGTCTACTTTCAAAATTTCTCTATATTTTTCAAAATAATCTCTGGTATGTTCATTTTTTTTAAAAATCATATGTGTTGCCTCTAATTGAGTATTTAATCCAGTATCTGAGAAGGGATCGATATCAAAATAATGGAATAATTCTTTTGTTGACCAATCTTTTTCTTTATGAATTGATTCACATTCAATTCTAAAGTTTCCATACTCAGAGTCATTAAGCATATCTATATATTCTTCAAATCTATTTTTTGCAAAATAATTAAATGAAGATCCCGCATCACTGTACACAACAATATCGTTTTCATTTACTCTCTTTAACAAACTCGATATGATTTCATGTTTCCATATCCAGTACCCAGCGCCTCGTTTCAAATTTAAGATATCTCCAAATTCAGACTTGAATTCATTACTCAATGAAGAAGAATCGCAACCTATACATTTTTCAAATACCCCTGATCTTTTTGCGACACTTAAAATATGAGCTTTTGCAACTCTAAAATTTTTTGTACCGTAGGTTAGAAAATAATATTTTTGAGGTTTTTTAATTATATTTGATTTGTTTATATCTAATATATTTCCAATATTTTCAATTGCGTTTTCCTTATATTTAACATTTTTATTTTTAAGGCTTGTTATTTTTTGATAATGAAAAAAATTTGTATTAAATACAATTGTTGAATTATTTTTTAAAAACAAATAGATAATAAGTATTTCAAAAGACTCAAAAGGATTATTTATATTTTTTATTTTAAAGTCACAAAATTTCATAAAGTCTTCTTTAAGAAACAAAAAGTTACCAACACCTTTATACGTGATGGTAAGTAAATATCCTTACTCATGATATAGTCCAAGTTTTTTTTATTATTTAGGAATTTATTTGTCTTAGGTGACAAAACATTTCCTGCTTGTAATTGATAAACATATTTATTTTTACATTTGCTTATATGTGAAAATTTATTCTCATTTTTGGAATCATTATGAATGATTTGTACTTCAACATTTTTTATTGAAAAATTTTCATTTATTTTTTTTATATTTTCAAAGTCAAGACAATCTTCTTTTGTAATTACTAGTATTATTTCCTTTAAATATTTAAGTTTTTTTAAACTATTAAGAGTCTGAATTGTTAATTTACTATCATTAACGTCTGTTATATATACAGTTATCATTATTTTATTTTATATTTAAATTTTTTATCTAGTTCCATTTCAAATCATTGCTCAAGTCAGAGTTTTTAATTAATTTTTTTATTTTTGTTAATCTAATTGAGTTTTCATTAATTTCAAAGTCATCATAGTTTTTAATCAAATTACTTATGCCATCAGGTATATTGTATTGAAACCTATATTCAGGAAAAATTTTTTGCAATTTTGAAAAGTCAACAAAATATGACCTACTGTCTGGATTTTTTTCATTTATCTCAATATTCTTTAAATTAGTGATCTTTGCTATTATCTCTGCAATTTCAATTATTGAGAAGTTAAGATTATTTTGGCCAACATTAACTAGAAGTTTTTTGTCTTCATTTTCCTCTAGAGACTTTACAATTAAATTATTTATATCATCTATGTGGACAAATGGTCTATTTTGAAGGCCATTTGAAAGCAACTTAATTTTTTTATCTTTAACAGCTTTATAAACCAATTCATTAATTACGAGATCAAGCCTAACGTTTGGCGAAAAACCAAATGCTGTAGCATTGCGAAAAATTTTTATCTGAAAATTTGAATCATTGTTTAAAAGAAAATCTTCATTATCTATCTTTGCTTTTGCATACTCTGTCAACGGGTTTACCTTTGAATCCTCATTAACTATCTGTTTGTTAAACCCATAAACACTACATGACGACATATAAACAAATTTTTCAACATTTGTCATTTTTAATAATGAATACAATTTAATTGTTCCATTGTGATTGATGTCTTTGGTTATGTTGGGGTCTAATTCACCAAGAGGATCATTAGATAGCTCTCCCATATGAACAGCGTAATCTATTTTTGGGAGTTCATTTACTTCTATTTCTCTTATATCTTTTTTTAAAAAAAATTTTAATTTTGATACTATTTCATGGTCGTTTCCAAAAAAGTTAGTATCTATACCGGCAATGTTGTACTTGTCATGAAACTGTTCAACAAATCTACTACCAATATACCCATTACACCCAACCAATAAGATAGTTTTTTTGTTATTCAAAATTCATCCATGGGCATTCCGCCTCATTCCACAGCTTATTCAATTCAATATACTCTCTATAAGTATCCATTGGTTGAAAGAATCCAGTATGTTCAAAAGCAAAAAGCTCATTCTGTGATGCTAGATTTTCTAAAGGTGTAGATTCTAGGACTGATGAACTATCGAGAAAGTTTAAAAAATCTTTTTTAAAAACCATAAAGCCCATATTGATAAATCCTTCAAGAGTAGGTTTTTCAATAAAATCTAAAACTTTTTTTCTTTTATCCAATTTAACCAAACCAAATCTTGAAATAGGATTTGTCACAGTAATTGTCCCAATTTTATTGTGTCTATTATGAAAATTCAAAAGCTCATCGATTTTAACATTTGCAAGACCATCACCGTATGTAACTATAAATTCATCTTGAATATATTCTTTAGCAGCTAAAACTCTTGCACCTGTATTAGCTTCATAGCCAGTATTAACAATTTTTACATTGTCATAGTCTTTAAAATATTCTTCTATTATCTCACTTAAGTAACCAGTACAAACAACAAATTCGAAACTACCAAAATGATTAAAAATATTTATCAAGTGATCTAGGACTGGACGTTCTCCAATCTTAACCATTGGTTTTGGTAAATCCGAAGTCATTTCTCTCATCCGAGTACCTTTTCCTCCTGCTAAAATTAAAACTTGATTTATTGTTTTCATACAATTTATCTTAGGACTTAATTTAAATTGATATTTAGTAAAAAAGGTATATTAGTAACTGGATCTTCAGGATTTATTGGTTCAAAACTAATTGAAAACATACCTTATGATTCCTTAATTACATGTCCTAGAGGAAAAAACGAAAAATATTTATATAAAAATGATTATTTTGATAAAAATATTTTATCTGAGTTTGAAGATTTAAGAGTAGTTCATTTAGCAACATTTTTTTCAAGAAACGAAAAAGATAAAAATAGGATTTATAAAGCCAATATATCTTTTGGTGAGACAATACTTGATGATATAAAAAACACCAATATACAAAAAATTATCTATACAAATACAATGTACCTGTACTACAAGGATGACGAAACAAGAAATCTAAGTTATACAAAAACTAAATCAAATTTTGGTAAAACTTTAGATGAATACACCAAAGAAAACAAAATAATTTATGAAGAAATATTTTTAGACAACACATTTGGACCAGGAGATACAAGAGATAAAATACTAAATATTGTTGTAAATTCAGTAGTCAATAATCTTGATAACCCATTAAAAAATCCAGATGGGTACATAAACATAACTTATATTAGAGATGTAGTCAATAGAATCTTATTTGCTCTAAATAGTTCTGAAGATGGTAAAAGTTCTTTCATTTCAGAGAACTCAATAGAATTAGGTTCAATATACGATTTTTTTAAAAATTACATAAAAACAAAAAAAATAGATATAAATATTTTAAAATTTGGACCAAATAATTATATTAAAGATCATCCAGAAATCTTAGATGAAGGAATTAAACTATCAAGTATCGAAAAAAATCTTATATCTTTGATTGAATATGATTGAAAAAGTAAAAGAATTTAAAGACATCAGACTAATCGAAGGCATCAATTTTTCTGATGAAAGAGGAAACTTAAAAAAAACAATATATGGCAATGACTTGAATAGTTTGATGCCTACTGTATCGGAGCTTCTTTGTGTAACTTCAAAGAAGGGTGTTCTCCGAGGTATGCATTTTCAAGAACCACCTCATGATTTGAGTAAATTTATAACTTGTATCAATGGAAAAATTTTAGATGTATTTGTTGATTTGAGAAAATCTTCTAAAACCTTTAAAAAAGTTGGTTCATTTGAATTAAGTTCAAATGATAAGTATTCACTATTTATTCCAAATGGTTTTGCACATGGATATTTAGTATTGTCAGAATCCGCAACAGTAGCTTACTTGCAGTCAAATGACTATAACCCTGATTATGATAAATCTATCAATCCTTTATCTCTAGATTTTAAATGGCCATTGAATGAATTATTATTATCAGAAAAAGACAAAGACGCAGTTAGTATTGACAACTATGTAACCACTTTTAATTAATTAGTTTGGAGTAATAATCCGTATCAATTGGTTTAATAAATTTATAACCATTTTGTTCTTCAAGAATTAAATTGTATTTGCCGGAGTAGCAATCGGTTCTTTGAAAACAAAGAATTCCCTTGCTGTTTTCACTGTTAGGAACAACTCCGTAAAAAGGCATTTCTATATATTCAACAATCGGTAGTTCGATCTTTAATTCGAAGAAAACCTGTATTGAGGTAAAAAGAATATCCAAAATAAAATAAAAGACAAGGATGATAGAAAATAAATGATTTTAAATTTATTTTTTTTTGTATTTGCAATTTTTGAATATATTGTAAAGAACACTCTAAGTAAAGCCACACTTATAAAGAAATTGAATATTATATTTTTATTTGATGGTATAAATACCTCTATTATCCAATAAAAATTATCTAAACTATTAATTCCATTTTCAGGATCTCTGAAACTATCTAAAACAATTCTGTTAATGTATTCTGCTTGATTTATGAAAAGCCAGTTAGATTTTATACAAGTCTGTGGTATTGGATAAAAGATACAAGAAGTATTTATAATGTTTTTGATCATCCATGCCAATAACAACAAAAATGAGAAATGAGAGTAAGACTTAAATTGTTTAAACTTTATTAATATTGTTAAAAATAATATAAAAAGTACTACTCCAATAATTCTCATTTGAATAGCAAAAATAAGAAACAGTGAAAGTGTTAGCAATTCAATATTGGAAATTCTATTTTTGTAAAGTAGGTGATTGAGTGAAAAGATTACAAATAAAAAACTTATAATTGAGAAAGAATAATCAAACTTATTTATTTCTTGAATTGCTATAAAACCATTTCTACCCCCATCGAATCCAAAATTATCAAGGACACCAAATATTCCTAAGCTAAATGCTATGTTTCTGTAAAAAAAATTTTCTGAAGAAATAAACTCAATTATTGTTGTAAAAAAAGTTATCAGAAAAATAAGATTAAATACATGTGCTAAATTCAAGTTTATTTCATTCAACACTGCAGAAGAGTATTCTGAGATTGACATATAGCCAAGGTAAGGATTCAAATTAGAAAGTCCAAAAACAATTTTTTCTGAATATAGCCAGTTTTGAGATGATAAATGATACAGGTAACTATCTTTACTCAACCCAATATCAAAAAAGGAAATGAAGAATATAAATATTATTAATATTTTTAAAAATGACTTTGAAGAAAATTTTGGAAAACTAAATCTGATCGAATTTATTATCAAAAATGGTATTAAAGATAAAATTAAATTAAATTCACTTAAGCCTGAAAAAAAATTAAATAAGAATAATATNNNATTAAATAGAAAATGACCAATGAAATAATGTAATAAAATAAGAGTGATGGCATTTTCTTAATTTTGATAATAATCTTATCTTTTCAATATTTTTAAAAGATATAAATTAATTTATATCTACTTTGTTTTAAGTAAAATAGATGTGTTATGAGTCTTTATCTTTTTTTAAAAACTTTTATTTTAAGTTTTTACACAACTATTTTGAATCCTACTAACTTACATAACAACTTAAAATTTCAACAGATATATCAGATATGGTCATCTATTAAACAAGATAATATCATTGGTGATTACACAGAATTTGGGGTATTTAAAGGTAAGTCTTTGTACCACAGTTGGCGTTGTGCAAAAAAACATAAAATTAAAAATGTTATGTTCTATGGCTTTGATTCATTTGAAGGATTTCCTGTAGAAAATCATGATCTATATACGAATGAAAAATTCAGGACAACTATAGAGAAAGTAAATAAAAATTTTAAAAATAAAAACAACGTACAACTTATTAAAGGTTTTTTTGACCAATCACTCAAACAAGATCAAATCCAAAGTATAAAAAATATTTCTTTTGCTTTTATTGATTGTGATATTTACGAGTCATCTATATCAATATTTAATTATTTAGAGAATAGAGTCTCAGTTGGTGGATTTATCATGATTGATGACTTTTCCTCAGTTGATAAAAATGGAAATAGCATTTACAAAGCATGGGAAGAAAATAAAAAAATAAATCAAGATTTTATTTTTTACTCTAATTATTCAAATGGTCAAGTTTTTAGAAGAATAAAGTAATCAACTTTTTCCTACAGATATCAAGTTTATATTTTTATCCTCTGGAATTATTCTCCACGGATCAATTACTACAGAATTTTTTGGGAATGAATACTCTTTAAAGACATCATGATTAGTAGCAATAAAATATACCATTGGAGTAACTAATTTAATTTCTTTATCATCTATATGTGGGTCCAGGATTTCAGCATCATATCCTTTTTCATTTAGTATCGATAAATATAACAAAGATGGACTTCCGTCTGTAAGGCTAGTTTCTTTTTTGAAAGATTTTCCTAAAATACAAATTTTGTATTCGTTTGCTTTTGCATTTTCAATAGTTAAATCTACTAGCCATTCTGTATGTTTTTCTCTACTAATCATCAGATTTTCATACCAGTCATAGCTTAAATCAACTTCTCTTGATAGCCATGAGAGTGCAATGTTATCACGGGGATGACAACCACCACCATCACCCATTCCTCCATCTAAATATTTACTACTTATTAATCTTTGATTAGATAGCTTCAAAGCACCCATAACTTTATCGGAATTAATATTTGTAAGCTTGTGTGATAATTCAGTAACAGTATTTGCAAGACAAATCTTCATTGTAATAAAAGTGTTGTATGAAACTTTTATTAACTCAGCTTCATTGATTGAGCATTCAAAAACATCTTTAGAGTGTAAGGTGGAATAAAACTTTTTAAGTGTATTTGCTGCATCTAAATCATCAATACCCATCAAAACAAACTCAGGGTTCATAAAATCGTTAATAGTTGTTCCCATGGCTATAAAAAATGGGTTATAACATAATTTGGCATATTTACTTAAAATTGGTTTTATTTCCCTATCTATAGTTCCAGGGAGGACAGTCGAAATGATTACAATTATTTTTTCTTCCTCGATTTTATCTAATATTTTAGAAACTTCTTTGACGCCATCTACTAAATATGAATAGTCAAAATCTACTCTAGAATCAGGGATTCTAGTAATTCCTTCATACATTTTATCGTGGGGTGTTTGAATAGGTAGAAAAATAATATCAGATTTTTTAATAACGTTTTCAACAGTATCAAATTCAATTTCATGTGACTGCAAAAGTTCAGAAGCTCCTTCCTCTCTGTAAGGAATTGTTTTTTCTTTTAGATACTTTTCAACATTTTTATCAATATCATAACCTCGAACTTTATGTTTTTTTACTGAGTCAATAGCCAGTGCGCAAGGTAATCCAAGTTTTCCAAGTCCAACGAATCCAATATTCATTATTTTGATTATAGTTGCAACTTGTTTAAGTTAAAAAATTGAGATACAAAGTGAAGCATTTCTTAGGTATACATAATTTTTAATGTTTATAATTTATAAAAATATTTCAAATGACTAAATTTAAATTAAATTTTATTATAAAAAACTTTAAACATTATTTATATTTTGAAAGCAACAAGAAAAATATAACCAATGACTTAACAAAAAATTATGAGTTTTTTCTATTTTACTTTTATAAAGAATCAAAAAGTATTGTAAGAAGGCATAGGCTTTATTTTTCAAAAAACAAAAGAGGTTATGGTGAGGACGCTTTTTCTGGTATGTGGGATTTTATATTTAAAACTTATCAGCCAATAAATATACTTGAAATAGGCGTTTACAGAGGACAAACATTGTCATTATTTCATATCCTATCATATCTGTACAAAATTAATTCGAAGATATTTGGAATCAGTCCACTTAATTCATCTGGTGATGCTGTCTCAAAT
>LUMQ01000479.1_pt1 | contig 14282 bp, 15 predicted proteins | sample 729621 | NCBI WGS metagenome assembly LUMQ01 (sample SAMN03860259, study PRJNA289734) | marine metagenome | biome: seawater column; feature: ocean; material: water; isolation source: Red Sea water column Station 12 - depth 25m | place: Saudi Arabia: Red Sea | collected 2011-10-15 | depth 25 m | reverse complement strand
GGAAGATATTTTGGAATTAGGTCTTATATGACTATAAGGGCCAATTTTTATATGATCCATTATCTGAGAATCATAAACAGTAGAGTTTAAAATTTCACAATTTAATCCCACATTAGAATTCTCAATAAAAGTATTTGGACCGATAATGCAATGACTATTTATTTTCGTATTTCCTCTTATATGTGTATTAGCCTCTATGATTACATCCTTACCAATTTCAGCTTCTTCACTAATTGAACAACTTGCTTTATTTATAAAAGTTACACCATTAAGCATATGTTTTTCTTTAATTGAATTCTGAATACATTCCTCGCACTCTGATAGTTGAATTCTGTTATTAATTCCTTGAAGCTCTCCATTATCCTCTACCTCGAGACTTGAGGAATTTTTTAGCAAAGATATTGTATCTGTTAAGTAAATCTCTTTTTGATTATTGTTGCTTTGCAAGGTATTAATTATTTCTGACAAGTTACCCCAGTTAAAACAGTAAACACCTGCATTTATTAATGGATTTTCTCTTTCTAGATCATTGCAATCTTTTTCTTCAACAATTCTCTCTATAAAATCCCCCTTCAAAAAAACTCTGCCATATCCATGAGGATTTGTTTTCTTTGTGGTAATTAAAGAAACATCAGCATTTTTTGAATCGTGTAAATACAAAAGTCTTTTTAGAGTACTAGGCCTAATGAGTGGCACATCGCCGTTAAGTACCAAAAGTTTTCCTTCATGTTTTTTTACTTCTTTACAAAGTACCTGGATAGCATGACCGGTTCCTGATTGAGGTTCTTGAACAACAACATGGATTTTTTTATCGTTTGGGATTGACTTTTGTACTTCTTTTGATTTGTGTCCAGTAATTACGAAAATTTTATCAGGTTTTAATTCGACACATGAATCAATTACTCTTTGTAGAAGACTTTTGCCAGAAATTTTATGTAAAACTTTTGGCAATGAGCTTTCCATCCTAGTGCCCTTGCCTGCCGCTAATATCGCAACACTTAACATGTTTATTTGAAATCCTAATTTAAATCTAACTCTTAAAGGATAACTTCGTCATTCCCCACTTCTCTCTCCATTTATTTGTAGATAATAGATTTGAGAATAATTGCTCATCTAATCTTCTCCTGATTATATCGTCTTTACTTGAGTTCAAATCTTGATCTCTATATGGAATACTAGCTTTAGTTAAGAGATGTTCTTCTTCCATTAAAGATAACTTTTCAAAATTGAAATTAGGTTTCAATTTATTCTTATCAAATTTTGATATTGCGACAGTTCCCTGACTCCAAAAAGTTCTGTTTTTAAAACTTGGCTTAATAGTAAAAATTTCTAATCCAAGATTTCTTAAGGTTTTTCTTACTGCCGCTGATGAAGAATAAGTTATTAAATAACCCTGAGGATTAAGATTTTCTGTGACTTTGGATAAAAATTCAATTGTCCATACTTGTGGGCATTTTTGAGGAGAAAAACCATCTAAATAAATCAGATCGAATTTAATAGATGAAGGAATAATGTTGATTTTTTCTCTAGCATCACCCCACAAAATACTGCATTTAAAAAATTGATCCTCAAAGTAATCTTTTCGATAAAGTGATTCAAATATTTTTTTGACTTTTGGATCCCATAATTTAAGGAAAGATTCATTTCTAAGCGAATATTCAAGAGGCTTTTTATCAATCTCCAATGCATACAAATTTAAATATGATTTTTGTTTAATTAATTCATCTAATAAAGAAGCGGAATTGTATCCTAAACCAAAACATATATCCAAAACATTAAGAGATTTGCCCTTAAATCTTTGCAAATTAGAAGTAGCTGTAAACTTTGACTTTGTTTCCTCCAATGCGCCCAATAAACTATGGAAGTTCTCTTGAAAAAACACACTTCTTAAAGAGTAACTACCATCTTTAGTTAAAACTTCTATTAATTCAGACAAAAACTTTTTAGGCTAGTTAGTTAGTTTGGCCAGCTCTTCCCAAAAAGTGGGATACGAGACGCTAGCAGCATCAGATCTCATGATTTTTGAGGTACCTTTAGCAAGAAGTGAAGCAATAGCAAGACTCATTGCTACTCGATGATCTGTCTCACTATCTACCTCCGCAGAATGAAATTTTGATTGCCCATTAATAATTAACCCATCCTCTTTTTCTGTTATTTCAGCACCGAATTTTTGTAACTGTCGTGCCATGACTTTTAATCGATCTGTCTCCTTAACTCTTAATTCTTGTGCATCCTTAATTTCAGAAACTCCATTACAAAAACAGGCAGCCACAGTAAGGATAGGAATTTCATCTATAAGTTTTGGGAGAATATCTCCTTCAATAGTGAATGATCTTAAATTATTTGAAGTCTTTACTTTAATAGATCCAATAGGTTCACCTGCAATAGTCGATTTATCTAAAATCTCATAATTGCACCCCATTGAATCCATTACATTTAAAATCCCTGTTCTAGTGGGATTTAATCCGACATTCTGAATTAAAACCTCTGAATTTGGAACAATAGATGCAGCAATCATCCAAAAAGAAGCAGAGCTTATGTCTCCAGGAATCAATATTCTCTGGCCAATTAAGTTGCCCCCTGACTTGATAACTACATTCCTTCCTAATTCTCCTCTGATACTGATGTCTGCTCCAAATGCTTTTAACATTCTTTCAGTATGATCTCTTGAAGATGCTGGTTCAATAACAGAAGTAGTTCCAGAAGCATTGAGGCCTGCCAATAATATTGCCGATTTCACTTGAGCACTTGCCACTGGAGTTCCAATAACACATCCCTTAAGTTTTTTCCCATCAATTGAGATTGGAGCTTTGTTACCGCCTTCCCTTCCAGAAATTTTGCCACCCATCAAAGATAACGGTTTGCCAACTCTCCCCATTGGCCTTTCGTTAAGAGAAGCGTCCCCGGTTAAGATGAAATTCTTACCTTCTTGTGCGGCTAATAAACCCATTAATAACCTCATAGTGGTTCCTGAATTTCCACAATTGAGAATTTCTTTTGGCTCTTTTAATCCATCAAGACCCAATCCTGAAATCGTAAAAGGCTCATTTTTTTTTATTTCTGGTATGTTTACACCTAACTTTCTTAGACAATCAGCAGTTGAAAGTGGATCTTCAGAATGTAAGAACCCCTCAATAGTCGTCTCACCCTTAGCAATACTTCCTATTATTAGAGCTCTATGAGAAATAGATTTATCTCCAGGTACTTTTACTTTTCCTTTTAAATTAACTCCACCTTTTATTGTGCGGATATTATTCATTTTCAAATTAAATACTTGATAAGATTTCTGTAAAAACAAATTATTTATATATTATCAATAAGTTTGTTTTTAAAAAAAAAATAATCAAATTAAGTAACTGTTTTCTATAATAAAATCAGAAAAAAGGACTTGATTATTAATCTTACTTATTATCACGTTGCAAAGGATGTTCCTGAAAATAGTCCAGACATTGCAGTAGTCATTGATGTTTTAAGAGCTACAACCACAATTTCTTGGGCTTTAAAAAATGGAGCTGATTCAATACAAGTTTTTGCAGATTTAGATTTATTAAAAGAATCTGCAATTAAGTGGCAAGCTGAAAAGAGACTAATGCTTGGAGAGAGAGGCGGAAAGAAGATTGAGGGCTTTGATTTAGGAAATTCTCCTTTATCAGTTACAAAAAAAGTTGTTAATGGTAAAAGACTATTTATGAGTACGACTAATGGGACTAAATCATTGCAAAAAGTTCAAAATGCTAAGCATTTATTTGCTATGGGTCTCCCAAATAGGAAAGCAGTTGCCGAAAAAATCATTTCATTAAAAAGTGAAAATGTTTTAATACTTGGTAGTGGTTGGGAAGGCTCTTATTCACTTGAGGATTCTTTAGCTGCTGGTGCTTTGGCCTCATACCTAAAACAGAACTGTGATTTCGAAATTAATATTCTGAATGACGAATTACAAGCTGCTTTGGCACTTTGGGATGTCTGGAAAAATGATATTTTGAAATGTTTAAAAACAGCAACCCATGGCAAAAGATTGACAAGTCTTGGAGATTATGAGGATGATTTTAAATGTTGCTCTGAACTTGATTGCTTAGATATTGTTCCAGCTCAAGTTGAAAGAGGTGTGATTCGTGCCTCATGATTTACGAATTGGTTCATTAGGAGTAAAGTCTTGACTGATTTTTTGGTAGCTGCATTGCAAATTACAAGTACTTCAAATGTTGAAGCAAATTTTACTGAAGCAGAAGAACAGATTGAATTAGCTGCTAGAAGAGGTGCTGAGTTAATAGGATTGCCTGAGAATTTTGCTTTTTTAGGAGGAGATGATGAAAAACTTAGATTAGCTTCTGAATTGTCAGAGAAGTGTACAAATTTTCTAAAAACTATGTCACAAAGATATCAAGTATTTCTTTTGGGAGGAGGGTATCCTGTCCCTGCTGGTGATGATAGTCATACTTTTAATAGGTCAGCCTTATTTGGGAAAGATGGACAGATTTTGGCAAAATACGACAAGATTCATTTGTTTGATGTTGATTTGCCAGATGGAAATTTATACAAGGAATCATCCACTATTTTATCTGGAGCAGAGTATCCACCTGTTGTAGATGTCCCAGGTTTATGCAAAATAGGATTATCGATTTGTTACGACGTTAGATTTCCTGAACTCTATAGATATTTGTCTTCCAATGGTGCAGAGCTAATTATGATTCCCGCAGCTTTTACAGCATTTACTGGAAAAGATCATTGGCAAATCCTATTACAAGCAAGAGCAATTGAGAATACAGCATATGTAGTCGCTCCAGCTCAAACTGGGATTCATTATGGAAGAAGGCAAAGTCATGGCCATGCAATGGTAATTGACCCTTGGGGTACAGTTTTATCTGATGCCGGAAAAACTCAGGGAGCTGCAATAGCACCTGCTGATAAAGAAAGAGTAAAGAAAATTAGGGAGCAGATGCCAAGCCTTAAACATAGAAAAAACAAATTGTTTTCAAACTAATGATAAAGTTTTTAGATAATAAACTTTTTCGTTATTTATCCGTTTTTTTATTTTTAAATTCTTCAATCCTTCCAGTTAAATCTTCAAGTGCTCTTGCGGCATGGGCTATAAATACTAATGGGGTTTTAGAATTAAGAACTAAATCAAATACAAATTTAAAAGCATACTTTCAGAAGGCTAACCAAATATCGGGAGATAGATTCTGGGTAGATTTTCCAGGAGAATTAAAAAATCCCAGAACAATAAAAGGTAATGGCCCAATAAAAGAAATTAGATTAGGTAAACCAGATAAGGGTAAAACAAGACTAGTAATTGAATTTAAGGAAGAGACTTATTTGAAACCTTTGACTTGGCAAATGGTTGGCTTAGATCAAAATAGATGGAGAATTAAACTATTTAACTCAAAATATTCATTTAAAAAGATTGGTGAAGGTTTAGTTGAAAAGAAAAGAAGAAATATCAAAGCAAATCAAAATTTAATTCATAAGAAGAAAAACAATTATGGTTACTTGAAACTACCAGAGGTAAAACGAAACAAGTTTGAGGTTGTAATCGATCCAGGGCATGGAGGACCTGATCCAGGAGCAATAGGTATTGGTGGTATTAGAGAAACAGATGTTGTTCTAGAGGTTTCAAAAATAGTTAAAAATTTACTTTCTGAGAAAGGTGTCAAAGTAAGGTTGACTAGAACAAATGAAGTTGATTTGGATTTACCTCCAAGAGTTTCCATTGCTAATAATACGGATGCAGATATCTTTGTAAGTATTCATGCAAATGCCTCAAGAGGTAAAAGAAGAGACATAAATGGATTGGAAACCTTTTATTACAGAGGGTGGAGAGGAAGATTACTCGCGAAAAGAATTCAAAAACAAATTTTAAGAGTTTCCCCTGGGAGTCCTGATCGAGGAGTTAAACAAGGTCGATTTTATGTAATTAAAAATACTAGGATGCCTGCAGTCCTTGTAGAAATTGGATTTTTAACGGGAAGATTAGATGCAAGAAGATTAGAAAAAATAACCCATCGAAAAAGATTAGCCTATGCAATTGCAAAAGGCATCCTCGAATATCTAGATAAAGTAGGGTGAAACTTAAAATAGGTATATTTGATAGCGGAATAGGTGGTTTTACTATCCTTAATTCTTTACTAAAAACTCGTAAAGATGTAGAAGTTTTTTATTTGGCGGATACAAAAAGAATACCTTTTGGGAACAAAAATTCTAAAGAGATAAGATTAATTGCAAAGGAGATTTGTACTTTTTTTGTTGATAAGAATTTGGATGCACTTTTAGTTGCTTGTAACACTACAAATGCGTGTGCGCTTGATATTCTAGAAGATAATTTAAAGGTCCCTTGTTTTGACCTTATAAACTCAGTATCGGAAATAGTTGATAAACAAATAATTGGTGTCCTAGCAACACAAACAACTGTTCGATCATCGTATTACAAGAAAGCTATAAATGCTAAAAAAGAGAATACGATAATATTTCAGCAAGAATGTCCAGAATTTGTATCAGAAATTGAAAAAGAAAAATTAAATCTTGATAAGTTAAATAGTCTTTCAGACTTATACTTAAGACCACTAATAAACAAAAATATTGAAGAATTAATACTTGGATGTAGTCACTATCCTTTAATTTATGACTTTTTAAGAAAAAAATTAGATTCAAATATAAAAATTATTGATCCATCGGTAGCATTAATAAAAAAATTTAATGAATCTTTTAATATTCCAGAAACTGACCGCTATGAGAGTATTTCTTTCGAAAATGTAAAATTTTTTGTTACTTCAGAAAGAGATGAGTTTTCCAATAAAGTAAAATTTTGGCTTGGAATTAATAAAGAAATTAGGTTGGTTAACCTCCGAAGTAATGTTTGATTCCTTAAGATATAGAAGAGGTCAATCATGAATACAGTAACAGAGCTACTACAACCAGTTGAAAATGATCTTGATGATCTTATTTTAGAACTGAAAAATCTAATAGGAGCTGGTCATCCAATTCTTCAAGCCGCAGCGGAACATCTTTTTAGTGCTGGGGGCAAAAGGTTGAGGCCTGGGATAGTTTTATTGATTTCAAAAGCTATATCTCCTGAATTTTGCTTGACAAGCAAACATAAAAGGCTTGCTGAAATAACTGAGATGATTCATACAGCCTCATTAGTCCATGATGATGTTGTTGATGAGGCGTCTACAAGAAGAGGAGTAGATACAGTTCATAGCAGATTTAATACCAGAGTAGCTGTTTTGGCGGGTGACTTTTTATTCGCTCAAGCAAGTTGGCACCTAGCAAATCTTGACAATGTAAATGTAGTTAAATTACTTAGTAGAGTAATAATGGATTTAGCAGAGGGTGAAATCAAACAAAATTTAAATAGATTTGATTCGGCTCAATCTTTTTCCAAATACATCAACAAAAGTTATTGTAAAACAGCATCATTAATAGCCAATAGTTGCAAAGCAGCTGGAGTTTTGAGTGGGATTAATGACGAAAACTTAACCTCGTTGTACGATTTTGGCAAAAATATTGGTTTAGCATTCCAAGTTGTAGATGACATTCTTGACTTTACTGGAAATGATAAACAACTTGGAAAACCTGCTGTAAGTGATCTTGCTAGTGGTTATCTTACCGCCCCAGTTTTATATGCCTTAGAAGAAAATAAACAATTGTCAGTTCTTATAAACAGAGAACTTGCTGAAAAAGATGATTTAGATGATGCTCTTAATATCATCATGAACTCTAAAGCTATTGAAAGTTCCAGGAAACTAGCTGAGGATTTTGCAATGCTTTCTAAAGAAGCTATAGTCTGGCTTCCTGATTCAGAATATAAAAGAGCTTTAATGGCTCTTCCAGAATTTGTTCTAAGCCGTATTTATTAGATCTATTAGAAATAAATCTTTGAGCTAAATTAATATTAAAATTTTTGAAAACCTTAATTTTTTCGACTAAATTTATTAAGCATAGATTTATTTAATGTCATTAGATAAAAAAAATTCAATCAATAACATACTTGAAGAAAAGAGAATTTTCCCTCCATCAAAAAAATTTGCAGAAAACTCAAATATTAGTACTCAAGAAGAATTACTAAGTCTAAAAAAACAAGCATCAGATAATCCTATTCAATTTTGGGAATCTTTTGCAAAATCTGAATTAGATTGGTTTGAGCCATTTCAAACTGTATTAGATAACGAAAATGCGCCCTTTTTTAAATGGTTCAAAGAAGGGAAACTCAATATTACATATAACTGCTTAGATAGACACATTAAGAGAGGGCTTGGAGGAAAGACTGCACTTATATGGGAAGGCGAACCCGGAGATAGCAAAAAATATACTTACGAAGAACTTCTAAAAGAGGTATGTAAAGCAGCTAATGCATTAAAAGCAATTGGTGTAAAAAAAGGAGATTTGGTATGTATTTATATGCCGATGATTCCTGAAGCGATGTTTGCGATGTTAGCTTGTGCAAGAATTGGCGCGCCTCATTCAGTTGTCTTCGGAGGATTTTCTTCAGAAGCTTTAAAAGATAGGTTAATTGATGGAAACGCCAGATTTGTTATTACTGCTGATGGTGGCTTTAGAAAAGATAAGGTGATTGAACTTAAGAAAGCAGTTGATGCGGCCATTGAAAGTGGGGCAGATAAAGTTGTTGAAAAAGTAGTTGTTGTTCAACGATCCCAAAAAAATATTTCGATGGTTGATGATAGAGATTTTTGGTGGCACGAATTATTAAAAGATCAAAAAGATCATTGTGAACCAGAAATAATGAATAGCGAAGATAGACTTTTTATTCTTTATACTTCAGGCTCTACTGGAAAGCCCAAAGGTGTAGTTCACACTACAGGTGGTTACAATCTTTGGTCCCATTTGACATTTAAATGGATTTTTGACTTAAAAGATGACGATATTTACTGGTGTACTGCTGATGTTGGTTGGATTACAGGTCATAGTTACATAGTTTATGGGCCTTTATCTAATGGTGCTACAACCTTAATGTATGAGGGAGTGCCAAGACCCTCAAATTTAGGGGCTTTTTGGGAAATTGTTCAAAAATATAAGGTTTCTATTTTTTATACTGCACCAACTGCAATAAGAGCATTTATGAAGTCTGGGCGTGAAATACCTGATAAATATAATTTGGAGAGTCTTAGACTTTTGGGCACAGTTGGAGAACCAATTAATCCTGAAGCATGGATGTGGTACAAGGATGTTATTGGTAAAGATAAATGCCCTATTGTTGATACTTGGTGGCAAACTGAGACTGGTGGTGTGATGATAAGTCCCTTGCCTGGAGTCGTTGCTACAAAGCCAGGTTCAGCTACTTTCCCTCTGCCAGGAATCGAAGTTGAAATTGTCGATAAGAATGGAGATAAGGTTAAGGAGAACGAGGGTGGCTATTTAATTATTAAGAAACCTTGGCCAGGAATGATGAGAACAATTCACGGAAACTCAGAGAGATATTTGGAGAGTTATTGGGAATATATTTCCTTTAAAGGAGAAAAAAATGTTTATTTTGCTGGAGATGGAGCACGCATTGATGAAGATGGATATATATGGATTATGGGAAGAGTTGATGATGTCATAAGTGTTTCAGGACATCGGTTAGGAACAATGGAAATAGAATCTGCTTTGGTAAGTCATAAATCAGTTGCAGAGTCTGCAGTCGTTGGCAAAAAAGATGATTTAAAAGGTGAAGTTATAGTTGCTTTTGTATCTCTAGAGAAAGACGTGAACGGTTCTTCAGAATTAGTAGAGGATCTAAAGAAACATGTTGTTAATGAAATTGGAATTATCGCAAAGCCTGAAAAGATTATAATTTCTGACTCTCTTCCGAAAACACGTAGTGGAAAAATTATGAGGCGAATTTTAAGATCTTTAGCTGCTGGAGAAAAAATTAGCGGTGATATAAGCACTCTTGAAGATAGTTCTGTTTTGGAAAAGCTGAAAGAATTATCCTAATCAGATTCATCAATTAAATTGGAAATTTTTTTTATAGTATTTCTTTTGAATTCAAAATAATTTATCTGTTTGATCTAATTCGTCTGAGTTGAATTTTATTAGGAAGTTATTTTTTTGATTATATGTTTTTTCAATTAATCGCAAAGTTCTTTCGGGACTTGGGCTAAATTCACTGTTGAATTCTAATTTTTGAGAAATTTGTTTCAATAATGGAATTGATTTGTTAGCACTAAAATTATTAAAACTAATAGATATGAATTTTTCGCAATTTCTTCCGCCATCAGGAGAAATTAAATGAAGTTTACAGCCTAGGCTATGACCAATTCTTATTGAAGGAATTGATGCCCCTATTCTCTTGGATAAAGATATTCGGCAATTCTTAAAATCTTTCCATGCTTTGATAGCAAGTTGTTGGTGATCAAATTGTGGTGTGTATTTATATGCATGTACTGCATAATTTTTATTAATTAAACTCTCTATGAATCTTCTATAAGTTAAATCTGGCTTAGAAGCTAAATAACTTCCACCAATAAATTCAACAATTTTTTTTGGATTTGAAGGCCAATAACAGAAATTGTTAAATTGAAATTTTGTAAAAGTCATCTTTTATAAACTAAAAATGTTTTAAAATTATTTTCTAATCATTATTCTTAATTTATATTAATTTAAAAGAAATATTTATTAAATGCGTCAAGATAAATGAAAGTATTTTGAGTTAATTGGAACTATTTAACAAAAAAGAATTAAATCAATTGGATTTTCTTCATGATCAAATTAACACCAATCCCTCTGAAGAGAGAGTAACGAATAAAAATAAAAAAATTGAAAAAATTTTAATTCTTGATACTGAAACAACAGGTTTAGACGAAAATAAAGATGAAGTATTTCCAGTTAATAATAATGAAGCCGAACATGTAAATGGTATATCTGCAGAAGTAACTAATATCTCTCAACCATGGGAAGATGGATTGAATTTCTTTCTAAAACTTGTTGATTCTTCAGATTTCATCGTTGCTCATAATGTGGAGTTTGATAAGAAATGGTTTGGAAAAGGAAGATTGCCTAAGCTTAATAAGAAATGGATATGTAGTTTAGAGGATATTAATTGGTCTTTTCAAAAATCACTAAAAACAAGACCTTCAGTAACTGATCTAGCCTTATCTTTTTCAATACCAGTTTGGAATTTACATAGAGCTTTATCTGATTGCTTTTATATATCTGAGGTCTTCAAAAAATGCGACAACTTAGAGGAACTTTTACTTAAAGCTACTGAACCGAGGTTTTTATACAAGGCTTTGGTTAGTTATGAAGATAGGTCTTTAGCTAAAAATGCTGGGTTCAGATGGAATAGTCCTGTGCAAGGAGCTTGGTCAAGAAAATTAACTACTGATGAGGCAAAAAATCTTGATTTTAGAGTTGAGATTTTGAATTCATCATATTTTCCTTATTTGAATTTGAAATTTGTTTGGAATGATTATGATGATTTTTATGAGAATTAGGTGAATACTCCCATATCCCCATAGTAGTAACACCGGCAGAGATAATTCCCATCCCAACTACTGATAAATTGACTATTCCCATTGCTACTGCACCAAAAGAAAATACACCCATTGGGACTACCCCAATACTTATTACTCCCATTGGCACTATTCCTATTGAAACTATACCAAGAGGTGCTATTCCAAAAGCAATTTTTTTTGGTTTTGTACCGCAATGTTGATTCTCTTTACTTTTATTAATTCCCAATAGTTTTTCTAAATGTTAAATTAAAATTGTCTCACAAAATAACCAATCAAAGATTAATTTCTAGATGAATTAAAAATTTTGAATTATTTTTTAGAACTTTGAATAACTTAAAAAACCTAAGAGGAACAGTAGACCTATTTCCTGATCAATTAATAAAGTGGCAAAACGTTGAAAAAATTTTATTAGAACAGCTTTCTAGAGCATCCATCAAAGAAATAAGAACACCAATATTGGAAATGACCGAATTATTTATAAGAGGAATTGGTGAAGGAACAGATGTTGTCAGTAAGGAAATGTATACATTTCTTGATAGGGGGGAGAGATCTTGCACTCTAAGACCTGAAGGAACAGCCTCAGTCGCACGAGCGTTAATACAAAATGGAATATCGTCTAATCCTCTTCAAAAACTTTGGTACATGGGTCCTATGTTTCGATACGAAAGACCTCAAGCAGGCAGGCAAAGACAGTTTCATCAATTAGGTGTTGAGTTTATAGGACATGATTCAGTTAGAAGTGATGTTGAAATTATTGCTTTAGCTTGGGATATCTTAGGTAAATTAGGAATAAAAGAACTCAATCTTGAAATAAATACGTTAGGTGATACTAATGACAGATCAAATTTTCAAAAATCTTTTTTAAAATGGTTAGAAACAAATAAAGATTCTCTAGATTTAGATTCTCAGAATAGAATTTCTAAAAACCCTTTGAGGATTTTGGACTCAAAGAATATTCAAACTAAAAAAGTTCTTGAAAATGCACCAAGATTATTTAATTTTTTATCTGAAAAAAGTCATAACAGATATTTAGACTTAAAAAGACAATTAGAGGTTTTAAAAATACCTTATGTAGAAAATTTTAATCTTGTAAGAGGTTTAGATTACTACACTCATACAGCTTTTGAAATTACTAGTGGGGCTTTGGGCTCCCAAGCTACAGTTTGCGGAGGAGGGAGATACGACGATTTAATAAAACAAATGGGAGGGCCAAACACTCCTGCAATTGGTTTCGCTATTGGTTTAGAAAGATTAATTTTACTCGCAGGAAAAGAGCTTGAAATTCCAAGAAATACTGATATCTATATCATTAATCAAGGCTTAATTGCTGAATCATTAGCAATGGATTTATCTAGAAAATTAAGAAATTACGATTTGTTAGTTGAGTTAGATTTAAGCGGAGCCTCATTCTCTAAGCAATTTAAAAAGGCAAATAAACTTAAATCTAAAAGTATTATTGTTATTGGTGATGATGAGGCAGTTAATGGGGAATTTATTATAAGGCTCTTTGATCAATCAGGTAATGGGAATGAAGAGGAGGTTATATCTTTTGAGAATGATATTAAATTAGAAAATTGGATAAACAATAACTTACTTGTAAAGTGATGTTCTTGAAGATAGTGATAATTTTTCTTTTTATATTTATTTTTTTTAATTTAAGGAATTTTCTTAAATTAAATAGAAAACAAAAAGTTTTTAATTCTAAAAAAATAACAACTTTCAATAAAAAGAATCTTAATAATTGGATGAATTTAACTAAAAAAGAAAGATATAACTTAACAAAACAAGATTCTCTTAACTACATGGATAAAAGAAAACTTTTATTAGACGAAATTAGAAATGAATATAAGAAAATATCTAGAAAAAATTCTGAGGGGAACATTAAGAAAAAATAATTATGGAAAATTACTGGACTTCTAATAAAACCATAAATGGATTAAGACATTTTGTTTTAGTAAATGAGACTAAAGAAAAAGGAAATATTAGTTTTTTAATGGTTTCTGTCCTTGATTCTGAAATTAACTTAAAAACTACTTATGAAGAATTAATAAATAGTGGAAATTGGCACAAGGGTTGGATCAATCTTTCAAAGCATCAATCGATTACAGAAGAATACGTTAACTATAAATCCATCAATAAAGGAAAGGGTATCGATGAGATATTCATTAATGAAGATTCTTTATTTAATATTTCTTAATTTGATATAAATCTTTCAAATCTCTTTTCTTTGTAAATACTAGGTTTTTTGTGACTTAATAATTATTTAAAAGTTTTACCCCTTTCAAAAAAATAAAATTAACGTTATCAAGGATTAATAATATTTACTTAATTCAATGTTAGGGGATATGTGGAGCTCATCTGAGTTGACCTCGGAAAAACTGGGAATAACTGAAATTAAACTTTCTTTTTTACGTGAAAATGGAATACTCAAGCCTGGGATTCATTGGAAAAGCTCTCCACTCGGTCAGAAAAAACCTTGGAAACCCAAAGCGCTATACAATATAAAAATGTGCAGAGAAATAATTAATAAATTTTATTCTGAAGAAAACTATAATATTGCAGCCTAAAAAATGATAAATTATCCTGATTAATTTGGGAAAATATATAAAATATTTATTCGATTAGATTCTCATCCTTACACTCAATAAGAGTGTTTTGCAAAGTTGGATATAAGTTAATCATATTTATATATTGTTTCGATTTTCTGTAAGATTTTGCAGCCTTTTTGTAATGAACTTCAGATTTCATTTCTAGTGAAAATTTTCTAGAAGACTCTTGAGAAGTAGTCATAATATTAGATGTCTTATCCCATATTTAATAATTGTTTGA
>LUMQ01000253.1_pt1 | contig 14303 bp, 15 predicted proteins | sample 729621 | NCBI WGS metagenome assembly LUMQ01 (sample SAMN03860259, study PRJNA289734) | marine metagenome | biome: seawater column; feature: ocean; material: water; isolation source: Red Sea water column Station 12 - depth 25m | place: Saudi Arabia: Red Sea | collected 2011-10-15 | depth 25 m | reverse complement strand
ATCAATCAAGCCATTCAGGCCCGACACAACCCCAACGCCTGGGAAACCGACGACGGCATCGATACCGACACCGATCTGATGATTGATCGATTGCATGACCTGAGCGACTGACAACCGGCTCCAGCCACGATGGAGGGGTGATTCAGGGCTTCCATGCCAGTTGAACCTCTCGATGCCGCCCAGAAGTCGGCACTCAGCACAACCCTGCCCAATTGGGTTGTGAACGGAGACAGGCTGCACCGCGATCTGCAGTTCAACAGCTTCGTGGAGGCCTTTGGATTCATGGCACAGGTGGCCTTGCTGGCCGAATCCAAAAATCACCATCCGAACTGGAGCAACGTCTACAACCGCGTTTCAATCGACCTGACCACCCATGATCTCGGCGGCCTCAGCAGCCTGGATGTGGAGCTGGCCAGCGCCATTGACGCTCTGCTGCCAGCATGAGTCGAGTGGGTCCTTGCGCATGACCACCGCACCAGCCACCGCCAACATCCCCGTCACCATTCTCAGCGGCTTCCTCGGAGCGGGGAAAACCACGCTGCTGAATCACATCCTGAGCAATCAGCAGGGGGTGAAGACCGCGGTACTGGTGAACGAGTTCGGTGAAATCGGCATCGACAACGATCTGGTCGTCACCACCGGTGAAGACATGGTGGAGCTGAGCAACGGTTGCATCTGCTGCTCGATCAACGACGAGCTGATGGAGGCGGTGGAACGGGTGATTGAACGCCCAGAACCGCTCGATTACATCGTCGTCGAAACCACCGGTCTGGCCGATCCCCTGCCGGTGGCCATGACCTTCCTTGGCAGTGAGCTGCGGGACCAAACCCGCCTGGATTCGATCATCACCTTGATCGATGCAGAAAACTTCGACGACGTCGTTCTGGACACGGAAGTTGGCCGGGCCCAGGTGATTTATGGCGACATCCTGCTGCTGAACAAGTGCGACCTCGTCTCAGAGGAGCGGCTTGAGAGCGTCGAACAGCAACTCAGAGCCGTCAAGAACGATGCGCGGATCCTGCGGTCGGTGAAAGGAGATGTGCCTCTGCCCCTGCTGCTCAGCGTTGGACTGTTCGAATCCGACAAGGTGAGTTCTCCCGCCGACGATCCGAGCCTGGATCACAGCGACTGCGACCACGACCATGGCCACTGCAGCCATGACCATGAGCATGACCACAGCCATGGGCACGATCACAGCCATGGGCATGACCACGGTCACGGCCACAGCCATGGGGACGGTCATGACCACGGACATCATCACCACAGCCATGAGCACGGTGACCACCAGGACATCGAGGGCTTCACCTCCCTGTCGTTCCAGAGTGATGGGCCCTTTGCATTGCGCAAGTTCCAGAACTTCCTCGACAACCAGATGCCCCAGGAGGTGTTCCGGGCCAAGGGAATCCTCTGGTTCAACGAAAGCGAACGCCGCCATGTGTTCCATCTGGCAGGCAAACGCTTTTCCATCGACGACACCGACTGGACCGGTGATCGCAAAAATCAATTGGTGCTGATCGGCCGCAACATCGACCACAACAAACTGCGGAAGCAACTCAAGGCCTGTGTGGCACCGGATGCAGGAAAAGGTTTCAGCTGATTCAGCAGAACCCAGGAATGGTGCTTATTGTGCGTGCCATGGGAGAAACCTCAATGGTCGAACCACTGCTGCTTGGAACGGTTTTTGTTCTTGCCAGCCTGCTGCTGTGGCTTCTGGCTGATTCCGATGATGACAACGGCGGTGGCGGCTTACGCCAGCCGGTGCTTGTGCCCATCCCGGTGCGTCATCACCAACGCTGAAACCATCAATTCTTTTTCCCCAATCCTCCGCTGCGGCGGGGGATTTTTTATGCCAGCGCCTGGCCAAGCGGAAGCAGCGTGACTCTGGCCCCATCCCTGAAGCTGAGGCGACAACGGGTGTGGGGAGGATGCTCCTGTTCGATCGGACAGTGGGCCCGCACCAGCACATCCGCGACACGGATTCGGTACTCCCATGCATCCCCCAGAAATTCACGGCCCAGGACGCTGGCCTCTCCTTCGGCATCGGCGACGACAGTGATGTCGTGCGGATCCACGAGCACACAACAGTCACCGGAGGCTTCGCGGTCCGCCTGGACCCATGGGGCCGATGCATCCAGATCTCCCAGGAGACAAGACAACTGGCCTTGGCCATGGGCCTGCACTGGAATCAAATTGCGTTGAAGCACAAAGGATCCAACAAAAGGCGTCGCCGGTGACCTCACGATCTCGGGGGGCGATGCACATTGATGCAGCACGCCGTCCCGCATGACGGCAACGCGATCGCAGATCGCCAGAGCTTCTCCGGGGTCATGGGTGACGATCACGCCGCTCGCACCGCAGGCGTCCAGTACGGAGGAGAGCTCACTGCGCAGGCGGAGCCTCACCTCCACATCCAGGCTTGAAAAAGGCTCATCAAGCAGAACCACCCTGGGCGCTGGGGCCAGAGCGCGTGCCAACGCCAGCCGCTGCCGCTGGCCACCGGAGAGCTGGTGCGGGTAGCGCTGCTCGAGCCCCTTCAGCCCCAGCAATGCAAACAACCAGGCCACGCGCTCACGGTTGGGATTCCGCCGGGGCAAACCGAAACTGGCGTTCTGCCAAGCGTTCAGGTGAGGGAAGAGGGCGTAATCCTGGAACACCATGCCAACGCCCCGACGTTCCGGTTCCATCCAGATCCCATCTCCAGCCACCATGCGCTGATCCAGCTGCACCGTGCCGCGCCGGGGGCGTTCGAAGCCGGCAATCAAGCGGAGCAGGGTGGTCTTGCCACAGCCGGAGGGGCCCAGCAGGCCCAGCAGCTCCCCTGGCGCCACCTGAAGATCCACCCCCTTCAGGGTCCAGCCGTCAGAGGCGTCGCCGTAGCTGTGCCAGACCCCGTTTAAAGCAACCGTTGGCTCCATCGGGAGCAGCTGTTCCACAGATCAGATGAAGCTTGGGAACCGACCGAGCTTATGAGTGTGACAAATGATCGAAGCCGGTGTGCGGTTTGCACGCCCTGAATCAGATCCCCATCGTTCATCGCCAGACTCGTTCCATGGCAATGTCGCAACACCACGTCGCGACAACGGTGTCCGGCCCATCGCTGAAGTGAAGTTGCTGCCCAACCGGAGTGTTGTTCCAAGCCCAACCCGGCTGGCCCTGATCCTGATCGCCTCCATCACTGGCCTGGTTGCGATCTGGCCGGTGTTGACGCTGGTGAGGGAGGCCCTGACGTCTTTGCACAGCGGCTTCAGCGATCTTGGCCCCGATGGCATGCGCCAGATCGTTGGCACCATCCAGCTGCTGCTCGGAACAGCAACGCTGGGCACCTTGCTTGGCACTGCGAACGGTTGGCTGCTGTGCAACTGCCGTTTTCCCGGTCGGGCATGGCTGCGCATCGCCCAGCTGATTCCCCTGGCAACGCCGGCCTATCTCCTCTCGGCGATCCTCGTTGATCTGGGCAGTCGCCACAGCTGGACCATTCACGGCATGGGGTGGGGCATTGCTGTGATGGCCCTGACGACCTACCCCTATGTGTTCCTGCTGAGCACGGAAAGTTTCTCCGTCAGCGGTCAGCGTCAGCTGGAGGCATGCCGGAGCCTGGGGGTTGGTCCCTGGTCAGCCTTCCGGCGTGTGGCCTTGCCCATTGCACTGCCCGCGATCGGAGCCGGCGTCGCTCTCATGGGCATGGAAGTGGTCAATGAGCTGGGTGCCGTGCAGCTGCTCGGCATCCCGAGTCTCTCCGCGGGCATCCTGGAAACCTGGCAGTCCAACGGCGATCCCGCAGGCGCCATCAGCTTGGCCTTGATCACGCTGGTGATCGTGTTGACGTTGGTGGTGTGTGAACGCAGCCTGCGCAGGCGCAGTCGGCGCTGGAGCGATGGCGTGGCCGGCGGGGATGCAACCGCTTGGCACCTGCATGGATTCCGCGCTGGGGTGGCGCAACTGCTCGCCGTGATCCCTCCGATCGTGAGCCTGGGCACCCCACTGCTGTGGGCCGCCAGCAACTTGGACCAGCTCCAAACCAGCTGGAACGACGATCTGATCAGTCTGAGCGGCCGCAGTCTTTTGCTGGCTCTGGTCGCTGCTGTTTTGGCGGTAACGGCAGCGCTGGTGCTGGCCATCGCCAAACGCTGGTCCAGCGCCCCATGGCTGAAAAGCCTCACCTTCCTGGCCGGAACGGGCTACGCCATCCCCGGCACCGTCCTGGCTCTGGCCCTTTTGCTCACGGGCGCCCCCTGGCAGGTCGCCCCCTTGCTCCTGCTGCTGTGGGGCTACAGCGATCGATTTCTGGCGGTGGCGAAAGGAGGCCTGGACGCAGCCCTGGAACGGATCAGCCCGAGCCTCGATGAGGCGGCGACGGGGATGGGATCACCGTGGCAGCGCGTGCTCCAACGGGTGCATTTGCCCCTCTTGCGCGGACCGATCACCGTCGGACTGCTGCTGGTGTTCGTGGACACGGTGAAAGAGCTTCCCCTCACCTTTGCCCTGCGGCCTTTTGACTTCGACACGCTCTCGGTGCGCGTGTTCCAGTACGCCGGCGATGAACGGCTGGCCGAAGCGATGTTGCCGGCCCTGATGATCCTCGTTCTGGGGCTGGTCGCCGCCATGGCCTTGGTGCCAACCCTGGATCACGCCTCCAGACGAGAGGGCTCGTCACCCCCGCAGCAAACGCTCTGATGCGTTGCGCTGGAGCAAGCCAGCACGGGTGTTGAGACGGAGCGGGAGTGTTGACCAGGAGATCGGCCGTCCCGTGGACACGGCGTAGGTGGTCTCCCGCAGGGTGCCCCTGCCCCCATCGATCTCCAACAAGGTGAAGCTCTGCTGTGCTGGCGCTTCACCACGCAACAGGCGCCGGGGGCCGCTGCCCAAGGCGCCGAGCTGGATCAGATCGAGCTGGCCACGACGGCTGGAGAACCAGGTGTGGTGATGACCACTGATGTAGGCCTGCACGCCGGCGGTATCCATCAAGGCCTGAAGTGCACCTCCCCGTTCCAACACCTCACCGGGGCGATCCTTGCCCAGACCAACCCCAGCCAGGGGGAGATGACCCACCACAAACCGAGCACGAGCCTTTTGTGCCTCGATGCTGGCCAACTGCTGTTGTGCCCAGATCAGCTGATCCTCAGGAACACGGGCTGAGCTGGCATCCCAGACCAGCCAGAAGATCCCGTCCTGCAGCACCGAGTAGCGAAACGGGAACTGCGAGGCATCCACAAACGCCAATCCCATCCGTGAACGGATCGGGGTCCAGAACCGACCCACAGCGGCACGATCCGCGGGAAACCCCGGTGAACCGTCATGGTTCCCGATCGCTGGCAGCAGTGGAATCTTCGCCGCCTGAAGCCGCTGCAGAACCGACGTCTCAAAGCCCCGCCACATGGCATCCAGCTGCTGACCCGTGAGGCCTCGCATCTGACCCGCGACCATGTCGCCAGCACACACCACCAGATCCGGCTGCAGGCCAATGAGCTGATCAAGCCCCTGATCCACGGCAGGGATGTAGCGGGTGGAGCCATAGCTGCTGTTGAGATCGCTGATCAGCCCAACCCGTTGAACAGCTCCCCTTGCGGCGCTCAAGGGCAGGGCCGCTGCCGTAAGACCGGTGCCAAGCACCAACTGCAGCATCCGGCGACGACTCAGCAACACAACAGCACGGGGGTCAGCGGTGGCGTTTCAAACGTTGGCCCAGCATCCGATCGGCCACCAGGGCCCCGCTGGCAACAACATCGGCCAGGGTGGAGAGAAGTCGGTAGCTGAGAACCACCGCGAGCAACTGCGCCTCTGGTACGGCAGCACCCAAACGCAGCAGCAGGGTGGCCTCAAACACCCCGAGCCCCCCGGGGGCACCAGGCACCACCAGCCCAACGGCGTAGGCCAGACCAAAGGCCGCAAGCCAGGTGAACGGTGCCGGACTTTGAATGCCGAAGGCCTGCACGCTGCACCAGAACCCGGCAAAGCGGCAGAACACAAACAGCAGCTGAAGGCTGAGGGGCCGCCAGGGATAGCCGCCGCGGCCGCTTCCCTCACTTTCCAGTGCCCCACTGCCAAGCGACTGCAATTGCGCTGCCTTGGAACGCTCCAGTCGACGCAGAAGGGGCTCGCGCCAGCGGGACATCATCAACAGCGCGGGCCATGGAGCCAGCAGGGCAAGGCCCTGCTGCCATCCACCAGCAACCACAACAAGAACGGACGCCGCCACGATCAGGAGTGGATCAAGGATCACCCCAGCCAGGGCAGGGCCGCCGCCAATCGCCGGACGCAGCACGCGGACCCGCTCCACCAGATGCCAGATCCCTCCCGGCAGGTACTTGAGAAGGTTGCTCCGCACAAACAGCGGCACCACCGCAACCCCCTGGGGAGGATGTCTCAACCAGATCAGAAGGTCGCGCCAGGCCAAACCATTGATCAGGATGCTGAGCCAGGTGAGGCCCAGCCCCAGCACCAGCCACCACCAACCGTTGGCCACCAAGCTCAGCTGGCGAAGTTGGCCCGCCTGCTGGGCCAGAGCCACAGCGATGAAGATCAGGCTGGCCAGCGTGATCCAGAGCTTGGGTTGCCGGAGAACCTTGCCCATCAGGCCCAATCGTCCGTGCTGACGAACGGCGCTACTGCAACAGCAGCCCGCAGCTCATCAAAGGAACACCCAGTGCTGGCCTGAAGAGCCTCAAGGGCATCCGCCTCGGCTTTGACGGTGCAACGGCCATCGGGGCGACGCACCTGTTTGGCAGCGACGGGACCCCAGGGCGTTTCGAGCACACCCTGCCGCCTCGGCAACACCCAGCGTCCCTGGCGCCGCTCCCGCAGGCCGATGCTGCTGCCAGCACTGAGCCAGAGGCTGCGGAGCTGGTCGGCATCCCCATCCCGCACCAGCGCCGTGAGCAACTGGCCACTGCGGCCCTTTTTCATCAGCAACGGCTGCACCGCCACATCAATCGCTCCCGCATCACGCAAGCGATTCATCAACACCGCAATCTCCTCTGGAGTGGCGTCATCGATCCAGGCTTCCTGCACCACCAACGACTCCCAACGGGGACCTTCCTCCGCAGTAACGGCTGGGGTGTGCAGCACAAGGCGCACCAGGTTGGGGCGATCCAGTTGGCGGTGGCCGAGGCCAACACCAACCTTGTCAGCCACCAAACGTTCAGGAGCGACAAACTGATCCGCCAGAACCGACACCAGGGCGAGGCCCGTGGGCGTCACCAACTCTCCTGTGGGCAGATCTCCGCCCTGAAGCAGAGGAATGCGGTGACGTCGTGCCAGTTCAAGCACGGCGGGCACGGGCACGGGCAACAGGCCATGGGCGGTTGCCACCGTTCCGCTCCCCGCAGGCAACGGAGAACAGACGATCCTGGCTGGATTGAGGTCGTCAATCGCCGCACAGACACCCACCACATCCACGAGGGCATCGATGGCTCCAACCTCATGGAAGTGAACGGCCTCCACCGGAGTTCCATGCACGGTGGCTTCGGCTTCCGCCAGACGGGTGAACACGGCGAGCACCCGTTGCTTCAGCGATGGCGCTAGAGCAGCTGCATTGATCTGATCACGGATCCCCGACCAATGGCGGTGGGGCGGCTGATCCTCAAGACCCTCCACATCAACGCGGATGCCTCGGAGACCAGCACTGCGCGCCTCCTGCTGGGTGAGGCGATAGCGCCCCGTCAAACCGAGGGCCGCCAGAGGCGACTCCACCACGGCCTGGTCCACACCCAGATCCAACAGTGCGGCCAGGAGCATGTCCCCTGCCAACCCTGTTGGTGCATCAATCCAAAGCGCGCTCATCGCCCTAGACGCGGAGCCGCCTCCAACAGAACAACGGCCTGCTGATCAAGCACCTCCCGCTGCTGACGCAACTGCTGCTCAATCTCCCTCCGGGCGCGGCGCTGCTCCCGCTGGGCGGTGGCCACGTCATGGCCCGACAGTCCCCAAAGCCGTCCCAGCAAAGCGCGGTCATCGGCCCCACCACGGGCCTTGCCGAAAACCACGGTCTCAGCAGCGATGCCGGCCTGAAGCACCCGGCTCCAACGGCGTAGATCCTCAAGCGGCATGCGGACGCTGTCCGGCACGGCGAACTCCGTGGCGCCGCTGCTGCGCAGTCCTGCACGCACACAGGCCAGGGTTCCCACCAGCACCTGCTGAACCGGAAGTTGCTCCGCTTCCGCGATCAGAACATGGCCCGCCTCATGCACCGCAATCCGACGCAGACGCTCCTGCCCACCGGGCAAAGCTTCGGCAAGGATGTGTCCGCCCATGCCTTCCCAGGTGGCGGCATCAACGCTGAGGGTGACCAGGGCACCCCCAACCGCCACAACGATCCAGGCAGCAGACAGACCCAGGGCAGGACCAAAAGCGCCGAGGGCAGTGATGCCGGCAACGGCAATGCCGGCCCGAAGTGCCCCCGTGGAGCCCTGCCCCCCCTCGGCCATCAGCTGCGAGCGCGGGAGGTGGCACGGCCACGACCTCCCTTGGATTTGCCGCCACGCGTCGGCATCGGAGCAATCACGTCGTGATTTTCGAGGTGCAGTTCCTGGCCCTGGCGGCGCAGGTCAAGGCTGACGAAGTGACGCAGGTTTTCGAGGGGGAGCTCTCCCTTGATCTGGAGCTTGAAGGGAAGCGGACGGTGGCCGTCGGCACGGGCCTGCTGCCGCACCTTCACCACCATTTCGCCGGTTTCCGGCTTGGTGAAGATCAACTCGCCTCGAACGGAGAAGAAGTCGTCCCCTTCCGGCAGGGTGTCGGAGGCATCGGCTTGGTCTGGAGCCAGGGTGCTGGGTTCCCAGACCCCAGCGATCTGCAGATGCAGATGATCACTTTCACGGCTTCTGGGATACACGACCCAGAGGTGGGGTTGATCCAGGGGCAGATGCCGCCGCATCAGGGTGAGCACACGACCGAGCACGACGGTTTCCAGGGGGACCCCCTGGGCATCGGTCAAGGTGCCACGGGTGAGTTGCTCGGGGTCGGTTGGGGCGTAAGTGCCGCGCACAAGACCGATGGCCCGGTACTGCAACGGCTCTGTGACCGGGGGAATCGGATGGGCGCGCATTGATGCTGAACCGGGCGGAGTCAAAAGCCCTTGTAAAGACTGTAGCCAGCCCACTGCAATCTCCTCAGACTGAAGTGGCTGATTCGAGATCGGATGCCCAGCCCGCGCCGGATTCTGTTGCTGCTGGCGTCCATGGTGGGGGCTGCACTGGTCGGTTGGGTCGCCGCGGCATCGATGGCCCCGGAAACGCGAGCGCGCAGCACTCGCCAGGCTGAAGATCTGCAGGTTGAGCTGCTGATGCAACAGCTCCAGAACCAGGAGGAACTCAGCGAAGCAGAACGGGGCCTGCTGCTGGAACGCTTGGTGACACTGGAGCGCCTGCAAGAGGCCGAAGTGGTGCTGCAACCGTGGCTGTCTGGCCGCTCGACGCCGCGCGAACTCACCCTGTTCAAAGCCGATCTGCAACGTCGCAATGGCCAGCCCGAGGCCGCCCGACGCAGCCTCCAACATCTGCTGCGGCTGCATCCGAATGTTCTGCAGGTTCTGCAGCTGCTGGTGCTCCTGGACCAAGAGCAGGGACGTCAGCGTCAGGTGACAGCAGAGCTCACGGCCCGGTTCAAGGGCCTGGAACCTGGCCAGCGTTTGGAGATCGGTTTGCTTTTGGCTGATCTGCTGCGACAAAGCGGATCCGATCAGACCGCGATGAGGTTGTACGGCCAGCTGGCCACGGAGAACAAGACAGATGCAAGGCCCCTGCTGGCCTTGGCCCTATTGCGGCAAGAGCAAGGCAATTCAGAGGCGGTTCAAACCCTGCTCAAGCAGGCCCGAGAACGGCGGGATGCCAATGGGAGGCTCCATCCCTTGATCGATGTTGTGGCAGCACAGCTGGGATTGAGCGCAGCCCGCAGCACCGGATCAGAACCCTCCAGCGCTACGGCGTCGCTGGAGGGTTCTGATAGGCCTTGAGGGCCGCATCAATGGCATCGGAGGGTGGCGTGGCGTCGTCCATGGCCGTCGCCCGTCGGATCTGGTTCAACAAATCCATGGGGTTGGCGGCATCCAGAATTGAGCCGCTGCCATTGGTGTCGCCGTAGATCTCGCGTTCCTCGCGGTTCTGAAAGGGAGCTTCAACCTGGGCCCCTGCACCCATCGGAACCGTCGTCACCACCAGGGAAGACAGCACAGCCTGAGCGACAGCCGCAAGACGGCGAGACATCAGCGGAATCCGGAGTTGGCTGATGCTAAGGGTCTTTGACGCCACTGGATCAGCCGTGCAGATCGCCACCTGGAACGTGAACTCGGTCCGCACACGATTGGATCAGGTGCTCAGCTGGCTGGAGAGCGAGCAACCGGATCTGCTCTGTCTGCAGGAAACCAAGGTGGATGACCCCCTGTTCCCGCTGGAAGCCTTCAAATCTGCTGGTTGGCACGTGCACATCCATGGCCAGAAGGCCTACAACGGCGTCGCCCTGATCAGCCGCGAGCCCTTGGAGGATGTGCGCTGCGGCTTTGTTGGGGAGCTCCCGGATGATGCGGAAGCGAACGAGCTCGGCGCACAGAAGCGCGTGATCAGCGCACTGCTGAATGGCGTTCGCGTGCTCAACCTTTATGTCCCGAATGGATCAAGCCTGAAGTCGGAGAAATACCCCTACAAATTGGCCTGGCTCGGCTGCCTGAAGCGTTATCTCGTTGCTCAAGAGCAACGCGGCGAGCCGCTCTGCATGGTCGGCGACTTCAACATCGGCCTCGAAGCACGCGATCTTCCTGACCCCGACCGCCAGACCGGCGGAATCATGGCGAGCGATGCCGAACGCCAGGCCCTTCGTGACGCCCTCGGTGAACGGCTTCAGGACGTGTTCCGCGTGTTCGAACCGGATTCCGGTCACTGGAGCTGGTGGGATTACCGGAGCGGTGCCTGGGATCGGGACCGCGGTTGGCGCATCGACCACATCTATCTATGTGACGAGCTGCTGGGACTCGCCCGCAGCTGCGTCATCCACAAAGGCATGCGCGGCAACCAACAACCCAGCGACCACGCCCCTGTCAGCGTCGACCTGGACTGGCCTCCAACCGACGACGACGGGGATGAACCGTTCTTCTGATCCTGTTCAGTAGACCTCGACGCCGGCGGGGAGCGTCACCATCCGTTTGGCCGATTCACCGCAGGTGCGCGGCGTGGGGAGCACCTTGCCGGGATTGGCACGGTTGTCTGGATCAAAGGCAGACCGCAACAGCCCCATCGTTTCCAGGTCGTCCGAGCTGAACATCCAGTCGAGGTAGCAGCGCTTGTCGGCGCCGACGCCGTGCTCTCCACTGATGCTGCCACCGGCATCAAGACACACCCGCAGGATGGCGGCACCGAGCTCCTTCACGCTCCGCTCCACATTGGGCTGGTCCAGTGAATACAGGATCAGTGGATGAAGGTTGCCATCGCCGGCATGGAAAACATTGGCCACCGGCAGGCCGTGCTCCTGGCTGAGCCGTTCAATCGCCGCAAGCACCGACGGAAGGCTGCTGCGGGGAACGACACCGTCTTGCACGTAATAGGTCGGCGTGATTTTTCCCACCGCTGAAAACGCAGATTTGCGGCCTTTCCAGAGCACCGCGCATTCCGTGGGGTCTTGGGCCCGACGCAGCCCACGGGCTCCTGCCGCGCGACAAAGCACCTCGGCCCGCTCAGAAGAGGCCTGAACCTCAGCCTCCTGCCCATCAAGCTCAATCAGCAGAACGGCCGCTGCATCACGGGGGTACTCGTCGTAGCCGAAGAAATCATTGACGGCGTTGATGGTGACGTTGTCCATGATTTCCATCCCCGCCGGCAGAAGGCCGCTCGCGGTGACCGATCGCCCCGCTTCCCCTGCCGCTTCCATCGTGGCGAAATCCGCCAACAGCACGTTCACGCACTCCGGAGCCCGAAGCAGGCGAAGGGTGATGGCCGTCGCGATGCCCAGCGTTCCTTCGCTGCCGATGAACGCACCACGTAGGTCCAGTTCGGAGGATTCGGCCAGCCCGTTGCCCAACTGCGTGATGGTTCCGTCGGGCAGGACCACCTCAAGCCCCAGAACGTGATTGCTGGTCACGCCGTATTTGAGGCAGTGGACCCCGCCCGAATTTTCCGCCACATTGCCGCCGATGCTGCAAACCACCTGGCTGGAGGGATCCGGGGCGTAATAGAACCCGTCTCCAGCAACGGCGCGCGTCACCCAGCTGTTGATGACCCCGGGCTGCACCGTGACCCGCTGATTGGCCAGATCAAGGTCGAGCACCCGACGCATGCGACTGGTCACCACCAGAAGCGCCTGCTGATCCACCAACGCTCCCCCCGAGAGGCCGGTGCCGCTTCCGCGAGCCACAAACGGCACACCGTGTTGATGGCAGCACTGCAACACCGCAGCGACCTGTTCGGTGGTCTCCGGCAGCACCGCCAGGGGCGGACAGTGGCGCTCAAGCGTCAGTCCGTCACAGTCGTAACTAAGCAGTTCCTGACGCTTCGCCACGATGGCCCGAGGGGGCAGACATCGGCGCAGATCCCGCTCCAGCACTGACCAGTCGTGGGCCACATCGATCTCGATCTGATCAAAGACTACGCATCAAAATGCGTGGGAAGTGGGCAATTAAGAAACACAGCAAACGGAACCGGTCGTTCCTGAGTCAGGATGTTGCACGGTTTGCATCAGCCCTTTGGCGTCGGTTCCAGTGACAGCTCCCGCGTTGAACACCAGCCACTCCCAGGCCATCTTCGGCGCAGCACAGGCCCTGATGCCCGGAGGTGTCAGCTCCCCTGTGCGGGCGTTCAAGTCGGTTGGCGGTCAGCCGATCGTGTTCGATCGGGTGAAGGGTCCCTATGCCTGGGACGTGGATGGCAATAAGTACATCGACTACATCGGCAGCTGGGGACCGGCCATCTGCGGCCACGCCCACCCCGAGGTGATCGCAGCACTGCAGGAAGCGATCGAGAAGGGCACCAGCTTCGGAGCACCTTGTGCCCTGGAAAACACCCTGGCCGAAATGGTGATCGACGCTGTACCCAGCGTTGAGATGGTGCGCTTCGTCAACAGCGGCACCGAGGCCTGCATGGCTGTGTTGCGCCTGATCCGTGCCTACACCGGCCGCGACAAGGTGATCAAGTTCGAGGGCTGCTACCACGGCCATGCGGACATGTTCCTGGTGAAAGCCGGTTCCGGTGTGGCCACACTCGGCCTGCCCGACTCCCCCGGTGTCCCGCGCAGCACCACGGCCAACACCCTCACGGCGCCTTACAACGACCTCGAAGCCGTTAAGGCCCTGTTCGCCGAGAACCCCGACGCCATCGCGGGCGTGATCCTCGAGCCGATCGTCGGCAACGCCGGCTTCATTCAACCGGAACCCGGCTTCCTTGAAGGTTTGCGGGAACTCACCAAAGAGCACGGCGCTCTGCTGGTGTTTGACGAGGTGATGACCGGCTTCCGGATCAGTTACGGCGGTGCCCAGGCACATTTCGGCGTCACCCCAGATCTCACGACCATGGGCAAGGTGATCGGTGGCGGCCTTCCTGTGGGCGCCTACGGCGGCCGCGCCGACATCATGGGAATGGTGGCCCCTGCTGGGCCCATGTATCAGGCCGGAACCCTCAGTGGAAACCCCCTGGCGATGACCGCCGGCATCAAGACCCTGGAACTGCTCAAGCAGCCCGGCACCTACGAGAAGCTGACGGCCACAACCCAGAAGCTTGTGGCGGGCATCAAGGACGCCGCCCAATCCGCTGGCATGCCGATCACAGCGGCCAGCGTCAGCGCCATGTTCGGCTTCTTCCTCTGCGAGGGACCCGTGCGCAACTTCGAAGAAGCCAAGAGCACGGATTCGGAACGCTTCGGCAAACTGCATCGCGCCATGCTCGAGCGGGGCATCTACCTCGCACCGTCAGCGTTCGAAGCCGGTTTCACGTCCCTGGCTCACTCCGACGCCGACATCGAAGCGACGATTAACGCCTTCCGCGAAAGCTTCGCGGCTGTGGCCTGATCAGTCCGTGCTGGCCTCAGCACCACCTCCACCTCCACTGGTCTGCACCATTCAGACCGTGGAGGCCCGGTGGTCTGGCCGCCCGATTGCAGGCATCCGACAGCTCAAGCAGCAGCAGTTTCGGGTTGAGCGGGGTGAGAACCCTGCGATTGAACCTCGGACGGTGATCGACAGCAGACTCACCCCCCTGGTGGAGCGCTTCAGCAGTTCCGGTGTTGAACAGATCGCGGGCTCTCGCATGACCTATCACTGGTCCTACGAAGCCCCGTTAGGAGCGCTCACATTCAATAACTCCGGCGCCTCCAGCATTCCCGCCCAGGAG
>LUMQ01000523.1_pt1 | contig 14353 bp, 16 predicted proteins | sample 729621 | NCBI WGS metagenome assembly LUMQ01 (sample SAMN03860259, study PRJNA289734) | marine metagenome | biome: seawater column; feature: ocean; material: water; isolation source: Red Sea water column Station 12 - depth 25m | place: Saudi Arabia: Red Sea | collected 2011-10-15 | depth 25 m | reverse complement strand
CTCTAAAAGAACTGCCATAAGAATAATCTTTTTCTCCATCATTTGTCCATTTATTTTCTACTATTGTAGTATCCTTTTCATTTTTAACAGCTTTTAAAAAATTTTCCTTATCCATCCAATATAGATTGTATTTTTTCGAGTAAACAACAATACTACTGTCAGGTGAAATATTAGCCCATCTTTCCCATTTTTTTATTGGTTTTCTATTATTGCTAACAATGTCAAGTTTATCTGAACCAAGGACATACTCCAACTGATAAACTTTCTTTGTTTTACTATTGCTTGATTTTTTAGTGTTCTTATTTTCAATCAAAAAATCAATCATTTTAGTTAAAACTTCTCTACTTAAATTAGTTTTTGAAATTAAAGTGTTGATATCTTCATAAATAACATCATTGACTGTTTTATATCCTTCACTTTTTAATAATTCAATTGAAGAAATATCTATATCATCTCTAAAACTATATAAATCAACATCATCATTTGAATTTACTAGCTCATTTGATGTAACATAAAACTGAATAGCAGTTTCGTTCTTAACAAATTTAAAATCAAATCTGGGTAAATGTTTGGCATCATAAGGATCTTTAGTGATTTCAGTTAACCATGCAGCCATTTTATCATTATCAAATAACTCTTTTCTAGTTCTTCGGTCAGCATCAACTAAGTAGTACTTTGAACCATCAGTTGTTTTGTATTGGTACCAAAATTTATTTCCAAGTTTTAACCAATTAGGGTAAACTGAAGTTGAGTGAACCATCTTAGCAATATTTTTTGGAGAAAATTTTGCTGCTAAATCATAATTTGGTTCTACCTCATTTTGTGAAATACCAATCGTATAAGAAAATAGTAATGTGGTTAATAATAATCTTTTCATAATATTTATAAGTCTTTTGAAAGTCTAACAAAAACTTCTTGTTGTTCTTTATTTAATCCATCTGCTGTAAAAATAGAAATACCAACTGCTCCATTTTCTTTTGAAATTCTAATTGCTTTTTCAAGATCATTAGGATCTCTTAATGCAGGTGAATATAAACCTGATATCAGCGGAAAATCGACATCAGAAACTCCTTGTTTCGTTGCAAACCCGATCCAGTTAATATTTTCTCTATAGAAACTTTGATATAACATGGGATAAACTTGATCTAAATTCCAGTCATTCCATGCTTGTCTAACCATTTGCCTAGACATTTCTGGAAATGGAAAAACTGCAGCTGTTACTTTTTTATTTTTACTATGAGCAATATCAATGATTTCGTTAACTAAAGATGTTACTGCATTAAGTCTAAACTGCCTCCATTCTGTAGATAACTCAGGATAATCATAATCTAAAGGGTCTTTTTCAAAAATTTCTTTAAATTTTTTACGTGCTATTGGATGATAACCATAATCATATTCAGGCAGTTCTTTATCTTGAACAATTCCATATTTAGGTTGTAAATCGGCACCTAAAATTACATCCGGAAATCTAACATAATCCAAATGAACAGATTCAAGTCCTTCAATTTCCATTAATCTTTTAGCGTTATTTTTAATATGATTTCTGGCGTCTGGATGAAAAGGACTTAACCATTGATAATAATTAACATAAGCTCTATATTCCAAAGAGTTCTGCCCATTACGATTAACTGCATACCAGTCTGGATTTTTATTTGCAATTGTATCTCCAGGTCTATTTAATGTCCACATCCAACCGTGAACCTTAATGTTACTTTTTTTAGCTAGAGGAACAATCTTCTCAATTACGTCTGGATTTCCTCCAATTAATATTTCAGAAATTCCTAATGAATCATAATAACTTAACTTCTTAATCCAATTCTTTTCATTGAATTCACCTCCTGAATTAGTCCAAGTTGAAAATGTAAATTTTTCATCAGAAATTGAATTATTACACGATATAAATAAAATCGAAAAAGTTAGTAGAGCTAAAATTCTAATCATATCTCATTTCTTTTGATTAATCCTGATTGATCGATAGAGTATTCAAGTACACCCATTTTAAAGTTAGTTGAGATAGTAAAACCATCTTTAGTTTTGAGAAAATTACTAAAAATTGTTTTACCATTTATTTTTTCTGATTCAAATTCAACATATGTTCCTTCTTCTTCATTATTCAAGTATTTTAAGTATCCAAACTTTACTTCTCGAAACACAGCATACAGTGTGTGTTCAAGCTCTAAATCAGTTTTTAAACTATGATTGTCTATTTCATAGTCATTAAAAATTAAGTAACCCCAATTTTCTGGTATATGCATATTTATTTTGCCTTGAGGTGACCATACCCAATTATATTCTGGCAAGTATTTGTCGTTTTCTTTTTTTCTTGAATATTTTCCATTTATTATGTCAAAATCCCAATTAACTCTTGAAAAATTTATTCTCCAAACATCACCAACTGAAACTCTCTTTTGCTTTTTACTAAGCTTAATAATTTCTTCAAGAGGAATAGCCATTTCAACGGTCCAATAATTATCAATATCATTTGAATCATTTAATGTACCATCAATATGTACAGCAGATTTTAAACCATTTATGTTCCATGATGAATCTGCTTTTCCACCCAATCTATATGGCTTGTTCAAAAACAAATCCCATTCAGTCCCTAAAGCATTGATTTCAATTTCACCATAATTAAAAACATCATCATTTGGATTTATAAAAACTTCAAAGTCATTATTATAATATATCACTTCATCCCTTTGTGTAATATCACCCCAAATATGATCCTCGAACAGTTTAGCATAAACATACAGATATTTTTCATCCCATAACATTTTTACATTTGTCTTTTGAGATGGTATTTTATATCCCTCAATATCAATAAAATCATCGGTAAATTGTGCATCTTTCCATGATGCCTCATCAGCAATCCCGTCAATTACAATTCAGCAATCCCGTCAATTACAATTACTGAGTTTGATTTTTTAACATTATAAATTTTAGGAATAATGACCTTATTATTTATTTGAAGATCAATTTTTGAACTATTTGAGCACGCACAAAATAAAATACATAATATGAGAAATATTTTTTTCAAATTTTAAAATAAGTATGGATAATAAATTAGCACTATCGCAATTAGTGAGGCTATGACTGCAAATGAGACTGCCCCAGCAGAAATGTCTTTTATAAAGCCTATTTTTTTGTTGTAATCTGGGTTAATAAAATCACAGATTTTTTCGATTGCAGTATTTAAAGCTTCAATAGAAATTATAAATCCAAAAATCATAATTTGTTTGATCCAATCATTCACATCCAGCTCAACATAAAAGCCCAAAAAAATAAAAAATAAAAAAATCAATAAATGTGATTGAATTGAAGCTTCAGTTTTTATAAGAAGTAACATGCCTTTTATGGCAGTTAAAACCCTTTTAAATCTCGTGGAAATAAAGCTTAACATTACAGTTTTTTAATCTTAATATTTCGAAAAGAAACAGGATGCCCCTCAGACTGTAAAGAAATATAACCTTCAGTTAATGGCATTCCAATTTTATCAAGAAAATTTGCAGGGACTTTATCTCCGCCAACTCTTAAATTAGTATAAGTCAAGACTTTTTCACCCTCTACAAAATGATGAATCAATGAATCAGAGTAAACTATAACTTCTACATTGACCCAATCGTCTTCATGAAATGTTTTTGATGAAGAATTAATACAATGATATTGCGCCAAAGAACCATCAATATCAACATCAGTACCAGGGCTACACATATTGGCTGTACTTCTTTCTCCTTCACCTAATCCACCTAATAATTGAGCTTCAGAACTCACAGGAAATTCTTGATCAACAAGCATAGTATGTGGATCCTGGCAATGTAACATAATACCACTATTTTTTACTGACCAACCAGGCGCGCCTTTTAAATGAGACCCTGAAAATTTATAATCTAGGGACAGATGATAGTTTTTAAACTTTTCTTTGACATAAAAAATATGTCCAAATTTTTTATCAAATTCGTCGTATTCTTCATATGAAACTTTAATAGCACCATTATCAACTTTAAAAGTATTCTTAAAGTTTTCTCCTATTTTGTGCTCTCTTATTTTTATTTCCCAACCATCAAGATTTTCACCATTAAATAAGTATTTCCACTCTTGGTCATTATTACAAGAAATAAATAAGAAGAAAAATATAAAGTAAGCTAGTCTCATGTTGTTTAAGTTAAAAATATCATAAAAATTGATTCATCACAAATAAATTTTAAATGTAAAATTATAGGCTAATTAGAGATTTAACTTTGATTAAATAAAAAAAACTATATTTAGCTTGATTTTAGGTTGACTACCTAATACTTCAAGTTTTGTTAACCCGTGTGGACTGGGTTTAATAATATAGTCGCGGGTGGAGAGAACGCATCCGGAACAATCGTTACATAAGGTTTAACGCAAAAAGATATATATCATGAGCGAAGAAATTATGTTAGCATTGGAACAAAATCAAGGTCATGCATCTGCAATGAAAGATGCATAGATAAAATCTTATGATTTTGTAAAAAAAAAGCCACTAAGAAGTGGCTTTTTCATTTTAAAAAGCAGTATTACTTTTTCATTTTTTTAACCATTACTTTTACTTTCTTTCCATTAGATTCTACAATTGAGTCAATATCGATTTCAATATCTCCATCCTCAGAAAAGAAAATATTATCATCAGAACTCCAACTAAAAGAATCCATTCCATGCATTTTTTTCATAAATATTTTATGATTATCCATGTCTCCCATCATTGGGCAATGGTGTTTACTAGAATTAGTTCCAATTAAATATCCTATCAATCCAAAAACAACTGCGATTAATGTAATTGGGAACCAGTTTTCATTAAGTGATTTCATAATATATGTGTTAGTTAATGCGCGACAAATATATATTTTTTATCTTTTTATTTTTAAAAAATCTATGAAATTAAAATGGTTGATTTATTTATTCTTTATATGCTTTTTTAATATTGTATTGAGCCAAGTTAGTGAAGTAATTGAATTTGAAAGTGCAAATCCTTTTTCTATGAGTGATGTAATTAACAGACTAGAAGATCAAGAAAAAATAAAGGTTTTTGGAAAACTTACCTTACCCTCTACAGACAATCTTGAAAAGCTCCCTTTAATAATTGGTGTTGCTGGAAGTTTAGGATGGAGGGAGCATCACTATGACTATTTAAAAATGTTTCAAGATGAAGGTTATGCAACTTTTGAATTAAATAGTTTTAAAAGCAGAAATATAACCTCGACTGTAGGCTCACAAGTTGAAGTTACCGCATCAGCAATGATTTTAGATGCGTATAGAGCCTTGGAAAAACTTTCAAATGATCCTAGAATTGACAAAAATAGAGTTTCAATAATTGGTTGGAGTTTAGGCGGAGCAGTTTCCTTGTTTTCTGGATGGCTTCCTCTAAAAAATGCAATAACTAAAAAAGTAAGTTTTGCATCTCATCTTGCATTTTATCCACCGTGTTTTATTGATCCTGAAAATACAGATTTCACACAGTCTCCTATTCATATACTTATTGGAGAACTTGATGATTGGACTCCAGCTGATCCATGTGATATGTTTGTAAATAAATTATCTAAAAAAGCAAATATCAACTTAACAGTATATGAAAATTCTCACCACGGATTTGATAGTGAGGAACCAATTGTTTTTAATGAAAAAGGATATAGTTTTAAAGATTGTTTGTTCAGACTGGACGAGGATGGCGATGTGCTTATGAATTTTTTATCTCTCTCAATGTCTTCTCCTTTGATGCAAAAATTTGGTTTTTTATTTTGTGTTGAAAGAGGTGTAAATATTGGCGGCAACCCAGAAGCTAGAAAAAAATCTTTTGAGTTTGCTAGTTCATTTATGTCAAAAACATTAATGAACTAGCAATTCAATTTTATAATAATCCTAGCTGTGAAAGGAATGTGTAATTGTCAAAAAAATCTTGTTCTTGAAGAACTTTACCATCTTTCATTTTAACAATTGTTGTTCCTGTTAAATCTAGTTGTTTATTAGTTGCTGGAATTCCAAAGAAATCTCCATCATGAGTACCTTTAAAATGCCATTGTTTAACAAGCATATCGCCTTGAGAAAATATATGAACTATAGTAAATTCCCCATCAGAAAATCCATTTAAATAATTCGCATAATAACCTTTAAAATTTTCAAGACCTGTAACATCTCCGTTTGATGTAACTACAGTAACATCTTCGTGAAAGTTTTCACTAGTGACTAAATCAATATTTTTTTCTGAGAAAACAGCATTCCAAACATCAGAATACATTTTAACATTTGACTCAACATATTCTTTATCAGCTTTAAGTTGATTATACTCTTCATTATTTTGAGCACAACTAATAAAAAATAAAGAAATAATAATTAGGGTAATATTTTTCATAATTAGTTTTTTTTTTAAGTTATGAAAATAATACGAAAAAATAATTCTCAAGATTTAGAATGAAATCTATTGACTGTAGCAATTTCTGAATGATAATACTTATACCAAGATTTTTTTCCTAGCTCTTTGGCTTTTTTATGAATTGGATTTCTTGCCCAGGTATTAACCGAATCCATATCCTTCCAGTAACTTATAAATGATCCTCTTCCATCATGCTTAAAACTCTCATAGCCTAAATACCCAGGTGAATTCTTAGCCAACTCTAAAGTTAAATCATCATATTCCTCATATCCATCAATATTATCAGATAAATAATAATGAAAAATTGATGCAATAAATGGTGGTTCTGGTTGAATATTATCTTTCCAATTAATCATAATTTACTATTGCTTTAAATTTAAAATCATATTTAATTCTTCTCCTTTAAATCCAGCTTTTTGATACGCATTAATTGCACTAGAGTTATTTGAATAAACATCTAGTTTAAAAATGTGATATCCGCTTTTTTTCCCCCATTCAATTAACTCATTCATGATTCTTTTATTAACCCCTTTACCTCTATGCTCTTCTTTAACATACATAAATCCTAAATACACATATTTATCTGGTATTTTATAGGTTTTATTGCTCCTTATCAAAGCATAGCCTGATCCAATTATTTCTCCATTAGTTTCGGCTACAATTACAGTTGCATCAGGCTTTTTAATAAAAGATTCAATATCATAATAATTAATATGACCATCTTTTATGTGTGAAGTTAGATTTCTTTCGTAATCAATTAGGAGTTGTTCAAATTCTAATAAAATTTCAAGATCATTTAAAGTAGCTTGTCTAATTTTAAGCATATAGCTAAATATATAATTAATTATGATTAGCCAAATTTAACACAGTTGGTTTTATATAATCAACCCAAACTGAATAACCTTTATCATTTAAATGAACTCCGTCGTAACTCAATTCTTTCTTCATTTTACCCTCTTTATTTACAAAAATTGAATACAAATCAATAATTTCAAATTTTGATTGACTTACAAAAGTTTTAATCATTTCATTCACTGCAATAATTTTGTCTTTATAAGCTTCCTTTTCAACGGGAAGTATTGTTTGTAAAAAGATTTTAGTTTCAGGTAATTCTTGATTGATACGTTTGATTATTTTCAAAATATTATTTGCAACATATTCAGTTGATGGAGTTAACTCATTATAGATATCATTAATTCCAATTAATAAAAATATTGCTTTTGGTGAAAAATGAATTATTTCGTTTAATCTGGCAATTACCCCATCTGTACTATCACCTGAAATTCCTCTGTTACTTATCCCAACAACTCCAAATTTTTCATTCCAATCTTTACCGCCTTCTGTAATACTATTACCCAAAAACACAATTTGATTAAATCTTAATGTATCCCGCTTAAATACCTCTATTCTATCATAATAAAGTTTTTTTGCCCATTCAGGCTGAAACATTATTTCCGTTCCAGTATTGGGATAAAGGTTTTGTGATTGAGAGTTTAAAAAGTTTAATGAGAAGAGAATTATTAAATATCTAAATTTCATTACGAAGCTTTTTTCAATTCAAGTTTTAATTCCCTCATAAACTTATGAAAATCAACTGTAATTGTATGTCTCGAGCTATCAACCTGTTTGATATGAGGATTATTCACCTCCCTTTCACATAATTTCTTAATATTTTTTGGTCTAATCCAATCACCCGTTAAAGCTTTAGCAACTAATCTGCTCTGTTGTTCTGAACCAGGCCATATACATCCAAGAGGTTGAAACATCCCTATGAAATATAAATTTGATATTTCTGGATGAAACATTTTTAAATATAAATCAACAGGACCAGAACTATAATCAATCAGTTCATTTTTGAAAAATGGGTGAGATAAAATATATCCTGTACATGCAATAATAGAATCAAATCTTTCTGATGATCCATCAACAAAGTGTACAGTATTCCCCTCAAACATTTTTATATCTGGCTTTGGTTTCACTTTACCATGTCTAATTTTATAAAGAAGTTCGCTATTAATTGTTGGATGAGTAGCGCCGAAATTATGACTAACCTCTTGTAATCCGTAGTTCTTATTTGAACCAACAGCAATTTTTGCTAAAATACCAGCCAGAAAATGTCTCAATCTGACAGGAAGAAAAGTTAATTTAGAAGCAAAAACATCAGACGGGATTCCCATTATAAATTTTGGAACAATTCTGTAGCCTCTTCTCCAACTTATAAAAGTCTCTGAGCTTACTCTACTAGTTTCTACAGCAACATCACAAGCAGAATTACCGCCACCAATAACCAAAACTTTTTTATTTGAATAAGGACCAGCCTTTTTAAATTGATGAGAATGAATAAATTCTCCAGAAAATTTACCAGGATAATTGGGATACTTAGGATTCCAATGATGACCATTGCAAACAACTAAGTCTGTAAAAAGTTCTTTTTTTTGCTTACCATTTTTTTCAGTAACAACTTCCCATAGTTTATTTGAATTTAAATTACATGATTTAACAAGGGTGTTGAATTCAATAAACTTATATAAGTCAAAATGTTTTGCATATGATTGAAAATAATTCCTTAACTCTTCATGAGATGGATAATCTGAAACATTATAGTCAAATGGAAAATCCTCATACTGAGATAATGTTTTTGAACTTATAATATGAGTTGTTTCAAAAACACTGGAGTGACTTTCATCTTCATTATAAATCCAATTTCCCCCGACATCTGAATTATAATCATAAGCAACTAACTCAATGTTCTGATCAGAAATATTTTTAATAGCTGTTATTCCTGAGGGACCAGCACCAATAACGCATACTCTCTTAGAATTCATGAAATAAATATAATAAGACTTGTGAACTTACAAAATGAATGCTTTAAATCTAGATTTGTGAAAAAATATAGAACATTTCTGATGCAATCTGTAGAGATCTTTCATCATATTTTTCTGATTCAATAGGCGTATCATCGTGAGATTTAGGATCTTCATATCTTAATGGAATTCTCTTCTCTGCTTTTGGAATATGAGGACAATTTTCATCAGCATCAGAACATGTCATTATTGCTGCGAAATAGTCTGCTTTATTAAAATCATCATCGAAGAGTTTTGAAAATGCAATTATAGGATTTTCATTTTCTGAATAACTTATTTCATATTTTGGGTTTATTGAATTTTCAAATAAAATTGAAAATCCACTTCTAACTAATAAATCTATAGTTCTTTCATTACAAGCAGTAACCTCTACCCCACCTGAATATGAATTTATATCAGTACCATAATAAACTGAAGCTACTTTTGCCCAAACTTGTGATAATTGACTTCTTCTTGAGTTATGGGTGCAAATAAAGTTTAAATTAATTTCTTGATTATTGTCAATTTTACTTTTAATGTAATCTATAATTTGAGTTAGCAAAACTTTTCTTGTTGAGGGGATATTTTGCTTTAAGGCAAGTTTAATAAAATCTTCTACATAAAAAGACATATTCAAATTTATTGTTAATTAACGAATCAAATTTATATTTTACATTAAATTTCTATTAATACTAAAATGATCTTTGATACAAAAAATACATTTATTACCAAGTATAAATTGATTACAATTTTCATACTGGCAATACTTTATATTAATGTAGGAATTACTCACCTTACAAATCCAGATTTTTTTTTAGTGATTGTTCCAGATTATCTGCCTTATCACTTATTTATGGTATATGTTTCTGGCTTATTTGAAATCATTTTTGGATTTATGCTGTTATTCAAAAAAACAAGAAAATATGCTGGGATAGGACTAATTTTTCTTTTGATTTTAGTGTTTCCAGCTAACATATTTCTTTATCAATCATCAGAAGCACAATCAGTTTACGAGATTTCAAAAAATAAAGCATTCGTAAGATTATTTTTTCAAGCTCCTTTGATATTGCTAGCTTTTTGGCATTCGCTTTCAAAAGAATATAAATTCTTTGATATTTTTTGTGGAATTATTTTTATACCAACAATTGTATATTTTATTAGTCTTGCTTAAAGTTAAATAATTATCTAACAGTCATCTTAAATATTGACAAAGAAAAAACCCTGCTAATTGCAGGGCTTTAAGAATATGTGATGTAGCGGTAAGCTTGCTCCCCCTCTTGGGCTCGAACCAAGGACCCTCTGATTAACAGTCAGATGCTCTAACCAACTGAGCTAAGGAGGAATTTAAGTGAGGGCAAATATAATTATATTTTACTTTAATTATAAAGGAATAATTATTTTTTAAGAAAATGCTCTTAATACATCCATTCCATTAGCATAAACAAATAAACTTATCAATAAAATGAAGCCTGCAAGAGTTGCATATTCTAAAAATTTGTCACTAGGTTTTCTTCCAGAAACCATTTCATAAAGGAGGAACATTACATGGCCTCCATCCAAAGCTGGAATTGGAAGTAAATTCATAAATGCTAATATGATCGAAAGAAAGGCTGTGGTTTTCCAAAACGCTTGCCAGTCCCATTTTGCAGGAAATATTTTTCCAATAGTTCCAAAACCTCCAAGCTGAGAAGCTCCTTCTCTTGTGAAAACATATTTCATAGAAATTACGTAATCTGACAAGGTCTTTAATCCATAATCAAATCCAGCAGGAATACTTTCTGCAAACGAATAATTAATTTGAGTAGTATTAACAGAATTAGCTGTAATAAGGGTTAGTCCAACTATTTTATCTTCATTATCAAAAGGGACTACTCTATTTATGATTTCATTACCTCTTTTTAATTCTAAATCTATATAGTCAACATTGATTTCTTTGGCCTCATCAAATTCATCATAGCTTAAAACTCTTTTTCCATTTACGGTTAATAAAACATCTCCACTTAATAAACCACTTGAAGCTGCACTTGAACCATCAGCAATTGAATCAACTAAAATATCAGGATAAGGGAGAAATGATGGAGCAGCATTTTTGATTAACTCTAAACCAATTGTTTCAGGAATGCTTATTTTTCTTACTGCATCATCTGCTCCAATAACCTCAACTTCTTGCAATCCTCCAGTTAAAAGCATAGTATTTATATCCCATTGATCTTCAATTTCATTTCCATCAGTAGTTAAAATTTTATCTCCATCTCTAAAACCAATTTCCTTCATTGTATCAGAAACTTTAAATCCGTAGGTAAGGTCATCTTTAGTTACAACATCTTTACCCCAAACTGAAAGAATCATCATATATATCAAGAAACCAAGTATGAAATTTACTATTACTCCACCAAGCATTATGATTAGTCTTTGCCATGCTGGTTTGCTTCTAAATTCCCAATCTTGTGGTTCATTTTTAAGATTTTCAGTGTCAAAACTTTCATCAACCATTCCTGAAATCTTTACATACCCACCTAATGGAAGAGCTCCAACACCGTACTCAGTATCTCCTATTTTCTTTTTAAATAATGAAAATGGCCAATCAAAAAATAAATAAAACTTTTCAACTCTAGTCCCAAACAATCTAGCTGGAATAAAATGACCTAGCTCGTGAAGTATAACAAGAATTGATAAACTTAAGATTAGTTGTAAAGCCTTAATTAAAAATACTTCCATAAATAAAATTGAAACGCAAATTTAGTCTTTTTAGTATGATAAAAAAACTCTTAAACAATTGAGAATGGCATACAATTAGATTAATTTTGTTTACATGAAAAAAAGTGAATTTTGGAGCAGATATAAATACCTAGTTTTTTTCATATTAATCTTTTCAGTTTCTGGTGTTTCGATTTTTAAATATGTTTTAACACCTGAAAAAAAACTTCCTGTATATAGTCCATCCATGGTAAATGCAGAGTTAGTCTCTGAGGATATTCAATACAAGAAAAAGTATCATAAAATTTCAGATTTTGTAATGACCAATCAAAATAATGAATTGGTTACTGAAAAAAATTATGATAATACAATTTATGTTGCTGATTTCTTTTTTACGACCTGTCCAAGTATATGTCCAATTATGACTGGCAACATGGTTAATATAATGTTTGCTTCTTTTTCAGTAACTCCTGAAATCGATTCAGTTGAGGTTTTAAAAAAATATGCTATTGAAAAAGGAGTTGATGATTCTAGATGGAATTTAATGACAGGAAAAAAAGAAGAAATTTATTCTTTAGCTAGAAAATCTTATTTAGTTGCTAAAGAAAATCCAAATGCTGGTTCACACGATATGATTCATACTGAAAATTTTGTTTTAGTTGATAAAGAAAAACGAATTAGAGGCTATTATGATGGTACTCTAATTGAAGAAATGAATAGACTCCTAGAGGATATTGAAATTTTACAAAAAAGTTACATTGAGCCATAATACTGGTTAAAAAAAATTACATTTGCTTTTTTATAATCATTCTAAATAAGATTTGACACTTTTAGATTTAAATAAAGGAGAAAAAGCAATCATTAGTGACATTGAAACTGAAAAGCTTCCGCTTAAATTGATTGAAATGGGTTGTTTACCAGGAAATGAAATTGAACTAATTCAACTTGCTCCTTTCAATGATCCTATGTACTTAAGTGTCAATGGCTGTAGATTATCCATAAGGAGAGATACAGCTCAATACATTTCAATTTGCAAATAATAGGATGAGTAAAAGTATAAATGTTGCTTTAATAGGGAACCCAAATACTGGTAAATCATCTGTATTTAATGATCTCACAGGTCTGAATCAAAAAGTTGGTAATTATCCTGGGATTACAGTTGAAAAAAAAGAAGGATTATGCAATTTAGAAAGAGGACTCAAAGCTCACATTCTAGATCTTCCAGGCACTTACAGTTTAAATGCTTCTTCATTAGATGAAAGTGTAGTTATAGAACTTTTATTAAATAAAAACGATAAAGATTTTCCTGATGTTGTAGCTGTAGTTTCAGATGTTGAGAATCTTAAAAGGAATCTTTTACTTTTCACACAAATCAAAGACTTAGGATTACCATGTATTCTTGTTATAAACATGTCTGATTTGATGAAAAGAAAGGGAATTTCTATTGATGTTGAAGTTCTCGAAAAACAACTTAATTCTAAAGTTGTTTTATACAGTTCTAGAAATAAAAAAGGAATTAAAGATTTAAAGGAGTGTCTTATTAATTATAGATCTATTTCTAAAGAACCTTGTCTTAGTTTTAAAGAAATTGATGAAGGCTATTTTCTCAATTTAAGTAAAGTATTTCCAAATCAAAATATTTACAAATTATGGCTTGTTATAACGCAAGATGTCAACTTTGGTAATGTTAAAAGAAATGATTTTAACCTTACCAAAGACATAGATACTAAGTCATCTAGTGAATTAAAAAGACTTCAGCAAAAAGAAACTATAAAGAGATATCAGTTTATAAACTCTGTATTGAAACTTTCATATAATGTGAATAAAGAAAAAGCGACTGATCTTGGTTCTAAACTTGACAGAGTGCTTATTCATAGATTCTGGGGATATGCAATTTTCTTTGCCATATTGCTTGGAATTTTCCAAGCGATTTTTGATTGGTCAAGTATACCCATGGATTTTATAGATGAGAGTTTTAGTAAAATTAGTTTTCTAATTAAAGACACTTTGCCTTCAGGATTATTTACTGATCTTTTAAGTGAAGGTATAATTCCTGGAATTGGAGGAATTGTGATTTTTATTCCACAAATAGCATTCTTATTCCTATTTATATCCATTTTTGAAGAAACTGGATATATGAGTAGGGTCGTTTTTCTAATGGACAGAACGATGAGAAGGTTTGGCTTGAGTGGAAAGAGTATTGTGCCTTTAGCTTCAGGTGCTGCATGTGCGATACCTGCAATCATGGCAACAAGAAACATTGAGAATTGGAAACAAAGATTAATAACGATCCTAGTTGTTCCTTTTGTCACTTGCTCTGCGAGGTTACCCGTTTACTTAATAATGATCTCTTTAGTTATTCCTGATGATAGAATATTTGGAATTAATGTTCAAGGACTAACATTAATGGGATTGTATTTAATAG
>LUMQ01000951.1_pt1 | contig 14450 bp, 27 predicted proteins | sample 729621 | NCBI WGS metagenome assembly LUMQ01 (sample SAMN03860259, study PRJNA289734) | marine metagenome | biome: seawater column; feature: ocean; material: water; isolation source: Red Sea water column Station 12 - depth 25m | place: Saudi Arabia: Red Sea | collected 2011-10-15 | depth 25 m | reverse complement strand
TTTCCATTCTTTCTAGATCCTTCAATCTTTCAATCCTAGCTTTCATAGTTGTCCAATTAGTCAACATACCTCCAAGCCATCTCTGATTAACATATGCAGCACCGCATCGCGTAGCTTCCTGACGACCAGCCATCGGTAATGATTTGGTTACCGGTTTGTGATGCGCCATTGACAAGAGGGGTGCCTGTTCCATCAGCTCGACGGGTGTACGAGTGGTCCTCCAGGAAGAAATTATTGGCCGTAGCTGTAAGCTGGCTCAAAAAGCCCTGCATTACCGCCCTCTCCGAATCGAAAAGGTTCTCGTAGGTGAGGGTTACGGACCAGCGATTACCCGTCCTCTGAATCGTCTGAATCGCCCCTGTCAGAGGTGAGACAAACTGCCTTGCGTTAGAGACGATAGACCACTCTGTCTGGGTCGGTTTAGTCGTCGGCATCGTTAAGGGCATCAGAAACGTCTCCGTGCGAGAAGATCAGCAATCTCGGCCTTCTGCTGTCTCAACTGTGCAGTGAAGATGGCGCGGTCTTGCTCTGTCGCACCACCTGTGATGTTTACCGTTGGAGAATACACTAGGCTCCCTCCACCGGAGCGCATGGATTCATTCGTCGCAATCCGTCCGCCAGCACCCCCCATCGTTAGCACTTCAGGGCCACGTTCACCAACTACGTAAGACTCACCAGGGCGTACCTGACCGCCCAGCGCTCGGCCTGTAAGGCTCTTGGCGGAGAAGGACACCCCGGCAGCAATGATTGTCCCAGCGGCAGCGGCGCCCAGCGCGGGGCCAATAATGTTGATGCCCGATAAAGCTTTGTAGGCTTTCATAGCCGCTGCATATGAATCCGAAATGATTTGCGCGGCGTTTTCGCGCTTCTCTGCGTCAGCAAGGTTAATCGCAAGGCGAGCTGCTTGACGGGTGCTTTCGGACTTACCAGAAAGCAACGTATCTTCAAACTCTAGAAGACGCTCTGTGTTCTCTCTCGCTAGCCGTAGCCGCTCTTCATTAGCTTCCTGCTCTAGTTTCTTTTTCTTGTCCAGCCTCTCGATGTCTAAAACGGCGAACTCATCCATCAAGGCGCGTTCTGCCTGCAACAGCTGTTCATTTGCTACGCGCTGAGCTTCTGCTTCTTGTGCTGGATCACGGCCAGCTAGTGCGTCGTTTAGTCTTTCTGCCGAATCGGCTGAACCATCGAGAATGTTTTCAAACCGTTCTAGCGTTGCGGTTTGCTCCTTCACAAGGACCATGTTTGTGCTGAGCGTATCAACTAGCCGTCTAAATTCTGGGTTCGCACTTTCTGCGAGAGTGCCTGCCATTCCAGCAAGAACTTCAGCAAGGTTGTCTATGGTTTCTTCGCTACGGTTCTGCCTAAAGGTGGTAAACGCTACCGCAAGGTTAAGCGCTTGCTCTGTGCTTAGACCGAACTGCTTTGCTATCTCATTGACTTTTCAGTCAGCTCGCCAACTTGAGAAACCATCTCTTGCATGGCTTCTTCCATGGCAACACGAGCGCTTGCGATCCCAAGGGCAATGTTTATCTCCGCTAGCTCTCGTGAATCTTTTGCTAGTTGCTGGATCCTCTGGCTAAGGCCCATGGCCCCAGACTCTGTGCGCTCAAACGTATTACCTAGCGTATCTAGTGCATCTTCAAGCTCGTTTACCGCCTCCTCGGATTCAAAGAGGCGAGGCATAAATACGTTTGCTATTGCTGCTGCTATTGCGATGAACGCGCCAAGGAGCGCGCCCCCAGGGCCAAAGAGGGAAGCTACCTGCGAGCCTTGCTGTCCAAGAATTACCAGCGCGTTAGTGCCCATCTGCGCTTGAATCGCAACGTCTTGAAGCTGCATCCCTAGCTGAGCAGTAGAGCCCCGCATTGCGCGGAACTTAGAGCGAGCATCAATAACTTGGCCGCCAAGACGCTTTGTTGATGCGGCAGCTCTGTCTCCTGACTTTGAAACTTGATCTAGGGCGTGAGCGGCCTTCTTTCCGCCAACTTGGTCGATTTGCAGGACTAGTCTTTCAGTGGGCATACTGGCGTCACTCCCCGATACCTAGCTAGCTTCATGATAGCTTCAACTTCCCAGCTTGCCAGCTCATTTCCGGTAAGTCTTATGTAGCTATCAATTTCGCTATAAGTATACTCCGCGAGAGAGATGTACGCCTCAAATACGTCATTGTGCGCGTCCGAAAGCGTTGGCTCTTGATCCAACTCTGCTGGACGCTTGCCGGTCGTTTTTTCTACTTGCTTTAGCGTTTCGTACCGGCTAACTGATGACCCCTCTGGACTTGCGCTCATGTACATTTGCCAGCGCCCAAATCGGACAAAATCATCAATTAGCCGTGTGTAAAATTGGCGTTTTCACTCACGAACTCAAGAAGTTGCGACACTACAGCAGGAGCGTTCTCATACAGCTTTTTCGCGTTAGTTTTTGTAAGCTTAAACTCCTTGCCGTTTTCCACAATCCCGCGCCACGCAACTGTGACGGCGACCAGTGCCTCGACATCCATCGCGTCGTAATCGAGTTCCTCTAATTTGTTTTGGGCTTTCGCGGAAATTATCTTCGATGTATGGCGCTTCTTCTGCTTTCGCCATTCCTTTGAGTCAGCGCCCATAATGGTAATAAAGACATCGGTAGGCTTGCCATCGACCGGGGAGAGGATATTTACCTCTGCCCCGGCCTCGTGCGCTACCGAAGTAGCCAGATTATCAAACTCCATAAAACCGCCCTTTATGGTTTAGATTGTTATGCAGGAGTGCGCGTAACCTTGATGTTTGAAGCATCCGATGTGTCGTATAGACCAACGAAGTCCATAGCGATAGTAATTGCGCCTTCGCATTATATTTAACGTTGCCGATTTCGATGATGTAATCGTTACCAGCTACGTCAGTTAGCGTCAGAACAATGGCGCTACTTGTTTCGTTAAGGAACTTCTCATAGAGCGCTTTAGACTCAAAGTACGTGGTCAAAGTGCCGGTAAGCCTGCTCTTCCCAATAGCGGGGCGTTGAGTTGTAGCCGACCCTACAGCAAACAACGGTTCAATCCCGTTCTCTAGGCTGAACTCAAGTGCCGTAACGGTAGCAATGGCCGACCCGCCTTCCGTTATTGACCCTGTGAAGGAATCAAATGGGGTTTTATTGCCGTCCGCACTATAAGTGCTGGACCCAACTTGCGAGGTGTTCAGGCTAAGGTCTTTGCCAATGATCCCGAAAGTGGCATTTACCATGGAATTTGGCGCAACGCTTAGGGCTACCGAATTGATCTCGCTGCCGGTATGCCGGTGATACTCCACCGTCGCCAGATCATTAAACTCACGCTCAATAGTAAACGAGCGGCGAGTCGTTCCAGTCTTTAATACGTTGGCGGCCCATGAGCCACAGAACGCCGCCTCTAACAGGTCATCAAATGCTCCATATTCAAGCTCTGATGTAATTTCGCCAGACACGCTCTTGTTGCCATGCCGAAAGTCTTCGATCTGTCGATCACCGCGCAGCTTTTCCGACTCAATGCCATCCTTGGTAATACCTAGCGTGGTTCCGGTATGCGGGATCGGCGTCCACGTTGGGCTGCTCGGCGTGGTGCCATACGTCGATTCTGCAACGAAGTGCAGACTATGTTGTGCGCCATTTGCGATAGTCATGATCGTGCCCCTGTGAATGTCTGCACGTTGATAGAAACAGGGACAAAATACCATGCCCCCTCTAATATTGCAGGACCGATGCTTACCGAACGAACCCGCAAGCTAGTCCCATTATATGTGAGAACCGTCCCACGCTTAAAATGATCTGCTACTGTATCCAGCTTATCCGGTCGCCCTGTTCCACGTGGAACCACTACATCAACTTGATAGACTGCGTTCGTTTCGTCCTTTCCAGTGTCCCCAAGGGATGCCTGAAGCGTGTCTCCTGGCAGAAAGCTAGCTCTTAAATAGGTTGTGCTAGCCGTTGGCTCGTAAGGAATATTTGGGAATGCGACGGGTGTGGAGTCCATGCCATCTAATCGAGCATCTAGCGCTGCCTGCATGTCATTGAAAAATGTACTCATCTTTTCCGACCTCGGATTCGTACGGGGCGGTCGCGCAGGTTCCTCTTGACAATGCTTTCCCACTCAGCAGCGGATATTCGCATCATTCCTGCTGGCGCTTGATGTGACCCGCTAGCAGGAGGTCCCTCTTTTCTGCCCATTTCAATGATGACCGAATACGGCTGGTTATTCGTAAAGAACATCCCTCCGTGTACCGGCACTTGGTCTACCACCTTTTCAACTCTTTGCTTTGCTTTTTTCCGCGTCTTATCCGTGGTCTTTATTATACGCTTTGAAGGTCTACGTAGAGTTGGAATCCAGCTATTGACCAGTAGCCCCGTATCGACAGGCGTCCTGTCTATTACCTTGTTCAAAAGCTCCTTCGCGGACTTTCTAAAAACGTCTTGCGGAATATCTTTAAACTTATTAACCGCTACCCTGATGCTTTTCATTTCCGAATCTGCAAGTTCGATGCGACGACGGCCCCGCTTGGCCCAATGTCGCTAATTGAGATGATGCGGAACGTATCCGACCCCACAACAACTGTATCCCCAACTTCATACGTTTTAGACTCTGCCAGCATCCTACGGTCACCTTGTAGAATAGTATTATCTGAAAGGTCAGAATCAGAATAATCAAAAAGACAAGCGTATCCCGTAAAGGTAGAAGTTGTGTCTGTCGTTGTTCCCGTCGCTGCGCTGTATGCACCTTTTGACACCCTGGTGAACGTATATTCCGCCCCGAACTTTGTGATAATTCGGGTTGCCGATTGCGTTAGCGGCGTGTAGTTGTAGCTCACGCCCGCGAAACCATTGTAGTGGGCTGGATTAGCTTTCGGATGGCCTGGGTGAGCGCTGGCGTTGAACGCTTCATGCCCTGGCTGTCTTTGTAGGTAATCCTGATGCTGTCAACTTGCTCAGCTAAAACCTCTCGCTCGGATGGGTCTAGCCGCGAGTCACCATCAATCTCAATTTTTACCAGCTCAAAGAGCGATGTTTTTACTTCTTTCGGTATCTCGTTTGAGTCAATCGAGTACCCGTCGATGTACAGATCATCCCTAGGAAACTGTAGGGCTTGATCTTTTGTATGCTTTACACCTTTAAATGGGAGAGACTCAAAATAATCCATAGAGCGGTACAAGTGCTCAGTTATCTTGGCGTCAGTCGTGTAGTGAATGCCACGATCATCTGCCCAAGCTTTGAACTCAGCAACAGTAATGTAGGAGTTAGCGCCAGAAACGATAGAGCCGTCTTCGACAACAATAGTCATTAGCGCGTCTCCAGAACCTTATAATCGCCCAGCTTATAGTTTTCCACTTCGGAAGGATGAACGTCTGCGGTCTTGCCATCAAGCTCGCGGTACATCTTCACTAACTTTGGCTTTGGCTTTCGCCCTGGCTTCTTCTTTTCTTCCATGGGGAACTCCAAGAGAAAGGGGGCCCGAAGGCCCCCTGGTACCTCTTAGCCAAGCAGCGTAGCGATAAAGTCGGACTTCCAAGCTTTAACGCCCCAAGCAGCGGCCACCTCGATCATGGACTTACGATAGCCGCGATAGACGCGAACCTCAAAGACGAGCCCGGAAACGGGGTCTTGTACGGTCATTGCGTCATCGGCAGCATCGCCACCTTCGGGGACAGCGGGAGCGCGCATTGCGATCTCCAGCGCCCGACGATGGAACGCTACGTTTGCGGTGTAGTTGTTGCCTACGGTGATGGCGTCGTTATCCGTCTCAGCAGCGCGCAGACCGGGAGCACCAATCGTGAACGAGCCACCGGAGAGGGCAGTGTTCACAACGTACTTATCGGTCGTTCCCGCAAAGGTAACGATGTCACCGGCCACGATGGTCCCGCTGCCGCCGTCTGCTGCAATGGTGGTATCACCCACGGCAGACGAAGCATCATTCAGCAGGTAGGACGTACCCGTGCCCTTGGTGTGGCTTTGAACCTGTGCGGACTCGCGCAGAGCCATACCTTGAAGCTCAAGGAGGACGCCCTGACGGAGCAGATCGCTTCCACCAGCTTCGTTAGCTTTCTGCAACTGAGCCAGTTGGCGGAGGTTAGTGCCAGCGGTAGTGCTGAGAACGAGCGAGCATTGCCCATCGTTCGACGGCATCCCGTTGTCTACCAAGATTTGGCGAAGCTCAGCAATCTCAGAGAAGTTAGAGCCGAACGGGGTGGTGCCAGCGGTGCCGAAGGCGCGGGATGCGCTCTTATACGCTTCCTCTGCCAAGTCAGCTTCAATCTCGTTTACGAGGGCCCGCATTGCCTGGGCAATCTGGTCACCATAAACGGTCTCAAAGCCCACACCGTTGTTCAGGTGCAGCATATCCTCACCCGTGTACGGGATTTGGACAGCACGGCTGTTAGAGATGGACAAGGTTTTGTTATCCACGGTCTGATCGGTCCCTTCAGGGATCGTCATAGCTTCGGATACATCAACCACGCTTGCTGCACGGGTGAACGCGGCGCGGACGGTATCGCCCTTTGCAACACGCTCGGAGCCGTTTGCGTTGATGGTAGCAGCAGGGATGAAGCCGGTTAGCTCCCGCCCAACCACATCAGCAGCGACGTAGATGTCGGCTGCGAGGTTCGTCAAAACGTTAGCCATGGTCGGCCTCCACGTTATTCGTCAAAGATTTTACCGCCTGACTTAAAGAACTCATGCCGTTGGCGCTGGTCCATTTGGTCAAATGCGGCCCTGCTAACTTCCTTCCGCGCTTCGGCTCCACCTTGCGCTTTGACGGCCCCGCCGCCACTAGCTTGACTTCCATCTATTAAGAACGGATAAGATGTCTTAATAGCGTTAGTCAAATCATCAAGAGACGAAACAGTCAGTTGCCCTGACTCATCCGTCACTCTAAGCTCGTTATCAACTAGAGTCAGCCTCTGGCTAATCTCTTTCTGTAGTAATTGTGCGCGCCCGGTATCTTTTGTCAACTGCGACGCAAGCTTAGCGGCCTCTGTCGATACCTTCTGCTGTTTGATGTCTGCGTTCATTTTATCAATAGTTTGACGAAGAGTATTTGACTCCTCTTTTTGCGCCTCAAACAATTGCTTATAGTCATTTTCCTTCTGGGCCTTTTCCTCGGCCTCTAGGCGAGCCTGGGTGCGGGCTTCTTCCCGCTCTTGCTGCACCTTCTTCTTCTCAGATAGCAGCTCGTCTACCTTAGACTTGAGCCCTTTAGTCTCTTTTTCGATGCGCTCTTGTACGGTCTGGTCTAAGCGCTCCGCAATCTGGCTTTTTACAGAGTCATCAATCTCAATATCTTGCAATAAATCGCTCATGCGTCACCCCTGGCGTTACATGGTGCGGCTCTGCCGCGTTATAAACCCGCCTGCTCAAATGCAAGCGGCTCTAGCTCTCGCAAGTCCTTCAATGATAACACTTTACCGCTATCATCAACGAAGCGACCAATCGAAAGATTCCCGCGCCTAAACAGTCTTGCCTTGGCTTTTCCTAATGCCTCCTCCTGAAACGCCACAGGTTGCCGTCTAAGCCATTTCTCGTAGGTAGTAGTGTCTCTGACCGTCTTTCCCCCTCGCGGGCCGTCAGCAGGCCGTCTGGAGGTCTTATCAGGCCCCAAGTCATACTGCCCATCAACGATGAAGGCGATAGTTGAGCGGCAGTTATCACCATGTTCCTGGCGCTAATCGCGACATGGTTGGTGATGGTTCTGGCTAGGGTGGACGCCTGACGCTGCTGGGTACCCGTTAGGGCCATGATCCTTTCGGTCACCTGATCGGTGCTGTCCCCGAATAAATACCCGTCCCTAACTATTTGTGCTATCTGATAGCTCTTTCTATAACCAAAAGTTCTAAGAGAGTCCCGGTTCGTGTAACCCTTCCGGGGCTCAAGCTGCATAATCTTGGTAAGCGTTGTCCCTACCGCCTGGGCCGTAGTGGGGCGCCTGATGTTGGCTCTCACATTGTCCTGCAAGAGCCGATAGTTAAAGTCCACCTCGTACTCGACGAACTCCGTCATTTCCTCAATGAACGAATCGCTATAGTTTCCGTACCGACTAACCCCTACATCCATGAGGTCTTGAGTCAGACGATCCATGGAGGATATGGGAATATCCGTTAGGTCTAAATCTAATAACCTTATGGAACTTTCAAGGACGTTACGGACGAACAGGGACGCTTCCCGCTCTCTACCCTTGGCATAACGTTGAAGGAAAACCTGATGGCGAGTTAGGGCATCATAGATGATGTCGTTCGTGCTCATCTAAGTCCCTAATTTATCGACCATTTTACCTTGTTTGCCCACCAAGCGGCACTCATCTTGCCTTTGGCGATGTTCTTGGCATGTCTAGCTTTCCACGATGCGCGTCTAGCTTTTGCCTCATCTGACTCACCTTTTCGCGGAGGGCTACCCTTTACGCCCTGCTGACCGAAGCGAATCGTTTTGATCTCGTCCCCTACCTTCGCCAGGACTACGTGGCTCTTCGTAGGGTGGTTGGGGGTACGCTTAGGCTTGTTGTATCCCGCAACACCTAGCCTTTTGATGCGGGGGTCTCTAGCCACGGCGAGAGGTCCTCCACGATTCTCGCGCCTTTTGCTTTGCTTTCTTGCTCAGGTCGCCGTAGTGAAAAAGCCTTTCGCTAGTGCTCGTATGGGTTTTCCCTGAGTGTAGAGAGCCATCAGGCATCTTATGAGTGCCGCCCTTATGCTCTTTCCCGCTCTTTGTGTAGTGCTTGACTCCCATAGCCATTACTTTGCCCTCTTTTTCTTGCGGTGCTCTTGGATTTTCTTCCACTGCGCCGCATCTACTGAGCGAGCCTTGCCACCCGTGAGCACAGAATTGACTCGCGCCATTGCCCATTGACTTGGAGACACCCCTGGGCGACGGCCCGAAGTAACAGCAGCACCTAAGCCCTTCATGTAGATGGCTTTAAGAGCGCTATAAGGTGCGTTGGCCTCTTTGGCTTTACGCTTGAGGGCTTTTTCTGCTCTAGGATTGATTTCTGCCATATCGTTTCTCGTAAAGCTTGGTGTATTTGCTTTTCGGTGGCTTGCGCTTCTTACCGGAATCCGTTTTGTCGCCAGCCAAGGGGCCTAGTAGGCGCCCCCTCTCTCGCATTCTCTCAAGCTGTAAGAGTCTTTTACGGCGCTCCTCGCCAGTTAGGCCCGACACATATCGTGCTGGGACCATGAAACCCCCTGGGGTGCGTACTTTTTTCACCATGCTGGCTAGCTCCCTAGTGGGCTGAAATCGCCAAGCTCCTCGCGTACATCCTCAAGAGTGCGGGCAGCATCAATAATCCCGCCAGCCTTGAGGCGCTCAAAGATGTCTCGATCAGAAATAATTTGCCGATCCATCAGGGTAACCATAGACATAACCAACTGAGGGTCAACGGTCTTATCGTAAAACTCTCGGTTTATGTCAAAGCGAGCATCTTCTGCCGTGCCCATAAACTCGCCGCACCAGTCTAGGCATTGCTGAATCGCCATGGACAGGTTCTGCACAATATCCCCTAGCACCGAGTTTTCGGACGCAAAGCGAATCCGCGCCCCTTCTGCCGTCTCATTGTTGCCCCTGTCGGTGATAATCCTGGCCCCAATCGCCACCATAGCCCCCTCTTTGGCTTTCATGGCCTCCATCACAAGGCTGTTAGGGTTAGGCTGGAGCAGTGTTGCCGATCCCGTATCCCCCAGAATATGCCCAGCGCGTGATCCTAGCTTGATCCCGTCCGGGTTGTACTCAAAAAACTGCTCTGGGCTCAGGTTATGGGTAATAAATAGGGTAGGTTGCCCCGTAATGAAGCAGGATTCTTCGTAGTCTGCACTGTTCCGGTAGTGCGCGATATTTACGTCCGCGATGTCCGAAAGAGGCGCATCATCAACGGTCGAATCGTTGTTCTTCGATCCTACGAACATTAGGGGGATAAAGTCCCAGACCGAGCCATCAGCCTTCTTCGGGTAAAACTCGTCCGTGTAAGGCTCCTCGTCGCGGTAAATCTGCTGGCTGTATCCGTCCTCCCGAAGGCGCAGCACCCGATATTGGGTCTTCTGCTCATGCCCAAACTCGTCCCCGCCCTCCAAATAGTATTCGGAGAGAACGCAAAGGGTGAGCAGCTTACGGCCTCGGACGTTTTCGGTCTTCCAATTACAGCACTGCTCCGCAGTGTAAGGGATGATCGAAGCGCGGAGGTCTAGTCGGGCCACCTCTTCGGCAGTCAATCCATCCTCTGTTTGGGGGTAGTCCACTAGGAGGACAGCACGGCCAGTCTCTAGGAGGTTGGACAGCTCGTCTTTCGCCATCTGGACTAGCCCTAGGCCGTCTCCGGTAGCGTCTTCCTCCAGATACTCAAGGCCGTTAGGCAGCTCAAAAATTGGATTCTTGCGGAAGGCTGCACCTACGAGCGCGGCTTTCGTCCGACCTGTAAAGTTAGTGTATAGGGCTCGCTTGAGGTACTGGCGATAGCGTAGGGTCTGGCTTCCTACCGTATCGTCATTGGACTCGGCATCAGGTACGGGCAGGTACTCCTGGCGCTTTTCCTTAACGTAGATGGACCCCCGGACAGCATCGCGGGTCTTCTGCCACATAGGGTAGTGCATTTCCCATTCGGGGTGCTTTGTGTCTACAGGCATCGCCGAGCCCTCGCTTATTCCATTGCGCTATATCATAAAGCAAAAGAGAACGCGACGTTAGCCACTGGCCTGATGACCGGCATAGCGTACGCAATGGGGTACGTGGTGGCGTCGTTCTGGTGGTCATTGCCCGAGGTCTTGTCGGGCTCCCCGTTCTTGTAGGTCTGCTGCTCTAGGCAGGCCGCGACCGTGGGGCACCTCGTGGCGTTGATCCGCACCATGCCGTTATCAAGCGCTGCATTCATCGCCATGACCCGATCCCGCACCGCTGGATTACGCTTGTTGACCCGCACGTATAGCCCCGCCTGCTCCAATAGGGCTATGTCCGACATGGAGGCATTGACCGTCTTTCGGGCCCGACCCGAGGCGTCCGGGTAGACATAGATGGGGTGGTCGGGGTACCTAGCCAAAAAGGTGTCAATCATCTCGGGCGTGTCATACATCCCCGACAGCTCGTCCACCGCATGCCATGTCTCCCCCCTGACCACGTACACCGTCGCCGCCTGCTGCGTGACGTTGAAGTCACAGCCAATATGGAGGGGCTCGCCCTTAATGATGGACTCCGACGAGCCACACCGTGTCCGGTCATAGGAGGCGTATACCGAGCCCGAGGTAAGGTTGACGAAGCGACCCTGTAGGTAGGCGTCCAGCAGGTGCGCTGGGTAGCTGTCGCGCAGGCTCTGGACGTACCCCGCCGGGAGGTAGGGGTTGGACTCGGTGGGGGCCTGCACCAGCTCATAGCCTGGGCGTGGTTCCTTAGCCCACATCTCGTACACAAACCGGAACCCCTCGGGCGTTGTGGTGACCCCGACACTGTTGGGGCCTGTCGTCTTGTGCTGCCGGTTCCGGGCCAGTACCTGCCGCCAGCAATGGGCAGCGTCATCCCGCTTGAGCGTGTCCAGCTCGTCTATGTCAGCGTCGGAGTGCTCGTAGCCGATGATGCGGGAGGGGTTCTCTAGGCTCCGAAAGTAAACCTGCCCATAACCTTCGACCGTGAGGCAGTTGATGGGCGTCTTTTGGAGCCGATAGGGGATGTTGAGCGCGGACAGGATGGCTTCAAAGCGGGGCCATGCGATGACCCGGATCAAGTCATAGGTGGGCGCGTAGTAACCCCGGATGAGCCCAGGGTTACGCAGCAGGCCGAAGATGGAGCGGAGTACGCTGGCCTCAGTCTTACCAGCACCGAACCCCGCCACAAAGGCCGGGAAAGGCGCTGTGCTATTGATGTAGTCCCATTGGGGAGCCGTAGGCCGAAGGTCCGTCATTCAGCCTCAGAGACCGCGACAGACGCCCTGTCGTCTATGGGTTGCAGCTCGCGAGTGGTGCCGTCAGGTTGCACGAGGTTAATCGTGAGGGGTTGCGCTTCTTCCTGGGCGCTGCCGTCATCCTTCCAGCCAGCCTGAGCCTTGAGATAAAAAATAGCAGCCACCACGTTTCCGCCTTTGGTGGCCTTGTGGAAGAGGCTTTCCGCTACTTGCTCGATCCTCTGAGCCTTGCCCCTTTTTATTGCGTCTTTAACGTCGGGTAATCTTTCAATAGCATTCCGAAAGCCCCGATCCGAAACTCCGAGGCGGTCTGCAATCTGCGCGATTGTGAGTAAGCCAGCAAGGCCCTCTATCAAGCCTATTTGCTGCTCTGTGAACTCTAAGGGCGGGCGTCCTCCGCCTTCACCTTGTCGGCCTCTCTTCATCGCTAAAGCATTCCTGTGGCTCAAGAATGCGTGAAGTATATGCCGATATTTCCCCTAACGCATAGGCCTCGGCAAAAGCGTCCATGTAGGCTTGGGGCATATTGTCTCTGGCCTTCCCTGTGTCCCTGTAATCCTGAAAAGCCAGGAGGCGATAGAAGTGCTTCATGGTGTCTCTCTCCCTGTGTGTCCCTCTGTGAGGCTCTGTGAGGCCTTGTCTACGGCCCTAGGGTTGTCCTAGTGCAATGGCCCCTCATTCTCCCTTGCGGCCTCTGCCATAGCCGTCAGGCAGTCTAGGACGGCGTGAACCCCAGCACTCTCCTCCGCGGTGGGGTCCCTGTTGTAAGACACCTGCCAGCTCCACAGGCCGTCGTCGTCCTCCTCAACCCAGAGGGCTTCGATGTGGAGGCCCTGTCTCAACCCGTCCACGTGTCCAGCATGCGCTTACGGTAACCCCTGTCCACCATCACCCACTCCTTTACGCAATCAAGGAAGGCGTACTCGCGGCCCGTGATCTCCGAGGTGTAGGCGAAAGCGCGCAAGGCTGCGATGCGATCCGCTGGCGTGGTGTTCTGCACCATGAGCGGAAGCAGGTCTACCATGTCGATGCCAGCGCTAAAACAAATTTCCTCCAGCTCCTCAAGGTTGCTGTGGTTACGCTCTAGCCAGTCTTCCGCCCAGTGCGGAGCCTGTTCCTTGCATATGTCTTCGAACCACTCTTCGTCGGCGTACAGGTCCACTCGGGCCCAGCTTACGCGCTCTTCGGCGATGTCGTAGATTGCTTGCATTTGTCTTGCCTCTCTCTCTTAAGGTTCCCCATTTAGCCACGGGCTATGGGGCCGTGTCAAACTTTTTTACCTACCGTTCGTCGCAATTCACGGGGCCATCGTAAGGGGGCCAGGACCCCTCGCACACCATCTCGTTATAGAGGCGCTGTTGTTCTAGCGCTGCTTCGTAATCGTCGGGCCCTGGGGCAGTGCAGGCCGCAACAAGGACCAGCACCACCCCGGACAGAATCAGACACGCTTGCTCGTTCATTTCATCACCTCCAGAAGCTCGCAAACGCAAAGGGGGACCAGCAGAACAAACCCTAAAACCATGGGCCAGTCCATCACACCGCCCCCCCTTCGTACTCTTCGGCATAGTCCCACGGGCCCCGGTCATAGTCACACTCCCCTAGGCCCTCAGCGTAAGCCGTGAGGCGCTGCGCGAGGTCGGCACCGTAAAAGGTGGGCCGGTCCCAAAAGCCCGCCCCGTGGCCTTGCCGAGTTAGCCAGAGATCATGCCCCGCCTGCTCCGCTAGATCCCTCCACGTAATCTCTTCTCGGAAGGCTTCGTAGAAGGCAGTCACCACGGCTTCGGCATCGTCTAGGAAAGCATGATCAAGCCGCACATCGTCTGCCCAATCTGCCGCCTCTAAATAGGCCGCTTTAATTAGGGCCTGTATCTTTTGAGGGTTCATGCCTCCACCTCCCGTGCAAGGTCCGTTACAAGAATCCGGTACAGCTTTCGTCCGTCCTTGGTGCGATAAGAAGCGACATGCGGTCGCTCGCAAGGGCTCAGCAGGCTTTCCGATATGTCATCAATGATGACCTGTTCCGCCCGCTCCCTTGTGCGGTATCCATAGGCGTAGGTTTGGGGCCTCATTGCTTCCCCTCCAGCAACCCCCGAGCGATAGCGCGGTAATCAACTTGAGAGAGAAAAGCAAACGCATAGTCGAGCATTAGATCAGAGCCAAAATCATTATCCGAAAGCTGGTCACGAGCGTGTTGTTTGAGCATTGCGGCAAGCTCTGAAATTTTAAAATCCTTGCTCCCGGCGAAATTCGCAGGCTTGAAGTCGCGCAAAAGCTCGCGGCTGACAGTCGCCGTCGCATATTTGCTTGCTTTGGGTTTCATGCTGCCACCTCCCAGCTCGTACCAGAGGAGTCTTGGATAGCCAAAACCTCCTGCCCATCTCGCTCCAAGCGGTACATCGTGCGATCGTTGTCCCAGTCTTGCTCCTCATCTAAAAGGCGCATCACCGTGAACTCTGGGGGCGCGTATTCACTGTGGGCCAAGTAATAAACGCCCCGGTTCTTCTCGTCTATATACTCTTTAGCTTCTTCTTCTGAGTCGAAGCAGGCGAGGTCCCAACCTCTCGTCCGCACGAAGTCATCG
>LUMQ01000248.1_pt1 | contig 14504 bp, 14 predicted proteins | sample 729621 | NCBI WGS metagenome assembly LUMQ01 (sample SAMN03860259, study PRJNA289734) | marine metagenome | biome: seawater column; feature: ocean; material: water; isolation source: Red Sea water column Station 12 - depth 25m | place: Saudi Arabia: Red Sea | collected 2011-10-15 | depth 25 m | reverse complement strand
AATCTTGGAGAATCACGTTTAAAGGCTATCCAGCTAATGTTTGGCAAGTTCCTGCATACAACAAACATGCTAATCTTTGGATTGCCAAAGTAGCGGGTGTCGTTAAAACAAAAGACGAAGCTCAAGCATTAGTTGATGCAGAGGTTCAAGCGGCTCAAGCTGCTTGGGATGCGTTACCTGAAGAAGAAAAAACAGATAACAATCCAAGACCTGCAGACATAATATTGGAGGACTAAAAATTATATGTCAACGTATCAAGGCATAAGAGGACTTAAAGTTCGGGACTACACTACTAACCCTGATGACCCGTTAGAGGGACAGCTATGGTATAATAAAACCGATAAAGTAGGTAAGTATCAAGTACCTGTTGTTACAACTACTGGTGCTTGGAGAACCGCTAATTCTATCAACACAGCAAGAGATGATGGATATATGGTTGGAGCTCAAACATCTGCTTTACTTTTTGGAGGTAAAACCAATCCACCACCGTCTAGAATAGGTGTAGTTGAAAGTTATGACGGTGTAAGCTTTACTGAAGTTAATGATTTAAATACAGCAAGAGGTGGTGCATTTGGAGGAGGAATTTCTAATACATCGGCGATAGCTGTTGGAGGACAAACAGGGGCTGGAGATGGAACGGCTGTAGCGAATGTAGAAACTTGGAACGGTTCTTCTTGGACTGAAACAACCGATATAAATTTAGGAAGATATTTAGGAGCGAGTGGTGGAACATCAACTTCTACATTAATTTTTGGTGGTTATCCTGCTGGAGGAGGTGCTCCTGGTTATGCAGATAAAACAGAATCTTGGAATGGTTCAGCTTGGACTGAAGTAGGAGATTTAAATCTTGGACGAGGTTATTTTGGAGGGGCAGGAGCTTCTAATGCACTTGCACTTGGTTTTGGTGGAGATATACCTGCAACCCCAGCACGTGCACAAACAGAGTCTTGGAATGGATCAGCTTGGACTGAAGTCAATGACTTAAATACAGCTAGATATGGTCCTCATTACGGAGGTATAGGAACTTACATAGATACACTATGTGTTGGTGGATATACTGAACAAGCTGTTGTTGAACAATGGAACGGATCTTCATGGACTGAAGTAGCTGACATAGCAACTGGACGAGAAAATTGTAGCGCTGCAGGTTCTAATACCAACGGTGCAATAATGGCTGGAGGATCAACAAGCACTACAGCTCAACTTGCAACAGCACAAGAATGGAATAATGCAGTTCCTGTTGGAGCATGGTCAACTAGCACTGCTATGAACACTGGAAGAATATATTTTGACGGAGCAGACTTAGGAACAGCACTCGCAACTTTAGTTGCAGGGGGAGAAATACCTGCTGTAACTGCTAATGCAGAAACATGGAATGGTTCTTCTTGGACAGAAGTAAATAACTTAAATACAGCAAGAAGTGGACTAGGTGGTGCGGGAACATCTACAGCTTCTTTAATGTTTGGCGGAACAAATCCAGGCCAGCTTGCTCAAACAGAATCTTGGAATGGATCTTCATGGACTGAAGTTGCAGACTTAAACTCAGCTGGAGGAACTAGTGGTGCAGGTGGAACTTCTACGTCTGCTTTATTTTATGGTGGTGAAAGACCAGGTTATACAGGAGCAACAGAATCTTGGAATGGATCAGCGTGGACGGAAGTAAATGATTTGAACACTGCAAGAGCTTTTCCAGGAGGATCAGGAGCAGATAATACTTCACAAATAGCTGTTGGAGGTTTTTCTTCACCCCCTTCAACTTATCGTGCTCAAGCAGAAACATGGAATGGATCAAGTTGGACAGAAGTAAATGATTTAAATGAAGCTAGAAGACTACTTGGTACATCAGGATTAGCAACATTATCTCTTGCATTTGGTGGACAACCATCAAGTCCTCCTGTTTATTCTGTAGCAAAAAACGAAGAATGGAATGGAGCTAGCTGGGTAGAAATAGCAGACTTAAATGTTTCTAGAATACAACTTGTTGGAACAGGAACAGCCACTTCAGCAATTGCTATGGGAGGATCAATACCAGGCCCTACTGGTTATCAAGCTACAACAGAAGAATGGAGTGGAAGTACAAATTCAACTAAAACAATAGATACGGATTAATTATGGCAACATACAAAGAAATACGAGGAACACATATAGTATCAGTAACATCTGATCCACCATCACCTGTTAACGGACAGATGTGGTATAACTCAACAGATAAAGCTATAAAAGGATTTACGTCTAATCCTGCAGGAGCTTGGGCTTCTGGAGGTAGTCTGAATACTGCAAAAATGTTGGTAAAAGGAGCTGGTACACAAGATGCTTCTATAGTTTTTGCAGGAAATAAATCACCAGATACTAGAACAGGAGAAACAGAGGAATATAATGGAAGTTCATTTAGCGAAGTTGGTGATTTAAATACGGCAAGACAACAACATGCTGGCACCATAGGTTCTAGTACTTCTGCGTTAGCATTTGGAGGTGAAACCCCTAGCTCCACATACATTGCAAATAATGAGTCTTGGAACGGATCTTCTTGGACTGAAGTAGGAGATTTAAATGCAGCTAGATATGTGCATGCTGGTGCTGGAACGAATAGTACATCTGCTTTAGCGTTTACAGGTGCAGGTGATCCTGGTGCTGCCGACATTGCAAATAACGAATCATGGAATGGATCAACATGGACGGAAGTTGGAGATGTAAATTCAAAAAGATCTAATTTAGGAGGAGCTGGTGCTAGTAACACAGCTGCTTTAGCTTTTGCTGGATATAGTGAAGATGATACTGCACAGTCTGCCAAAACAGAATCATGGAATGGATCAGCGTGGACGGAAGTTGCCGACTTAAATTCTGCTAGAAGTAGTATTGGTTCGGCTGGTTTAACATATACAGCCGCTATAGCTTTTGGTGGAAGTCCTTTTCCACCTGGTACTGATAAAACAGAAACATGGAATGGAACTTCATGGTCCGAAACAGCAGATTTATCAACAGCTAGACAGAATTTAGCTGGTTCAGGATCATCAACATTAGGTTTAGCTGCGGGGGGTCGTACAGCTCCTACTTCACGAGTAAGTTCAACTGAAGAATTTACTCAGACAATCACAAACACAGTAACATTTACAGTTTCTTAATACTTGCAATTATTTTAAAATAGAGTATATAGGAAAGAATAGAAGGATATAAAGATATGAAAAAAGACGTAAGAGAAGTAATACAAGGTGAAGAACCTCACTTAAATAATTTATTAACACAAGAAGATCTGTCTTCGTTTAAAGGTATGGTAGACGAGCTTCGTGACACATGGACCAAGAAACAAATGTTTCGAACAGAAACAGAAGCAAGGTTTTCTGTGTTACAAGATAATAGATACCCAACCAAAGCTGCAAAGTATTGGCAGTGTGTAAGAGAACAATCTAGTTATCTGGATAACCTTATGCATTTATCTTTTGACTACAGAAGAAACGAAGCAAAGATAAAATGGTTAGAGAAAAAATTAGATAAAGAAGAGGACGAGTATAAAGCTACTAAATATCAAATAGATTTAGATGAAGCTAGATTTGGTAAAGCATCTATGGAAAAAGTTGCAAGACATAGAATGCGTGAAATTAAAATGTGGTCTAAATTAAAAAAAGAATTTAATGATGGATCGTTTAATGACAAAGACGTTAATGCACACCAGTTAGAGTCTTATACTAAAATGTATGCAGGCAAAGCTAAAACAATCACTGATGGTACATCAGAAGCTGAAGTGTTTAATATTATAGGACAGTTAAGATCTTTAGAAAGAATCAAAGCTAGTGGAGAACTAGAAAACAAAACAGAAAAGAAAGAACAGATAACAAATGACCTTGGCGCAAAACCCAAAGTTTGATTTTGTATTTTTAGGACAATCTATTTTAAGGTACGAAGTTCCTTTAGATATATTCACAACGATAAATAAAATATATCAAAACAACTTTAATAATTTAGACCCAGCTAACAAACAATTAGTAGGTAAAATACAAAACGAACACTCTTTGTTTTATGGTGGTAAGGACGAATCTAAAATGAAAAACCATAATAGACTAACACAAGATGTTATAAAATATTTTATGGATATGTTTAGACATTATTTAGATTGGAATAAAATAAGAGAATATGATTTACACTTAAATTCAATATGGGTTAATCAAATGAAAGAACATGAATACAATCCAGTTCATATTCATAGAGGCACATTGTTTACAGGTTTATCTAGTGTTATGATTTTAAGTTTACCTTCAACTTATGGTAAAGAATATTCAAATGATGAAGTTCCACAAAACGGTAAATTACAGATATTAGGTTCTGCTAGTGGTCAGTTTGCTAAAATAGATTTTCAACCAAGTTTAAAAATAAGAGATTTTTTTATTTTTCCGTATGATATGAGACATTGTGTTTATCCTTTTAACAGTACAAATGAAACTAGAATAACATTAGCTGCAAACTGTGATGTAAACTTTGATCCAATAAAGAATAGAGGTGTAACATGATAATTACAGAACCGAGATGGAAATCTTTTTGTGTAGAAACAACAAATCCATTATTTTCACCAAAACAATGTCAGATGATTATTGAAGCTGGAAGAGCTCAACCAAGACAAAATGCAAGTGTTGGTCAAGCTCAAAAAGAAGGTGGTATAGTAGATACTAAAACAAGAACTTCACATATTAGTTGGATACCATTTTCTAAAATGCCAGAAATGTATAAAGATATAGAAAAAATTATGAAAAAAACAAACAGTAATCATTTTGGTTTTGATGGTATGCAAATTACAGAACTAGCTCAATACACTGAATATCCATCTGGAGGTTTTTATGATTGGCATATGGATTCAGATGTTAACTTTGCACACGAACCACCTGTTAGAAAAATATCTATGACTTGTTTATTATCACACGAGTCTGAGTTTGAAGGTGGAGAATTACAAATAGAAAAAGAAGATAACAAAGTAAAACTTGTACAAGGACAAGCTGTATTTTTTGCATCGTTTATTAAGCATAGAGTGGCTCCTGTAACACGTGGTGTTAGAAAATCTTTAGTAATGTGGTTTGGAGGTCCACCATTAAGATGATTAAAGAACAATTTTTTCCGACAACAATATACGCTAAAGATGTAGAACTAGATAATGATCTTTTTACAAGAGAAGTTGTTAGATGGTCTAATGAAGATAAAGGTATAAAAAGAACTAACATGAACGGTTGGCATAGCCATACGGACATGCATAAGATACCAGTGTTCAAACCTTTAGTTGATGAATTATTTAAAATGCAGTTTGAGGTATTTAACGAAGAACATTTAGCTAGAGAACCTATTATTGGAAATATGTGGGCTAACATAAATCCACCAGGTGGATATAACAGACCACACATACATCCTAATAGTCACTTTAGTGGTGTGTATTATATCAAGGCAACAAAAGATTCTGGAGATATAGTTTTTAACGATCCTAGATCTACATCACACATGTCTATGCCTGCTAGAAAAGAAGGTGAACCACCAAAACATTTGTGGAGAGAAGTTAGAGTTAACCCTATGGTTGGTAGAATTATAATGTTTCCTGCATGGCTTTGGCATTGTGTTGATCCAAACAATACTAATGATATAAGAATATCTGTATCATTTAATTTTATACAGAAAGGATTTAATGTTTAAGTACCAAGTAATAAAAAATGCAGTATCTTTTGAGTTAGCTAATTTTATATTTAATTATTTTTTACTTAAACGTGACGCAGTAAAATTTTTGTACGACAATAATGTTGTTTACGATACAGGTATGTTTGGAACTTGGTCAGATCAACAAGTGCCTAATACATACTCACATTATGCAGATATGGTAATGGAGACTTTGATGATGAAAGTATTACCAAGAATGGAAAAAGAAACAGGTTTAAAACTACTACCTACTTATTCTTACGCTAGATTGTATAAAAAAGGCGATATATTAAAAAGACACAAAGATAGACCTTCATGTGAGATATCCACCACAGTTAATCTAGGTGGAGATCCATGGCCTATATTTATCGACGGTACGGGGTCTAATAACGTCATAGACGAGTATAAGAACATACATAAGCCCAATGCACCCAAAGGCACTAAAGTCTTGCTTGATGTAGGCGATATGCTAGTATATAGTGGATGTGAATTAGAGCATTGGAGAGAACCGTTTGAAGGCGATGTTTGTGGTCAAGTATTCCTTCATTATAACCATGTAAATGGTCCTTTTGCTGATAAGAACAGGTTCGACAAAAGGCCGATGTTAGGTATTCCACCATTACGGAATATATAATATGAGGTTATATGCTACAAAAAATAGGTTTTGCACCTGGGATCAATAAACAAGTTACAGCTACTGGAGCAGAATCACAGTGGATAGACTGTGATAATGTTAGGTTTAGATATGGTACACCTGAAAAGATAGGTGGTTGGAAACAACTTGGCGATGATAAACTAACTGGTGCAGGTAGAGGTCTTCATCATTTTGTAAACAGCAAAGCTAGAAAGTATGCAATCATTGGAACAAATAGAATTTTATATGCATACTCAGGTGGTGTATTCTATGACATACACCCAATTAAATCTACAAACACTCTTACAAGTGCATTTACCACGACTAACGGATCAGCTGTTGTTACAATAACTTTCAGTGGTGATCATGGTATATCTGCACAAGATATAGTTTTGTTAGATAGTTTTTCGGCCATAACTAATTCTGACTTTGCAGCAGCAGATTTTAATGATAAAAAATTTATGGTAACTAGTGTGCCTACTAGCACAACCATCACTATTACAATGCCAAGCAACGAATCTGGATCAGGTGCTACAACATCTGGTGGTATCAGAGTTCAACACTACTATCCTGTGGGTCCAGCTGTGCAAGCAAAAGGTTTTGGTTGGTCTCTTGGATCTTGGGGTGGTGAAGTATCGGGAGAACCTACAACTACGTTAACAAACGGTATTACCGATGCTGCTACATCAGGGATTATATTAGGAGACGTATCACAGTTTCCGGACTCAGGTACAAACTTTATAAAAATAAACAATGAAGAAATACAGTACACTGGAATATCAGGCAGTGAACTTACAGGTGTTACAAGAGGTGTTAGAGGTACAACTGCAGCATCACACAACGGTGGTGATACAGTTACTAGCACAACAAACTTTGTTGCATGGGGTGAAGCAGCATCAGGTGACTTAGTATTAGAACCAGGTATGTGGTCATTAGATAATTTTGGTGACAAAGCTATTTGTTTAATTCACGATAGTGCTGTGTTTGAATGGAACTCTGCAGCATCAGGTGCAGAAAATACTAGAGCAAGTATTATATCTGGTGCACCAACTGCATCACGACACATGTTAGTATCTACACCGGATCGTCACTTAGTATTTTTTGGAACAGAAACAACTATTGGAGATACATCTACACAAGATGATATGTTTATTAGATTCTCAGACCAAGAGGATATAAATACATATACACCTACAGCAACCAATACAGCAGGTACACAAAGACTTGCTGATGGATCACAAATTAGAGGAGCGATTCGTGGTAGAGATGCAATCTATGTTTGGACTGATACAGCATTATTTACACAACGTTTTGTTGGTCAACCATTTACCTTTGCGTTTGCACAGGTTGGAACTAACTGCGGACTTGTTGGACAGAATGCATGTGTAGAAGTTGATGGTTCTGCATACTGGATGTCAGAGAATGGTTTCTTTAGATATGCTGGTAAATTAGAATCATTACCGTGTTTAGTAGAAGATTTTGTATATGATGATATAAATTTAGAATCTGGTAACCAAATGGTATCTGCTGGATTAAACAATCTTTTTGGTGAAGTCATGTGGTTCTATCCAACTTCCTCATCTTCTGTTGTTAACAGAATGGTTGCATATAACTATTTTGACTCTTCACCACAAAGACCTGTTTGGACAAACGGAACACTAGCTAGAACAATGTGGGAAGATTCTGCAGTATTTGGTAAACCACACGCTTTAGAATACAGTGCAGGAGTAGACACATCTTTTGATGTTGTAGGAAACACGGAAGGTTCTACAGTGTACTATGAACACGAAACAGGGACAGACCAAGTTCAAGGTGGTGCAACAACTGCTATTACAGCTAGTATATCTTCTGGTGATTTTGATATTAGTCAAAGAAGAAGTATCACAGGTCAAACAACAGCAGGAGCTGATCTTAGAGGAGATGGTGAGTTTATAATGAAGATTAGAAGATTTATACCAGACTTTATATCTCAAACAGGTAATACACAGGTTACATTACAATTAAGAAATTTTCCAAATGATAGTCAAGCTAGTTCATCACTAGGACCTTTTACAGTAACATCGTCTACACAAAAAGTAGATACACGTGCAAGAGCAAGAGCTATTGCATTAAAAATAGCAAACACATCATCTAATCAAAGTTGGAAGTTAGGAACTTTTAGATTAGATATACAACCAGACGGACGTAGATAATGGCAAAGATAGTACAAGTATTAACAAGACCTGCACCACAATATGATTTAGGTACAGCAGAAGCACAAGTAAGAGATCTTGATGCAATTGTAGAAAAATTAAATACAACGTTTCAACAAGAATTAAAAGATGAGGTAGAAGCACAAAACTTCTTTTTAAACTAATGGCTAATAATTTTATAAATAAAAAAGCAGATTTAACTACAACAGATCTAACTACACTATATACAGTGCCTAGTTTTAAAACAGCTGTTATTAAATCATTGATAGTATCTGAAGATGCTGGATCAGGAAGCACAATAACTATAACTTTAGTAAATGCTAGTGGTGCTATATTTAATTTGTTTAAAGATAAAGCCATAGCATCAAAAGCAACAACAGAACTTTTATCTCAACCTCTTGTAATGGAAGAGAGTGAGGTGTTAAAAGTACAAGCTGCTGACGCGAACGAGCTGCACGTCATAGCTTCTATATTAGAAATACAGCCGCGAGAGGTAACAACATAATGAAAGACATCCCAATAATAGAACCAAAAGAGATTATAACAACAATAACCAATATGAAGACAGGCGAGGTATATAAAGATGACAATGAATGGAAAGCCAAGAATATACCTGAATCTGACATAAGAAAAGATGTCAGAGTTATTATGCCTAGCCTTGATTTATTTGGAGAAACAAAATAGAATAGACAAATGGCTATAACAAGAGCACAACAAGCAAGACAGATGTATAAAAAGGGTAGTATGGAACCTGTAGAACAAGCAGGTGTTATGAACTACATGCCGTCTGAAATGGTAACTGTGCCAAAGATAGCTAAATCATCACCAGATACACCTACAGCAAAACTAGCTTACATCACACCTAAAGAAGAGGATATACTTGTAGATTTAAATTTATATGGGTCATTAAAAGGTAAACCAAATAGAGGACCTGGAGGAATACCATCTTTAGAAGGAGATTTTGGACCTGGTGGTAAAGGAGATTATTCTGAAGAAGGCACGGGCAGAGGAGTAGGACCAGGTAGTAAAGATAAAGATATATCAGCTTTTACAGATACAGGCACTGGAAAATATGAAGTAAGCACCCGACCTGAAGACAGACAAGCTGTTATAGATTATTCTCAAGGTAAACTAGGATTTCAAAAAGGTAAAAAACCAGGATTTTTTACAGGACCAGGATCTTTTAAACAAAAACAACAAATTTACAATATTCAACAAAGATTAAATGCAATTAATAGATATACTAATGCAAGAAAAAATAAAATTATAGCAGGTTTAAAAGAACTTAATCTTAATCCAGCATACGATGAAGAAGATGAAACATTTGCAGATTTAATATCACAAGCTCCAAGTATCGCAAGTATGACGGATACATTTAGTCCTCAAACAATATCTGATGTTTTAGCTGGTAATAGACAAATAGATTTTTTTTCTAAGATAGATCCAAATTTAGCTCCTGGACTTGGTACAAAAGGTTTAGTAGGACTTGCAAATTTAATAGGCCCAAAAATGGGTGGACCAGTTACACAAGAAAAATTAAATTCTTTACTTGGTGAAATAGATAAATTACAAAATATTAACCCTGCAGATACAACAACAAAAGATTTAATGAAAGAGTTTGCACCTAATCAATATGACATGGTTTATGGACCTCCTGAAAAAGAAGGAGAGGCAGGTATAGTACCACGTATACGATATGGTGTTCCAGCAGCACAAACGGCAGATGCAGATGATTCTGATTATTACGGTGGTAAAAATCCTTTTGATATAAATAGAGTTGCATATAGACTTATGGCAGATGGTGGAGCAGTCATGGACGATGAACCACGACAAGCATATGGATTGGGTAGTATTGTAAAGAAAGCAACACGAGCTGTTAAAAAAGTTGTAAAATCAGATATAGGTAAAGCAGCTTTGACAGCTGCTGCAATATATTATGGCGGTGGTGGCGGTAATCCTTTTACAGCGGCAGGGAGAGATAAATTTGCGTTTGCAAATTTTTTTAGCACTACAAAAAATCCACTTATATCAACAGACGGAAAGTTTAGTGCATTAAAAGCAATAGGACTACCCACAATAGCATCTTACCTTATGACACCAAAACCAGAAGAAGAGGAAGAAGAAGATTTTAGAGGTGAAGGTTTAGATATACCTTTATATAGAAGAAACCCTGAAGGATTTTTAGCACCTAGATTTAGGGCTGAAGGTGGGTCTATAAATGAAAAAGAAAAAGAACCAGTTGCTAAAAAGGTAATGCCTTTGATAGATATGGATGGTAAAGAAAAAGACTACAGAGAAACAGGCGGTTTTGTAGATATAGGTAGAATGGAAAAAGCAGATGATGTGCCAGCTAGATTGTCTAAGAATGAGTTCGTATTTACAGCAGATGCGGTCAGAAACGCAGGAGATGGAAGTGTGGACAAAGGCGCAGAAGTTATGTATAACATGATGAAAAACCTCGAAGCCGGGGGTGAAGTATCAGAGGAATCGCAAGGCTTAAAAGGCGCACGTAAAATGTTTCAAACATCACAAAGATTAGAGGAAGTATTATAATGGCTGTACAAACTACAAGAACTTTACCCGCACAATTTGTTGAAGATTTAGGAAAAGATCTAGCAAAACAGGTAGTAGCACAATCAGGTGTACCCGTTGTATCGACAGGTATAGCTGGTATATCACAACAGGCAGGTGAAGATCCAGATCTTTTTAAAGCCAGACAAGATGCAGCTAGAGCATTTGAAATAAGACAACAAAGTTTAGCAGGGTTAGCACCACAAGTTGCAGGGCAAACAGCTCTACAACAACAAGCACAAACTTTAGCACAACAAGGTGTTGGATCTTTCCAACCTTTCTTAACAGCAGCACAACAAGCAGGAACAGATGCAGCAACTACTATAGGTGGTATTGCTACAGGTGCACCTACAACACAACAAGTTCAAGATTTTATGTCCCCTTATCAATCACAAGTGATTGACGCGACATTAGCAGAATTTGACCGTAATAGACAAATACAAGAACAATCTATACGAGATCAACAAGCAGCTTTGGGCGTGCTCGGTAGTGGCCGAGCGGGAGTGCAACTCGCCGAGTTTGGCACAGGGGCAGCGAGAGAAAGAGCTTTACTACAAGCAGGACTTTTGCAACAAGGTTTTGGTCAAGCGCAAGCAGCTAGACAGCAAGACATTGCAAACAGATTTGGTATAGCACAAGCTCAACAAGGTTTAGGTAGTTTTCAAGCAGGTTTAGGTGGACAACAACAAGCACTACAAGGAACAGATATTACACGTTTAGGTCAGTTGGGCGCACTGAACCAAGCGCAAGCACAAGCTCAACTTGATGCAACAAGAGAAGCAGCAAGACAAGCAACATTCTTACCACAAGAACAATTAGATAGATTTGCTGCACAAGTAACAGGAATTATGGGTGGATACCCTGCACAATTCCAAACAACTAATATACCAAACCCTACACCATTACAAACTGCATTAGGTGTTGGTACAACACTAGCTGGTATTTATGGTGCAACAAGACCAGACGCTAATATAACTTTTGGGTTAAATAAATAATATGAACAGAGTATTAAAAAGACCAATGTTTAGAATAGGTGGATCAGCAGGATCTGGTATTACATCAGGACTAGATCAACCACAAAAAATGGCTAAAGGTGGTAGAATAGGTTATCAACAAGGAACAACACCTAACTTTCAAATGAGTGGATTACCGGGTTTCTTAACTAGTTTTGGTTTAAATCTTTTAGCAACACCACCACAAGGTAATATATTTCAAACAGCAGCTACAGCTGCAATAGATCCTTTTAATAGACTACAAGTAAGTGAGGCTAGACGTAAAGAGTTAGAGGGAGAAAGAGCATTTAAAAGACAATTACAACAAGAACTTTTAGAAGGACAAAAAGAAATAGCTAGCATGAAAACAAAAGATAACGAAGCTTTGTTAGAAAAATATGATGGTAATCAAATAAAAGCACAAAGAGAACAAAATTTTTATGACACAGAATTTGCTAATTTACAAAGGGACTATGGACAAGAGGGTGTTGCTACAGAAGTAATAGATTCATCTGATTACGTCAAAAAAGGTTCATTAAAAAAATTAGTAAAAAGTAGACCAGAGTTAACTCGTCAGGTTATATATGATGTAGCAAAAGGTAAAGCTATGAGATTAGTTAAAAATGCACTTACAGGAGACTTTGAATTAGTTCCAGCAGACAGTGCAGACATAGACACTACAGGTGATCAACAACCAGCACCAAGACAAAATCCAGGATTGTTTGGCCAACCAACAAAACCAAATATAATCGGTCCAAAAATAGAAGAATTAGGAGAAGAGTTTTCTCAAGACTTTTATCAAGGCACATAGGAATATCTAATGGCTAAATATGTTCCATTAACGGAAGCAGAGTTAAATAATGATAGTAGTATATTTGCATCGTTTGGTGCAGGTCTTGCATCTGGATTAATTAAAACTGTAGAGGGAATAGTATCTCTTGGTGCAGAGCTCGTGGACCTTGGAGCAGACAGTAATACAGCAGCAGACGTAGAAGATTTTTTTGATAAAGTAAATATATTTGAAGACACAGCACAAGACAGAGTAATTGGTAAATTAACAGAGGTATTTACACAAATAGGTATACCTGGCGCTGCAGGATTTAAAGCTGCAACTAAACTAGCAGACAAAGCTATTAAAGCAAAAAAAGCAGGTAAGTATGCTAATCCAAGAAGCGCAAATATTATAAAAGGTATGGAGAAGTCTAGAGAATTAAATTTAAGAGTAGACAGAAGAATGGGACTTGAACCAGGAACAACTAAAAGATTTACAGCAGGTGTATTTGGAGGTGCAACAGGTGAAACATTAGTTGCAGATATAGAAGACATAGGAACGTTTGGTGATTTCTTTGATGGGCCAACAGCTATAGATGATAGAGAATCTTTTGGTAGAGAAGAAGCACAAAGAAGTTTGTTAAATAGATTAAAGTTTGGAAGTGAATCTTTATTTATTACACCATTTGTATTTGGTGTAGGTAAAGGAGCTAAGGCTCTTGCTACAAGAGGAAAAGAACTTGCATACAGTGACAGTGTTATTGAAAGATGGATTGATAAATATATTGCTTCACCATTTAGACCAAGAGGTGATTTACCACAAGAAGTGTTTGAGTCAGAAATGGCAAAAGCAGGATTAAAAGCAAGAGATACGTTTAGAGCAAGAGAGATTGTAGAAAATATTACAAAAGAAGTAGATAAAATATTTCCTAGAACAGGTAAGTTTTTTGATACATCTACAAATAAAGAACAGGTAAGTTTTTATAAAAAATTAAATGAAGTTTTATTTGAAGGTGATTTAAATAAACCAATAAATCCAAAAGCTACAGATGATTTAATTAGATTGTTAAAAGAAAAAAAGATACCAGAAGAATCTATTACAAACATAGTAACAAATTTAAATGGTGCTAGAAATGAATTTACCAACTTAATTAATATATTAAATAGAAATGCAGAAGGTAAAATAGCTGCAGGTGCAAAAGACTTACAAAAAATTATGAAAGATAGAATAGAAGGTTGGCTAGGTGGCACATATAGAATATTTCAAAAACCAAAAGGTCTATTTAAATTATTTCAAAAGTTTGAACCAACAGACCAAGCATATGCAAATGCAATAAATTTATTTAGAAGATATTTGTCTAAAACAGACAAAGATAGAAAAACACCTTTTAATCTTGAAGGAACAGAATACTATGAAGAAGCAAAATATTTAGTTGATGATATTATTAATCAAGCACAAGTTAAAAAGAAACCAGCTGGTTTACCTGATATTACATATCAAAACAAAACAGGAATGACTAAAACAAAAACTTTTGAAGGCATACCTGGTAGAGGTAGTAAAGTATTTAGAGAATTATTTGGTGAAATAGAAGATCCTCGTTATTCTATATTTAATGCAATGACAAATTTATCTGCTGTTGCAAGAACAGCTACATATTTTGATGATGTTGCAGCACAAAA
>LUMQ01000463.1_pt1 | contig 14512 bp, 19 predicted proteins | sample 729621 | NCBI WGS metagenome assembly LUMQ01 (sample SAMN03860259, study PRJNA289734) | marine metagenome | biome: seawater column; feature: ocean; material: water; isolation source: Red Sea water column Station 12 - depth 25m | place: Saudi Arabia: Red Sea | collected 2011-10-15 | depth 25 m | reverse complement strand
ATAAAAGATTCAATTCTTTTTCAGTTAATGCTTTAGTTTCGATATTATTATTAAGTTTTTTCATGTTTTTAAGTTTAAAATTTAAGTAAATTTAGAAATAAATTTTAATATACCAAAAATATTTTTAAAAAAAATTAAATTATTTTTTAATTTATTTCTTCAACAATGTTTGTAACAGAGATAATCGCGCGGAAATAATAATGGTCTTCGTCTGCGTCTTGGAAGTATTTGACGGCAATATTTGTTATGTCGGTATTGTTTATATTATTCCAATCGGTCGTGAAATTATTATTTTGTTGACGAAACCAAGTATTCAAATTTATTTTCAACGCATACGTTATTTGTCCAACTATATTATTTAAAACCAATTCACCGCCACCCGAACCAATTACACGGTCAACAACTTCAATTTTTGTAACCACTTCATTTATTGGGTTTTGTTGATTTAAAAGTGTTTCTTCTTGTGTGTCTGAATAAATATGAATGAAAGGAAACACGGGTTTTGGAATAACTCGATTATAAATTCTTAATGGTTTTATCATGTTAGGGTCAATTCTATGCAATTGAATGTTGTCAATATAATAAGCATTTGTTGACGCACTTGTCGAATATATAGCAAAATTTTCAACGTAAGTTCCACCCGTAGGAATTTTCAATAAAATTGCGTTGTAACCTTCCTTAATTAATGTTCCTGTCGGTGCGTTAAAAGTCAAATAATTATTGTTGCCAAATTCATTGACAACATCTTTGTTTATATTTGTTGGATTTATAAATGCAAAAGCATTTGTTTGAACGTTGTCAACTTCAAAAGATAAAACATAATATTGACCTTTTGTAATATAATTTTGAAAAAATTGGTCTTCCGGTCGAATCATTCCTTCATTGCTATCGGCATAATAAAAAGCACCTCGACCAGCAACAAAAGAAAAATCACCGGTTGCAACCCAATTGTTCGTCGGGTCAATTAATCCGCTATCCTCTATTAAATTATCTGAAACAAATTTATAAATAGGACTTTGATTTATAGCGGTCAAAAGTCCGCGTCTGACGTATTGTATTATTCCCCTCATTGAATTCGTTTTAATTTAGATTTGATTGTTGAAATAAATTTGGGAATGTGTTGTTTTACTGCCGGAAATAAAAATGGTTGAGGTGGCATATAACCCGCCTTTGAACCTTTAAATTGTTTTGCGTAACCTTCAGGAATTCCAAGTTCTTTTAAAAATTTTAAAGACACAAAACGACCCGTTCCGAATTCAACATAAGGCGCATATTTTTTTGAAAATTCTACAAACGCATTTTGCATTTGAACACCAAATTTAACGGATTGTCTTAAACCACCACCACGCATTTTGGGATTCTTATTAACCGGCGCGTTTTGAACTGAAGTTTTTGCAATGCTCATGATTGTTATGTCATATTCGTAAACCTTATTCATTTTGAATTTTTGTGAATCATAAATTATGAAATCACCTAAATCATAATTGTTATTTAAAGATTTTTTTCTAACAATAAATGACGCTAAAACTTTGTTGACGGGTTCACCAAATTGATTTTTGATTGCAGAATTTTTAAAACTTACTTTTGCCCAAATCGTCGCGGTTGTTGTCGTTCCCGTAATTTCATATTCACCATAATAATTTGGTTTTAAATCACTAGGAAATCCAAGACCCGACAAATCGTTCCTTTCTATTTGAATTCTTTTATTTAATTTTCCAACATTCATTAAACATACATTGATTTAAACCCAGCAACTAAATTTTTTGCGCCAATAGGAATTGAATTTATTGTTTGACCAATTACATAATTGGTTCTATTTTCATATAAATCAGCAACGATAATTTTTATTGCTTGGTGAACCGCATTTATTTGAATGTCGTCTTGTTCTGCAATTGATTTTGTGTATATAATATTTTCTGCTCTTTGCAACTAGGTCACGCGACAAATAATTTTCTAAATAAACACGCGCTGAAGTAATCATATTTTGAATCAAGGTGTCGTCGTCTGAATAATCAATTTTTAAATAAGATTTTACGTCTGCGGTTGAAATAGACAAAGAACCCGTTTCGGAATCAACTGAAATTTCTCTATACATAACAAAATTTTTTGTAAAGATAAAAAAAAAGGGTCACTTTTATTGTGACCCTTCAAAACCAACTCTTGTTATATTATTAATGAAAACTAATAGAACAACGCGAAGTTATTAAAATTATTTTTATATTTTCCGTCAATGTTGATTCTAACTGTTTTTTGTTGATAATTTTTTATTATAAAAAACCCGTCAAACTCTTTGTGATATATAGCAAAAAAATCAACTTCATGTGCCGTGTAAAAATCATTTCCGGTTCTTAAATTAACTTTGATTGAATTTTTGCCCTTTGTTTTTTTTCTTTTGTGAATGGATTTGATTTGAATTTTTAACAACTTGTTGTGATTGTCTAAAACACAATCATAAGGCGAAGAATCTAACAACGGCATTGATATTGAAAAACCTTTTTGCATACTTAACACGGCGAATTTATATTCAGCAAGACAACCAATTAAGTTGTTGTCAAACGCGTTTAACGACGATATAAGCAACGTTAAGGGGTTTTTGTGGTTAGTTAGTATAAAGTTAAGGAAAAATAAAAAAACCCCCTTAAATCAATTAAGAGGGTTTCCAACATAAAAAACAAGAAAAAAATTATTCTCAAAGATTCTTCAAATATACGATTATTGAAATTAAAAAAATTGTATTTATGATGAATCCAAATATGTCGTTGTAAATTATTAAATCTCTAGTTCCTAAAAAGGCAAACAGAAAAATAATTGTGTAAATGATTCTTGTGTCTTTTTCCATTAAAATAAAATTTTGTCGATTATAGATTCCAGCGCACAAAAAATAATTACAACAATCCAAACAAATATTGTAAATACGCCGACACTAAAATAATAAAACCAATCCTTTTTCACTTTTTTCATAATCCAACATTTTTATACCAAAACTTTTTGGCGTTAATTAAATAACTTTCAAAGTCGTCGTCGAATCCTAAAATCCATTTGTTATATTTGACATCTTTTTTCATTTTCTTTGATTCAACCTCTGCGAAAATTTTATTTGATTCGTTGCGTTTCAAAACATAATAATTAAGTTTTTTAACCAATTCAAATGTTTCTAAATCAACCATGTCTTCAACTTTTACTGCGCCTTTTGAAAATTCTAAAATATAATTGACAACATCAACGCGACTTCTAATTTGAATGACTTCGATATTTTGATAAACGTAATTTTCCATAATTTTAATATCCAAAATTTTTTAATTCTACTTTTAAAAATTTACTTGACGGTATAGTGTTTTTTATTTTTTTTAGAACGCTTAATAATTCTTTTCCCCAACCGTCATTTTTTATTTCAAGTTTGTTATACTCTAAATAAATATAAATCATTTCTAGTTCTGCTTGTGTTAAATTTAATTTTTCCATTTTTATTTTATTATGGGGGTGTAGTTTCAACACCCCCGTTATTTTTAATATCTGCTGACCCAATCTGGTTTTTGTGGCGGGTAAATATCCAACCAATTATAAATCTCTCTTAATTGAACAGTTGACGTCTTTAAGTCATAATCGTCACCGCACCAATTTTTATTGTCGCTTTTTCTTATATCGCCAATCAATTTGACCTTTTTATCAAACCTTCCAATGGTTGTTTTATTGCCAATCTTGACGTTTGCGAAATAATAAATTCTGTCGTCACCTCGTTCACCGCCGGTTTTATAAGTAGCACGGGAAGAACTCCAATCATAGTCACCGACTTCATCTTTTTCAATAAACGTGACACCTTCACGAAGTTTGTCTGTTAAGTCCTTGAAAAACTTTTCTGTTTTAACTTTGTGTTCGTCTTCAATCGGTTTTAGTAAATTTTCTCTTTGCAAACTTAATTCCGTTTCCTTGTCCATAAATTGCAATTGACAACCGATTGCAAATGATTTGAATTCGTCCATGTCTAATTCCGACATTGCTTTAAAACCGACTGTGTTTAATCTTGGCGTCCAACCAAAATTTTCTGAAGTTTGTCCAACTGTTTTAAAGTAAATTTCACAAGGATAGTCACCGTCTTTGTTTTGAAGAATATTGTTCAAACCTTCTTCGCGGTTTTTCCAAGAATATCTCCAAAGACAATCTTGAATGTTAGGAACGTTAATCATTAAGAAAACTTTCGGCATTTTTTGAAATACATCATGTTTCATTAAACTTTCATAACTTAACTTCTCACCGCCGTCATGTCTTCTGTTGAAATTAACGGGGTCATCTAATTTTAATATTTCAATAAATGCTTTAAAATTTTCGCTGACTTCTTTTGGTATTAAAACAAATTCAGTAAAGTCCGAATGATAACCTCTGTTCATTGTCAATGACATGTCAAAATGTTCAGTGATATTTTCTGGCAATTCTTCAATTATATGTTTGCCAACAAACGCGCCAATACTTCGTGAATAATACAATTCATGTGATAATGCTCTTTTAAGTTCGTCAATCTCTTTGACTTCTTTTTCAATAATAGTGTGTAATAAATTTTCCATTTTTTATGTTTTTTAAAATTAATGTTGGTGCAATATAAAAAGTATTTTTTAATTCACCAAATTTTTTTTTCAATTTAAAAATAATTTAGTGTTTTTTGCAAAAAATAGATTTTAAAAATAAAGTAAATTTTGTCAAAAATCCTACGAAGGAAAATTGCGTTTAATGAACTTTCTCAAAAAAGTAATACTAGTAATCCAAAAAGGGGGTAAAGTGCGGGAAATCGCTTAAAAATGCCCAAAAACGGCATGTTTGATTTTATTAAAAAAAGTCAAAAAAAGGCAAAAAAAAGTCAAAAAAAAAGCAAAAAAATTGTAAAAAAACAACCGTTTTTAAATCAAAAAGGTTTGGACAAATTCTTTTGTTAAGTTGATTGACAACGAAAATATAAAGAAAGTGAACAAACCTTTTCTAGTCATAACAGTCGTTCGGAACAACCACAAAAGAACAAGTTCCGACCCAAGTTCTTTACAAATGACGCGGTAAAGATACAAAAAAAAATATAAAAAAAAGGGGGTAAAAAACCCCCTTTTAATCAACAATAGAAAAATTGTTTATGAACTTGCAAGTGCAGTTTTGTCAGTTGAGAAATCACCTTTAACAAATGCGTTCGGTAAATATACCGCAACCGCACCCCTTAATTGACATCTAACAGTCACAAAACCGTCCCTTACGTTTGTCCCGTCTTCTCTAAAGAATCCTAAAGAAACATTGTCTTTAATCCAATATTGACAACCTTGACTGAAGTTTCCGACTAAATATTTGTCAGAAGTTATTGCAGTTGAAGGAATGACCGGAACACCATTTATTCTTGGAACAAGTCCTTGTTGGAAATCTTTAATTAAATATTCCGCTTGACTTGATTTCAATAATAAGATTTTATGAAAATCACTTGGGTTCATTAAGATGTAATCTGCCTTATAATTAGCAAGTGCTAATTGATTTAACGCAACAACGATACAATCAAATTCGTTTGCGTTAGAAATTGCGTTAGCAAATCCACCCGCAGAAAACGACGTTGCTTGTGTGAAAATTCCGTTGTATTGTGGCGCAGAACCCGTTCCGTCAAGGATTTGTGCGTCCTCGACCGCTAATAATTTTTGCGGTGCGCGGTTGCTCAAATACGCTTGAAGTTGAGGTGTTGAAGACATCATTTCTTCACTTATTCTGAAATATGTTCCCATTTTTTCAATATTGACTGAAGTTGCAGTCATGTTGAAATCAGATTGTGAATATGCAACACCTTCATTTTTTACCGCAGACCCGTCAGAATATGCGCTTTCGCTTATATATCTAACAACGTCAGAATCGGTGTTTCCGACCGGTAAAATTGACCTCATGTGAAATTCCCTTGCTGGGTCATACTTGAAATCTTCGACCCTTTGCGGTGCAATGACATCACCGGAAAAATCCGCAGAAATTGTCATGTCCGCTTTTGTCAACATATTTGCTGACTTTAAATTTAACGTTACCGCGTTTGAATTTCCATTTCTGAAATTATCTAACGCGCCTTCGTTTAGAGATTTTGATAAAGCACCAGAAAAACTTAAAGGTCTGTTATTCGATTTGTCAGCAAGTTTTTTTTGCGACATTTCAACTGCGTCCATTCTTTCATTGAATTTAGTAGTCAAATTTTCGATTTCTCTTTTTAATGTTTCATCTGCTTTTTTATCTGCTCTCTCGATTGCTTGATTAGACGCCTTTTCAATCTTACTGTCGATAAGATTTCCCAATTGGTCTAATTCTTTTTTAACATTATCTTCCATGATAAAAAATTTTAAAAGATTATTATTTATTTAACTGATTTAACAAATAACCGTAAACATTAAAATCGTTTTTTAATTCTGGCGTTGTGACTTCAACCGTCGGCAACGTAGAAACATTCTTAAAAATTGTTTTTAACTTGATTATTTCTGATTCTATTGCATACCCCATTTCGTCAGAGATATTGCCTTTCCTTATCAATTTAACTAGTTGGTCATATCTTTTTAGTTGGTCTTCAATTGCTTGTGTTCCTTTTACGTCAAGAATTTTTGCTTGGTCATTAGACGCCAAAGACACCGCAGAAATTTCATATAATTTAACTTCGGAAATTTCTCTGTAACCGTCCATTTGTTTTTTTTGTATTGGTAAAATTCCAACAGAATTTTCAGTCAACACACCCGCTTTCATTAATTCTAAAACGTCCATTCCCAATTGTGTTTTTGGAATCTCTGCAACAAACATCAAACCTTTTTCGTCTTCATATAATTCAGTCATTTTTCCTAAAGGTTGGTCAAGTTTATGTTGATAATAATATTTAACGCGATACCCGTTTTCTTCAATAGTTTTTTTATAAGCACCTCTTTTAATAACATCATTGTCCGAATCCTTATTGTCAAAATAACTTCCGTAACCTTTGACAAGTCCTTTTTTTTCGTCTATATCTTGAACCGTTCCAAGTGGCGATTGTTTAAATATCATTTCCATAATTAAATTTTTTTCAAAATTACAAAATTTAAAATAATTAATATTGACCAAAACCCGTTCCGAATCCTAGACCCTCAACGTCTGCGATTGTTTGCGCGTCAGGATTTGGAATTGGCATTGTAACGCAACGACAATTGACCGTTTCTTTTGCGCCACCTCTTGGGTCACCAGCGCGGGACATTGCCATTCCGCCAACCATAAAATCTTTTTCCATTGGAATACCTTTTGAATTTGCGCCAAATATTGGATTTGTTCCCGCTTCCATGTGTGAATCACGTTCACGTCCGTCACGCGCAGAAATCCAAACTTTATTCATGTCGTTTTTATTATAAAAAGTCAATGCGCTTTGTTGTATTGCTAAATTCGAAATTCTTGTTGCTTCAGTTTTTGCCAAACGTTTTGCATAAATCATTGATTGTGATTTTGATTTCTGTAATAAAATTCTTGCTTGTTGTTCATTTCCTAACGACGCAAATTCTGGGTCTTGCATTAATCCAACAAAAACTTTTTGTGCGTTGATTGTTGCGGTGTTAGATATTTCATTTCCAAACAATTCAGAAACTTCACGCGCATAAATTGTAAAAACTTGTTCCCATTGATTTTGAAACGGTTGTGTGTTTACGTTTTTTCTGACATAAGGCGCAAAAGAATCAACCCACCAATTCGCAAATTGCAAACCTACTAATTTATAAATTTTTATGTAAAGTTGTTGAATTCGAAATTGTGAAAAATATAAACCCGCTTTAAAACTTCCGCGTTGCAAATCACGAAAACATTTGTCGTTTTCTTTTTTATAAAAATTATAAATTTCTCTAGTTAATTTTGATTCTGATTTGGTTAATTCTTTGTCGTAATCAAACCATAAATCAAATCTTGATTTACTCATTTTCTAATTTATCTAATAAATTTTTTGTCCAACGCAACATGGATTCACCACCCCAACCAAGAAACGCCACATAACCTTTGTCGCGATACGGTTCATCTTTAAATTTAGGATTTATTTTATCATAACCGCCACCCTTTGTTCTTGAAAGGAAACTAAAGGTTCTTTTTATTGTAGATACTGACAACGCTTCGCGATTGACTAATTGATTCATTCTAGTCAACCCAACTGAAGTCATTCCCTTGACTTTGTCCCTTCCGTGTTCTTCAATCCAATTTTTAACACGCTTTGCGTTGTTGGTTGCGGATTGCGGATAATTGTCATAAGTTTCTGCCTTAACTTCAAGACCTTCAACGTCAATGTTTTTGGTTGACATTGGGTGTCCTTCCGGCAATAAATCTTGGTCATGTTTGCCACTTCTAAACCTTCCGTTTCTTAATGCGTAAAGATATGAATTAACACGCGCCATTGCCCATTGTTCAGGTGATGAAACTGACGGTCTAACACTTGAAGGGTTTGTTCTATAAGCACCGATTCCCCTTTTATAAACTGCGTAAAGTGTGCGGACGTTTGTTCTTTTAGATTTTACGTTACCAACTTTTTCATTGTGGTCGTCTGCTTTTTTTTTTAATGCTTTTTCTAAACGTGCGGACATTTGTTTTTCTTCTTCTTCGTCATGATAATATTTAGCGTCTGCGATTGCTTGTTCATATTCGTCATGTGTATTGAAAGGCATGAAAACAGTTTCGCCGTCAAAAATATGTGAATGAGAACCAGAACCGCCAAGTTCTCGTGCGCGTTCCTCTGCTTCACCTCTAGTTGTAAAAACGTCTTCCATTCCTCGAACCGCAGATTTATTTTCTGTTTCTGGTTCTAGTGTCAAATCCGAACCACCTAACGGCGCAAGATTTAATGGAATAAATATTTCATTCATTTGTTCATTGTCTTCAAACATTCCGTAATTCATTGCTTCACGTTTTTCATTTGGCGTCAACCACCATGAAGACGACATCTGCGAAACAACTTTGTCCATTTCTTCTTGCAACTCTGCGATACCCGTGAAGTCAAAATCAATGCAAAGTTTTTCACCATATTTAGGAACTAACCAACGATTTAATTCGTCGCGAACTTTTATTAATTCAGGAATCACCGCGTTTTGATATAATGATTTTTTTGCTTCACGCATATTGTTAAACGTTGACGATTCTGTATTATTTAGCAAAGAAACCGGCACGTTATAAATATTACACAAATCCTTTATTGACGCGTTGTATTGTTCGATTAATGATAAATCTGACGCACTCAATCCAAAGTTGACCCAAGACATTTTTTTTGGTGAAATAAGAATGTCACCAGCATTGCTTGAACCTTGATGACTTTGTCTGAATTTGTCTTTCAATTGTTGTGCTTGAACCTCATTGATTCCGTCTTCTTCTTGGGTTGTTAAAATACCTCTTGCGGTTTGATTCTGTAAATATTTGACGCCGGTTGTAACTGCTTCATTGTTAGTTGTTAACGAACGAAAACCCGCTTTCAATGGTGATTGACCGTAAAGGTTAGAACCCGAACCGTTGTAATTAGGATTAAAATTTTTAATGTGACAAATCAAATCTGCGGGAATCTTATAAGTTCCGTTGTAATTCAAAGAATAATCCTTAACCGGTTCTAATAATCCACCAGAATTGATTTCCATGTGTTGTGACGGCAAGATATAAAGTTCTTTAAATTTTTCAGCATTAACACCAGAATCCGGCGCGATTCCGTATATATAACGATTGCCCGTTAACAATCCAAATGCAATTAATTCTGTCATGAATGAATTATATGATTGCGCTGGATTTGGTCGATTTAATAATTCATGTAATTCGGTGTCTTCCAATTCAATCATTGCGTCTTTACGAATCATTCTTTGACGCAACATTGATTCTGTTGTTTGCAATCCTGACGTTAATGATTTATATTTTTGATATTTATTTTCTGATTGTTTTTCATAAACTTGAAACGGAATAATTCCTGACGCCCTTGTTATAATATTTATTAAAGAATAAACGGTTGCATTTTGTCTGTAACCGTCATTTATAAATGATTCGTCGTTCTCTGCATTAAAAACAACTGACGAACCTAAATAATTATAAATTGCTCTGTTATATGCTTCAGCCGTCCTTTGTGAATTTTTAACGAAAAAATTTCGCAGATTGTCAATTAAACCCATTAGTTAAGAAAATTTGTTTCAAAAATACAAAATTTTAATTTCATTATATAACGAAGAAATTGTCACTAAATCTAAACTTTGTGTAAACTACATAACGAATCGCGTCAAGTAAATGTTCAGGGACATTTTGTATTGGTTTGTTTATAATCGTTCCGTCTTTTAATTCGTCCCACAAATACGATTGTTGTTCTTTGAAAATGTTTGTTGATTCTTTAGAAACATAAACTTTAAATTCTTTTATTTTAGATATACCAGCATTAACAGACCCCGCGCCTTTTGTTGAAGGTTTTACAATCAATCCAGCGCGTCTTAATTCTTCACCGGATTTTGGTTCTGCGGAATCATAAATAATTTGTAATCCTTCAAGATTTTTTTCGTTGATATAATTTACAATGTCTTGATTCGTCATTGCTTTACGATACAATAATTCATGAATGTAAATTGAATCTTTATGACGACCAACAAGACACATTCCAAGATTGTCAACAGAAAATCCAAAGTCAAGTCCGATAAAATATTCAATGTCTGGGAAATCTTTGTAATCAATATATTTCCAATTTGTGTAAATCTGTCTTTGACTAAACACGGCGCGTTGACCTAAACCAAAAACATTGTAATAATCCAAGTCACGTTCTTTTAATTTTTCAATCTCTTTTATAACTGATTCCGGTAAAAACTTATTATCACGCCACGTTGAAATAAATGTTTTAACATCTGGGTCATCTTTGTCAATCAATTCTGTGTATAACCATGACACGGGTTCGGAAGGATTGAAGTCAAGAATTAATTGTTTACGACAACGCATGTTGACTTGACGAAACGTTTCATAATTACATTCGTTTGCTTCATTCATAAAGACAATGTCATGTGACGCACCGCGAAGTTTCATTGGTTCATCTGCGCTAATCATTTGAATTATTTTGTTTTGGAACTTAATTGTGTTTTCTGACTTGTTATGAACGCAAATATCGTAAAGACCTAATTTATCTAATATTGAAAGAAAGTCCCGTAAAACGCTTCGTTTTAAACTAGGAAGGGTGTTTCTGATTATTGTAATTGTTAAAGGTTCTTTTACATTAATCATTTTATAAATCAACGCTTGACAAATAGAATAAGTTTTCCCAGAACGCGCACCGCCTTGAAATATCAAGATTCGTTCTTGATTGTTAATGACTTGATAAAACTGTTTATTGCAAAACTCTTTTATTCTTTTGCTGGATTCCATTCAATTAATTTGGATTCGATATTGCCTTGAACTTCCGTAATATTTTTTTCAATGAATCCACGTTTGCGACCTTTTGTTTTTAAATAAAATAAAATCGCCGGAACATTGTTTTCAGAAATCAATTCATGCAGTTTAGATTCTGCAAAGTCCAACGCAATTTCTGTAATGTCGTCAACCTCTTTTTTAAATGCTGGGTCATTGTCAATCCAATTATAAAAAGTTTGTCTTGACACTTTTGCTTTTTTACATGCAGTCGTTACAACGCCCAACGATTGTGTTAACGCCTTAATTAATAATTTCTTTTTGATTGATTTAATTGACATATTGCAAAAGTAACAATTTCTTTTTTTATGTGTCAAGAAATGTAAAGTGGTGGTAAAAAAAAACCCCCTACAATGAGGGGGTCAAACAAACTAACTAACTAAAAATTAATTGGTGAATTCAGCAAACGCGTCTGTGTTCCAAATTCTATAATATTGTTTGTAAGGGTCTTCTTTAAAATCTTCTGACATGTCTTCATATTTCCATTCTGCCTTATCGCGAATACTGTCAACGGTCACTTGATATTGAACAAACATTGATTCTGCCTCTTTTATCATTAATCTTTTCCATAATGTCGGAATATCATTTGAAGTTGACATTCGTGAATCTGCTAATTCTTTTAATAATACAGTTGCTTCAGCAATATCGCCAATCATCATGTTCATTGCTTTTAAAGAAAATTCAAAACTTTTTGTTGTAGTTTTAAGGTTATCTTATCTGAAGCAACGGTTTGATTAGGGGAAAATTTTTTTGAATTTATTAAGCGATTTCCGATTTTTATTTCAATTTGGACGTCCTTTCTGTTCTTAATTGGTTTAATATAAATCTTATAACCATTATTAAAACACCATGATTGCGCCTTAAAATTTAATTCCATGAATAAGTCATTCTAATAAATAATAAATAAATATTTAATTCGTTGAAGTCAAATTGGTCTGCGTCTTCTTTTGGATAGTAAGTAAACCCAAACAAAATGCCGTCGTAATATATATCAATTCGCAGATTCATTTTCGGCAATATACAATAAAATCAAATAGCCGATTAAATCTTTTAAAGTGTCTTCATTAAACGTTTTGTCTTTAGTTGATAAATTCTTAATTCTGTTTAATTTATCGTCTATTCTTGACCTTATAGAATCGGTCAATGACAAATGGTTCGCAAATACTCTGACTTTTGGATTTGTTGCAGAATCACCATAAGCGGTGTTTTTTTCAATTAACAAATCCGTTATTTCTTTTGTAAATTTTTTTATTTTTTCTTTTGTGTTCATTTTAAAATGGAATGTTATTGTCTTTAATTACTTCTAATTTTTTCATTGATTTATTTATTGGTTTGTAAACACCGCCGTTTGCAAAATCTGGTGCGACTTCAAAACCGCCTAATTGTCCATTCTCTTTGCGTTTTACTTTTTCAATAAATACTTTAACCAAATCAGATTTAAACTTTGTTTTATTGCCAACGCAACGGTAAGTGATAATTCCGTTGAATGTTTTATTATAAAAGTCCGCAGAACCAGAAATTGAATAAAGATTAGGTTTCTTAAAAACGCCGTCTTCAGATTCTATTTTTCGCGGGTGTGCGACCAAAAATAAATGTGTGTTTGTCTGTTGAACAAATTGTGTCAACAAGGAAAGTTGTCTTCCTATATATGAAAAATCTTTTTGTGCTGAATGGTCTAACATATTAAACGGGTCAATCACACAAATTTTGATTCCCTTTTGCAATACTAATTGTCTAAATTGGTCAAGTATTGATTTTAAAGTTAAGTTTGACAAATCTATTCTGACCCAATGAAAATGATTTTGAATAAAATCTTTACAATCATTTAGTTCATTCATATTGCAATTTTTTTGATAATATTTATTAGCAATTCTTTTAATGTGTCCTTCATAGGGAAATGATTCCGGTGAAAACATTGCAGTTCTAAAACCATATTTATTTGCAAGGTTGACTAACACTTGGTCAAGAATATCTGATTTTCCTGAATTTGGAATTCCTGAAACAACCGTCCATTCACCAAGTTGAATTCTTAAAAACGTGTCTGATTCGCCAAGACCTAAAGAATAATTTGTCACACCATTTTCAGAATATTTTAAAACAGAATCCCAAATGTCATCAATATTTAATATTCCTTCTAACGGATAATTTTTAGCGTTTTTTATAATGTTTCTTAACGCTTCAGCACCTTTTTTAATTAACAATTCGTTTGCGTCTTTAAACTCTTTAAAATCGACATATTTACAACGATAATAACCAAGTCGTCTTGCAAGTTCGTTTCTTAAACTTATACCAGCATTGTCATTGTCGGTGCAAAGAATTATTTCTTTTTTATTTTCAAAATATTTATAACAATTGTCAAGATATTCTAAATTCTGATTTCCTTTTGACGCACCATTCGGAACAGAAACAACACTATACATTCCCGCTTCATACAAAGACAATGCGTCAATTTCGCCTTCTACTATATAACAAACGTCAGTTTCTAAATTAAGATTATTTAATCCATAAAATATTAATTCAGCACCAGAAACCATTTTAAAGTTTTTATCGCCTGAACGATACTTAATATTAATAACTTCATTGTTTCTGAAATAATTAAAATTAATGCAACGTTGTTTCTTTTTTACTTGCGGAAAATATTCAAGTGATTGTCCGATTTTCCAATATGAAAGTGTTGATTCTGAAATTCCACGTTCTTTGAAATATTTAATAATTTTATCATTCAAATCAAGATTGGTTTTTTCTGGTCTAACATATTTGTTTTCTTTGACCGTTCCTGACCAACCGCAATGATGACAATTGTAAACGCCTTTTTCTAAATCTACTGACAAACAACGGTCACTTTTGTTTTTTCGTTCATGACTACATTTTGGACATTGTGTCTTTTGATTTCCTCTTTGATTTTTAATTTTAATTCCTAGTTCTTCAAATTTATCTATCATTTTCAATAATTGTTTTTTCTTTTTGAATTCGTTCCATGACTTCGATTGTTGCGTCACAAAATTGAATCACGTTAAATAATTGTTTTTTACATTCTAATAAATCCGGCACACATGCTGGGTCGAATGAATATTGTTTAGAAATTTTTGTTAAAATATTATTTTTTATTTGTTCTTCAATATAT
>LUMQ01000439.1_pt1 | contig 14576 bp, 22 predicted proteins | sample 729621 | NCBI WGS metagenome assembly LUMQ01 (sample SAMN03860259, study PRJNA289734) | marine metagenome | biome: seawater column; feature: ocean; material: water; isolation source: Red Sea water column Station 12 - depth 25m | place: Saudi Arabia: Red Sea | collected 2011-10-15 | depth 25 m | reverse complement strand
ATGTAATGGGTGGCGGCAGAAACATGAGCAAAAGTGCATCCTCTCCTCTCGGTGGGAGCAGTATGCCTCAACCACCGCCATCGCCGACACCTTTCCAAACGCGAATGGCCGGCCAGATCCCCTCGCCCACACCAGTGGAGGTAGGTCCTGAAAGTTATGCAGATACTCGAGCACGAGTTGCACGTGAACGCGAAGAGTTCTTGAAGGGCTACAAACGACCCGAAGCACCTAAAAAAGACTGTCCCCCCGGTTGTTCACCTACCTGATAGAAAAATGGGCGCAATCAACAAAATGGATAAAGCGGGCGTCGATATTATTGGTGCCACAAAACCACCAGCCCCGCGGATGGCGGGTTCTATTAGACCTGTACCTCCCATGGGCGGTGGTGCATCACCCACTGGTCAGGAGTACCGTTCAGTTGGAGATTTTCGGGACTTTAGGTAATGGGCAAACGAAGGGACTACGTACATAAGAATGCCGCAGAAGGTAAATACAGCGGTAGAAGTATTTTCGGTTTGACCGACATGGTAAGAGATACTTTGGAGGGACCAAGGGAGCCGGCTGAAAAACAGAGAATGGCAGGAGAAGCACAAGAATTGAAACAACCTCCTGCACCTCAACCCCCCGCTTTCGAACCAGTTGGAAGGTATCGCAAGGTAGGTGATTTCAGGAATTTTCGCTGAGACTTAAATAACCAGATTGATAAAGCATTGCTATAATTTTTTGTAATGGAATGAAAATTTCCATATTCCGAGGATTTTTGTCCTCAAGTATCAGCGCCTAAAACTTAGCTGAGAAACTATTATGTTCATCGATAACGACTTTCCCAAGCTGTTGGGTGCGGAACTGTACCGCCCCCACCCGGCTTATGTCGTGGAGATGGCTTGCGAGCCCGTCGTAGTCCACGACTTCACCAAGCAGCCTGGTCAGACCGTGCAGCTGGATCGTTACCGTTTCTTCGGTAACCCCGGCACCAAGACCAGCCGCGAGCGTACCCAAGACCAAACGATCGGTACTGCCAACAGCCGTTCGATCGTCAAGGACAAGGTGCTTGTGTCTCTGCGTGAGTACACCGGCCCTGCGGATCCGAATAACACCAACCTCCCGAGCACCTTCAAGATTGCTCGTGAGACCCTGATGACCGCTCAGCGTCTTCTGCTGGACACCGGGAACCTCAACATGTTCCACCAGTCCATCGGTTCGCTGACCCTGCTCGACGACTATCGTCGCTGGCGCGATCGTGTGTTCCTGGACGAGCTGTTCAAGGCTGAGTCTCGTGGTCAGTCCGGCGACACCCAAGGCGGCTACTACTATCCCAACGACCACACCAAGACTGGTGTCACCGTTGGTGCTTACACCGCAACCGAATACGCCTCTGAGCGTTTCAAGTTCAACGTTAAGACCGACCTTCTGAACGTTGTTAAGAGCCTGCGCAAGCGCAACGTTCCTGTGTTCCAAGACGGTTACTACCGTTGTATCGCTGATCCTTCCTTCATGAAGGACCTGCGTGCTGACCAGGGCTTCCGTGAAGTGGCTCGTTATCCTGGCATGGGCGCCCCCAACCCTCTGATGGGTATGGCTGCTCCTAACGCTGCTCTGTTCCAGGGCGGTCAATATGGCCAGGCTCAATTCGTGGCTGGAGAGCCCGTCATGCCTTCCGGCTTCGTGTTTGAGGGTGTGCGTTTCTTCGAGACCACCAACATGCCCAGCAAGACTGCAACTGTTGACATCGGTGATGGTTCTGGCGCTGTTGCAGGTCGTTCAACTCCCCCTGGACTGTTCTTCGGTCCTCAGGCAGTTGGTGTTGGTATCGGCGGCCCGAATGCTCAGGTCCTGATCAACAACAACGACGACTTCAGCCGCTTCATCATCCTGATTTGGCAGCTGTACGCCGGTTTCGCGAACCTGAATAAGGACTTCGTGACCACCGCCTTCACCATTTCTGAGTGATAAAGGAGGTATGTAACTAATGGCATCTTACACTGCTGAAAAGGGCGCTATCCTGCAGCCCGGTAATCAAATCAACCGCCTGTCCTCCTACAACACCGAAGGTGTTTTTGGCTGGCCTGGCTTCGAGCTCTACGAAATGGTTGGTTATGTCAAGGTGGACAACCTGGCCGCCGACAAAGCTGACAACAAGAGCTTCAACCTGACGGTTCCTTCTCCCGACCGTCGCTCCAGCGACCGTGTGCGCGATGACCGCACCTCCCTGGTGGTCCAAGCCGACGCTGATCGTCCCGCTTACATCTACAGCGCTTCGATTGCAATCGGCCAGGACATCCCTTCCGCTGGTGAGCCTTCCTATCCTGCTACTCCTCTGACTGCAGATATCGACGGCACCAACACCGAGATCCTGCTGTTCGGTCCTGACAACAGCGGTTCTCCCTATGGCGTCCCCGCTACCCAGGCCAACGGTCTGGCTGCTGCAACCGCCGTCACTACCGCATTCTCCTCTGGCACCATCGCCCAGGGTGAATCCGATGTTTCCGTGGCAGAAGCACCCTTCTGGACCTCCGTTACCACCGCTGGTATCGACGACCAGGATGCTGCAAACGCCATGATGTACCGCGTCACCGCTGACACCACCTTCAAGGTGTACAACGTCAACGCTGTGACCTCCACCTCCGTGGACGGCGACGGTGTTTTCATCAGCTCTGCTGATAAGGACGCTGGCAAGGCCGCTTACATCATCTGCCGCGTTAACTACCTCCGTCCTGCTGCTGCTACCTCCTTCATGGACATCGTTGGCAGCCTGGACTTCGCCTCCCAAGTGGGCGGTAACGACGAGTGATAATTTCGCTCTGATATGCATACAGCGGGTCTTCATGGCCCGCTTTTTTATTGTCCAGATAGATTAATTTTGGTATGCTATATCAGTAATCGTCTATGGCTATGTTGTATCAGAATCGAGTGACTGGTGGTCTTGTTGAGGTTGTATCTCAGCATGGCGAAGGTATTCTGATGTGCCTCGATGCGAATGAAGAAGTTTTTTACATCAACGAAGAAGATCTTGTTCCCCACCTTGATGCGACGGTGGAGCAGGAGCGCAATGAAGTCCGCTTAACTGAAGATCTAAAGGCTGAAGGTGCCAAGCCAGCAAAGCCCACCAAGAAAGAGACTTTCCCTATTGATACGCGTGTGAATATCAATATGGCTTCCGCTCGTCAAATCGCGGACGCACTTCCTGGTGTTGGCCTTAAAACAGCCCGTGATATTAAAGATCTCCAACTAACACTTCCTGGTGAACGCTTCCAGCGTCTCGAGCAGCTTCGTTCAATCAAGCGCGTTGATTGGGAAGAGATTTTCAAGGAAAACATTGTGCGTGTCGAGTGATTGTGTGCGCGTGTTAATCTGTTATTGATGCATGTAAGACGTGCACAGTAACGCTTTGGCAGTGTTAAATGCAGCTTGATAATTTTCTAAAATCTAAAGTGCGTTGGCACCTGGGTTATAACACTACGTCAATCCCAGCAGGTGACTTAGCCCGTTTAGAAGAGGCTTTGGACAACGTTCCGGACTCTTTTTGGTACGGCAAGCTTGTGGAGCAGGTCGAGCGTTGTGACGAGGCAGAGAAGCGGACGGACATGACCGGCACCATGAACAACTCCACAGTGCCGCGTGGACGGATCGAATCAATTGCTGGTGATGTTGACCGTACGATCGCAACCACGGATTTCAAGGAAACGTTGAAAACGTGGACGCAGATTTATATGTACGAGACTGATCGTCTGGCGTTGCACTTATATGTACCTAATTACAGAAATCCTGAGCAGGCTCGTTACCGGTTCAACAGGGAAGGTGCGGAATTTATCCAGGCTCTTCCTGGTCCTGCTGATGTTGCTGTCGGCACCCGCCTCATTCTCGAAACCAACCACCGATAATACCGTGAAATCAATTTCGCCAGCGCTCGGGCTGAATCCAGGTTTAATCCTCGAGCTCTCAACCCCGATAGAAGCACTGGCGATTATTCTTTCGGGCTTTATCAAATCAACATGATTGATGAACCTGGCTACATGCTAGGTGCTGAACGTCGTCGTAATTTAGGATTAAAGGCAAACGAAGAGCTATACGATCCCAAGACTAATGTACGTGCAGCTAAATCAATTCTTGACAATCAAGGATTAGGAGCCTGGTCGGTTTACAAAAGCGGTGCTTATAAACAGTTCTTACCACCAGACGAAAAAGAAACTATGGGAGATTTGTATAACTATGCAAAGGCTCCCTCTACCATGCCTGAACCGGTTGCGCCACCTCCACCGGTTGAAAAGGAAGCTCCCGTAAATGTTCTTGCACTCAAGGACGGCGTCCAAGGTGTATTAGATAAGACCTCAGGCGAATTCACCGCAAGAGATTTTACTGACGAAGAAGCCGATCGATACGAGCGATACGGCGGTCTAATTCCGAAGGCAACGCGGTTTGCGAAAGATTTTGCTAAGAGTTTACTTTACAGATGAGGTTTGCTGCTGTCCCTGGTTACAGCCAGTCGTTTCCTGTGACATACAGGAATATGTACAACGACTATCAAATGCAGACCTCAGGGTTTAGTGATCCTTTTAATATGGCACGAAAGGAGCAGCACAGCCCTTGTGATTTTGTGGTGTCCTACACAGGTGAAGAGGACCCACGCTTTCAGTTAAACAATCCCGCTTATATGCGCGAGGTGACGCGGTCACACACTGATAACATTCCCCCTGTTATTCTTAACAAAAGACCCATACAAGCGCGATGGCAGGCGTAAACTATTTCCAAGATACTATTTTTGACACTAGCACTCAGCTGACCGCTCCTGGCAACGGAAGTGAAGTTCAGGTTGCTGTCAATAACTATTTTGCGACGTCGAGCTATACGTTGTTCGTAAAGGTGGCCGCTATCAACACTAATGTGAAGGTTGCACTTCAAGGCAGCCTGAATAATAGTGACTGGGCTGACATCATTGCTGATCAAACCATCAGCGCAAATGGCAACTATTTCTACAGTGTCACCGGACGTCCTGTCAAATATATTCGTCCTGTCTTTGTGAGTGAAGCAGGTGGCACAGCTGCCACCGTCGACTTCGTCGTGGCGGCTCTTTGATGTGGTTAAACCTCGGACTAATGTGGGTTACATGCTGGGCTTGCGCCGGAGCGATATACCAACTGAACCTGCAGGAAAAGCAACTTTTGGAAGAGGGACTCGTTCGAGAATGGCAGGAGATAGACTTCCGTTAGAATTATTAGTGCCAGGTTATAGCCCTGAGCCATATATTTCTGGCTCTGATTTGCGCGATGAACTTCGGCCAAGAGAGCTCAATCAGTTGATCAGGTAAATGGGTCAAGCTAAATCATCAGAAGGCAGTCCATCCCCTCAGGGTGATCGTGTCGTCATCGAGGCCCCAGGTTTGGCCGCAGATGCTCAGCAAGTCGTTGAGCGTTTAGCTGGACAAGCCATGGGAACTGGGCCTAAAGATGTCATCGGCACTCCTGATCTCCTTGATCAACAGTTTGGCAGCTCTTACAATCCTGACAGGGTATCTAAACAACCACGTTCACGATACCTGCAAAGGGCCGGCAACAATCTTCAAAGCGCTGGCAATACTTATTCGCGTTTTTAATTATGGCTAAGAACAAGATGCCCCCGGAGCTCCTGGCTCACTTTAAAAAAAAGCAGGAAGGCAAAGAAGGTGCTGAAAAGGACTCTAAAATGAGCGATAAGGAGAAGCGCAAAGATGCTCTTTCAAAAGCGCGTAAGCGCATGGAAGAGAAGAAAAAGAAAGACTGAACGCATTCCGCTATAATACAAATAACGTTATCAGCTGAATAGAAGTGTCAAGCAGTAGTTCTAATAAGCAACCGTTGATGGTCGACCGCCCGGCAACGACTTCGACGTTGTTGACCGTTGCTTCAGGCCAGGCCTTCAGCACGAACCTTGTTCCTACTGCTGTTGGTAACGCAACTAAGGTTTTCGACGTTGACTCTGGTGCAACGGACACATCGGTTTCTGGTGCGTACATCGATGAAATTTGGCTGCGCTATACCAAACGTTGCCTGGAGTTTATCGACGCGCAAGCTGTCACCACGGGCACATATTCAGCAAACAGCACTACGGTGACTGTGACGATCACAGGTGGACACAATGCACGTGTTGGCCAAAAGGTTTGGTGTGACTTCACCTCTTACAGCTCTGGTACTGTTCCCATCGATCAGGAGCTGACGATCGCTACCGTCACACCGACAACCTTTACAGCTGATATCCCTAGCCTTAGCGGGACCATCACAGGCAATGTCAGTGTCCGCCTGCCCATTGATATTTGTTTCTACCTGGTGAATGTCGGTACTGTCAGTAACACCAACCAATTCTTCCCTCTTTTTGTCTCTAGTGTTGAGGCAGTTGGTTCTGAAGTCGTTTACAGTCTGACTGATAAAGAGGATTTACCGTTTATCAACCACCCAGTGGTGCAAGCTGGTACAAACATGGGAAGTGCTAACAGCAACAAAGCACTTAAGAGCCGTGGATTAATGCTTAAGCGTGGCCAAGCTCTCTATGCAGCTGTAAGTGGCTCAACTGCGCTTACAAATGGCTTCTATGTAGGCGTCCAGGGCGGTTTCTATTGATTTTTTGCCATGCCTTTTGGACTAAACAAGTTCAAAAGCTCTTCGTCTGGGCCTTTTGACCGTAATCAGGACAAAAATTTCGGCAAATTAACGTCTTTTGAAGGCCCAAGTCGTCGTGCAGCGGCAGAAAACCCTTTCGACACGACCAGAAAGCCGGAAGAGGCTAGTGAAATCCGCTTTTACAACCAAGATTCCCTCTGGTCACGCTGGCGAAGGGGTTTTGAGTTGTATTCCATCACTCAAAGCACGCTAGGGTCGCTTTTTCGGGAAAGAAAGGCCCGTGGTGACTATCGCCTGTACTTTTCGTTCCAACAATTCCCAGGAATCTTCGTTCCTGCTCGTCTTTTCACGTATCCATCAGCAAGTAACGAGATAGGCGAGCAGTTGGTAGGGATGCGCGACACAAATGCGTTCTCTTTCTACGATATTGGCATTCCCATCGATGAAGTCCGCTATTTATCTGACGGAGTCAGTGGGACATACACCCAAACTGGAACTACCATCACTGTTACAAAGTCAAATCACAATTATTTTATAGGTGATGAAATATATCTTGACTTCAAAACAGGTTCTGCCACTGATGACACGTTAGCGATTGTTTCCAGGACGCAAAATACTTTCACTCTTACAGCAGCAAGTTCCGCCACAACAAGTGGCAATGTAACTTACTACTTGTCGACTACTTTTACCGATACAAGGTGGACGAACACCAGGGTAAAGCTTCGCGAGCTTCCTGAACAGGTCAGCCTTTTAAAAGATGAACGGATGACCGACCGTATCATCGAGCGGGATCCAGGTATCGATTCAACTTACAGCAGACTAGCTTCTACGGTCACTGTGACGACTAGCTCTGCTCACGGCCTAGCAACGGGAAATAAAATTTTCCTCGATGTATCCACTGGCGATGTGCCGACAGGTCGTTATTCAATTACTGTCACCTCAACGACTACTTTTACGTTTTTAACTATTACAAGTAGTTCTACAAGTGGCAATGCAAAAGTAAATCGCTTGGTCAGGGGATTTGATTACACAGATTATGTAGGATTCACGGTGACAGGATCGGATGCCACCACAAAAGAAATAATATTTCAACGTAAAGATAGTTACGGAGCAAAAACCATTTCAGGACAGACTGCTACTGTCGTTCCTGCACACAGAGGATTCACAGTCGGTAGATATTTGACTACCGAATTGAGGTGGCAGTGCACTTGCCAGGACTATACAAAGAGAAAGGGATACAATCTTTTTAAAGATAGAACTAAAAATAAGTTTCCAGTAACCCCTGTACAGAACTTAAGCCCTGGACAGACAATTAATAAAAATAATGAACTTAGCGACAGCAGGGACAACCCTGGTGTGTTTGAAGATTTTGGCTATACAACTGTAAACAATTTTTATCAAATACCTGAGTACGAGGATAAAGAGGAGTTCGCCTCTCAAACACTGCTCTATTACCAACCTCGTTGGTGTAAACACATATATGCCTCCATGTGGGCATTGATTCATGACGAGGGGGGTCAGCCGATTTCATTGTCTTCGTCATATACCCAGAGTGGACCTAACATCACCATCAATGCGGTTGATCATAATTTAGAGCAAAATCAAAGAGTAAAGATTACTTTTACAAGTGGATCAGCAATCAGCGGTGACTATGTAGTTTCTTCGGTCACTGACTCAAATACTTTTGTTATCGTCTACCCATTCAGTGATACGACGTCAGGTTACTGTGATGTCGCCAACCTGGCGCCACACGAATATGTCGGGACCTGGCTCTTGGAACCAAGTGATCAACCTGTAGGTAAAGGGTTAGAAACTTTCTACAAAAATTTTGAGAAAGAGTCAATTAAATTGAAAGAGGCTGCTGAAAAGTATGTTCTTGATAGGCAATTTTTTGGCTGGGCTGGAACACAAAATATCATCGGCCAAAACAACAACCCTGAAGATGTCGCTGACTTCAGAGCATCAGCCCCTTCGATGCTGTTGACAGATGACATTAGGCGTAATGCTCAAGGTCTGCTCGATCGTGCAGGAACTGTTTTCAATACGACTAGCAGGTTTGCGCAGCTGGTCAACAAACTCTTTAATCTTCAACCAGAGGTTATTGAAAATGCGAAGTTTGGATTGATCGACCAACCTCTAAGTGAGTACACCGATGAGTTTGAGCAAGGTTTTGTTGAGGGTGGAGAATACCTTAGTGGCGTTCCTACAGAAAGCACAGCCTCTGTTGTCACTATTGAGGCAAGTACTTATAGCCCCTTGACTGATCAAGATAGAATAGTTGATGCCGGTACATACATCAATATCTAAATGTCGGTACAGATTCTCTCCAGGCGCTCTTCTGTTTTAAGAGACAGACCATTCCCCACGAGACTTGGTGATGGCGAGCTTGCTATCAATACAAATGCAGGAGAGCCCGGACTCTTTTTTAAAGATTCGGGTTCTGGTTTGATTAAGGCTGGACCTACCTTTGTAGGGGCTACTGCGCCGAACGCATCTGGTGTCGGCTTTACAAGCAGTAGTAAAGGCGAGTCTTGGCTTGATACCGCAAGTACACATATACTCAAAATCAATGACGGCACCAGTTTTCAAACCGTGAAGGCTGTTGTGTCGCGGAGCGCAGGTCAGCCGACAAGCCCTGTTGACGGACAGCTTCACTATGACACTACTGCTTCGAATTTTCTTATGTACGACGCAGACGCTGCTGCTTGGGTAACTCTTTAATTAGACAATAAATGGTCGAGAATCCTGTCCAGCTTGGTATGTACTGACTCAATCTCACGCCTAAAGTCTTCTTTCAGTACGTATTCTTTTGTCATGCTGTCATAGAGGGAATCGTAATCATCCTCTATACGTTCGAAACGCCTATCAATTTTTTTGTTGAAATTATTCAAGGCACGCGACAGTCCCGTGAAGGCGCCGATGCCACCTGTGATCACAGCTGTTATCAATTCAGGTGACATCCTTACTTCTCTTACATATCCATTCTAAAGGGTCAAACAATTTAGAATTGTTAATTATGGGGTTGAAATATGGCAACCGGCTATGAGCCTAATATAGAAGGTGCGATTGCAGTCTTGGTAGACCTGATGACCGCTAACGCCTTCACAATGACTCGGCAACCCTACGAGCCAAATTACCGTGGGCTTGTAGATGCAGTTATAGATTTAAAAGAAGGCTTCCCTGTATTTGCACCAGAAAGGATTGGCTTTGATGCCACGACTTTTGAGGCTGTTGCTGATGGCGATGCTTTATATATGAGAAGCAGTGATGGCCAAGTAGGTAAAGCTCAGGCGGATGGAACGCAGGACGAGGCTCTTGTCGTCGGGTTTGCGGATGACGCTGCGGCGTCTGGTGCGACTGTAAAGGTTCTTGTTGCTGGATTGCTTGATTACCCAAGCACTATCGATCCAGGTGATGTGTATTTTCTAAGCACTACCCCTGGAGCTATATCGACGTCACCACCGACAGGATCTGGTGAATTTGTAGCACGTGTTGGCGAAGGGGCTACTACGTCCGAGTTCAGTATCCAACTTGAGCCTCCCATGAGGCTGAACTGATGGCGGGAGTAAGTAATTACGAGCCGTACGCTTCGAATGCTGAGGGGCTTACTCAAGTACTCATCGACTTGAAAGATACCATGGCAGGAAAAACCGTTTATGCGGTTGCTGGTTTTGGTGCTCTTGCGTTCGAAAATGTGACTCAAGGAGCAGCTCTCTATTCGCGTTCTTCAGACGGAAAGGTTGGTTTAGCGCGAGCTGCAGGGACGCTAGATGAAGCCACTGTTGTCGGATTTGCCCAAACCGCAAAGAACACTGGCGAGGAAGTTCGTGTTTTGACAGTAGGTGTTCTCGCCACTTCTGGTTTAGATGCAGGGGATCCGTTTTACCTTGCTACAGGTTATGGAGGTATAACATCTACGCCACCATCAACAGCTGGACAATATCTTGTACGAGTAGGTGAGGCATCAACGACGGCGAACTTGATTATCCAATTAGAGCCTCCGATTCTTCTGAGTTAATTTTTACCACTGATAGGATAGATCCATGGCAACAAGAAACTCATTAATCCTTAATTCAGGATTTATCCAGGAGCTAAACACTTCTTCGGATAAGTTAAATTTTGCTGGCAATAGCACTTCTGATCTTTCTGAGGGAACTAATCAGTACTTCACAAATGCCAGAGCCAGGAGTGCAATCTCTGTAACGGATACTGGTGGCGACGGTGAGCTTACTTATAACTCAAGCACTGGAGTAATTACTTATACAGGACCTAGTGCTAGTGAAGTACGTGCTCATCTAAGTGTTGCGTCGGGATCAGGACTTACTTACAACAGCGGGACTGGAGAGTTTGGCACAAACGCTATACCAAATAGTCAGTTAGCCAACAGTTCTTTGACAGTAGGTTCTACCAGTATTTCACTGGGCGCTACTGCAACTACGGTCGCTGGGCTCACATCACTGACCTCTACCACTCTTGAAGGCACGACGACCGTACGGGTCGGTGCAGCCGACGCGGCAAATGGGATTGTCCTCAACTCATCTGGGATTACATTCGAGGGCTCCAGTGCTGATGCGAATGAAACAACCATTTCAGTGACAGATGCCACTGCAGATCGTTCGATTGTTTTTCCAGACGCTGGCGGTACTGTAGCGCTGCTCACATCACTTAGTGCCAGTGACAGTGGAACAGGCCATGGCTCTTTAGCGTATAACAATTCGACCGGTGCATTTACTTATACAAAAGTCACCGCTGCAAATATTAGAGGCGAAATTTCAGTCACTGATTCTGGTGGGGACGGCAGCCTCGCTTACAATAACTCAACGGGAGTAATTACTTATACAGGTCCAAGCGCTAGTGAGGTTCGTGCTCATTTAAGTGTGGCGTCAGGATCCGGTCTTACATATAACAGCACAAGTGGCGAGTTTGGTACGAATGCAATTCCTAATTCTCAATTAGCAAACTCGACAGTAACAGTTGGATCTACCTCAATTGCTTTAGGAAGTTCAGCTACAACTATTGCAGGCTTAACGTCCGTGACTTCAGCTGCTGTAGTCACTAACGATAGTGGCTTTAGAGTTAGAGATAACTCAGACAATACAAAACAGCTTGCTTTCGAGTGTTCAGGAATTGCATCCTCAACGACTCGAACGATGACCGTTCCTAATTCGAGCGGCACCATCTCTACAGAAGATTTTGCTACCGCAATTGCAGTTGCATTAGGATAGATCTATGGCAACCCAAGTACAATTCCGCAGAGGCACAACTGTCCAGCATTCAGTCTTTACAGGCGCCGCTGGTGAAGTTACTGTCGACACTGATAAGAATGCATGCGTTATTCACGATGCAGTAAAAGCAGGGGGCTTTCCTCTCCTGAGAGATGATGGAAGTAATTCTGAACTTGCTTTAGGTTCACTTAGCAGCTGTGCTCTCAAATTTGCTTCGGACCCCAACACCGGTATCATTTCACCGGGACCCGACCAAGTGTCGTTTGTGACGGGTGGTGTTGCTAGGCTTACAATAGATTCAGCTGGCGCTATTAGCGTTCCGGGTAATGTCACGATTACTGGAAGTTTGACAGTAAGCGGTGCATTCGATTCATCCGAAAACCTCGCTCTGATTGTCGCCTTAGGATAATATGGCAAACACTTTTAAAATCGACACTAAGTCAAGCCTCGTGACCACGGCGATCACGGACGCTGCGACTAACGTTCTTACCGCAGGCAGTACCGCAACCTTGGTGCTTCTTAGTTGTTTGGTTTCAAACAAGTCAAGCAGCAGCGCTGATGTCGATATTTACCTGGTGACTAATACAGGCGACGATGTGTACTTGATTCGTAATGCTCCAGTGCCGGCTGGTTCGACCTTGGAGGTTATCGCAGGATCGAAGATTATCCTCGAGTCAAGTGATGTTCTTCGTGCAAGAAGTGATACAGGAACCGCACTTGATTTATCTATTAGTTACTTAGAACAGACTCCTTAATAGGTCATGGGCTTAACAACTAATGAGGCTACAGAGTTAGTAAAAGCTTTAACTCTTCGCGTGGAGGAGCTTGAGGCCCTTCTTAATCCCGTTGCGATTCTTGCCCAGGAAGATACATCTTGGCGTGTTGTACGACAGAAAAGAGATGCCCTTTTACGTTCAACCGATTGGGTGATGACCCCGGGTTCAACTATTGATCAAGCTGCTTGGGCTGCATATAGACAAGCACTTCGTGATCTTCCTCAAACTTATCAGGCTGCTAGATTAGAAGATATTAGTTGGCCTGTCCAGCCTAGTCTGTAAGGAATTTAAATGGCTTACATCGGTAACGACCTTGAGGTAGCTTTCCAAAGTTATCTGATCATTGATGATATCAGCAGCGGTTTTGATGGCTCTGAGACGAGCTTCACTCTTAATGTAAACGGTGCTGTCCCGGTTCCCTTTCCGATTAATCCTCAGCAATGCCTGATCTCGGTTGCTGGTGTTATTCAGGAACCTGATCCGACAGGTTCATCAGGTTTTAACTTATCTGGAAATAATATTGTTTTTAGTTCTGCTCCTGCAGGCAGTGCTTCTTTCTTTGGTGTTGTTTTAGCTGGTGCCGATTATGTCAATGTAGGTGTTGATTTCCCTGCAGGCAGTGTCGCTGCACCATCAATTACCTTCGCCACGGACAAGGATACGGGCTTCTTCTCAAAAGCAGCCAATGAAATCGGTATTGCTTGCGCTGGTACTGAAGTTGGTGTGTTCAGCTCCAGTGGTCTAAGCAGTGGCTTTGCCAGTGGGTCTGCTGCCAGCCCCAGCATATTTTTCACCTCGGACACAAACACCGGCCTATACAATTCAGCAAATAATCGCCTTAACTTCGCTACAAATGGTGTAGAACGCTTAGATATTGGCGATTCCTCGATTGTAGTCAATGGTCCTGGTAACGATGTTGATTTCCGTATTGAGGGCACCAGCGATCAACACCTTCTTAACCTCGATGCAGGTAATAACAGAGTTGGTATCTCTACATCGTCTCCCTCAGCACTTCTCGATGTTGACGGTGGGGACGCTCTGATTCATGGAGTCAGTGTCGGCCGTGGAGCAGGCAATCAGACTGGCAATCTCGTTGTTGGCAGAGCTGCTCTCGATGCAAATACCACTGGCAACCACAATGTGGCAGCAGGTACTTCAGCATTAGGAGCAAATACAGAGGGAGACCAAAACACAGCAGTTGGATCTAATTCTCTTCTTTCCAACACTACTGGTGATCGTAATTCCGCCATCGGTTACCAATCGCTTGATGCAAATACAACTGGTGATGATAACGTTGCAGTGGGCAAGAGTGCATTGGGCGCTAATACAACCGCACATGACAACACGGCGGTCGGATCTTCTGCATTAGCTTTAAACACCACTGGCATCAATAACACTGCCGTTGGCTCTGCTGCTCTCGATGCAAATACGACTACAAGCAATAGCACCGCAGTTGGTGCTAATGCTTTGACTTTGTCCACCGCAGACAACAACACTGCTGTTGGCTCTGGTGCCGCATCCGGAACGACGACGGGGACTAAAAACGTTGCTATTGGCGTTGAAGCCTTAGATCAAAACACCACTGGATCTCAAAACACTGCTGTTGGTTATCTTTCTTTAGAAAAGAACAGTACTGCAAGCAATAATACCGCTGTCGGTAACTCAGCGTTGGAGGAAAACACCACTGGCATCAATAACACTGCCGTTGGCTCAAATGCTCTCGATGCAAATACCACTGCTTCTGAAAATACTGCTGTTGGCTTTAATGCGCTTACGTCAAATGTGACAGGTGGCGCAAACACTGCAGTCGGAGAAGAAGCTCTCAAAAACAATACTGCAAGCAATAACACCGCTTGCGGGATGGAGGCTCTCAAAGCAAACACCACTGGCACGCAAAATGTTGCTGTTGGCATGTCTGCTTTAGACGCAAATACCACTGCGAGCAACAACGTGGGCATCGGTGTTTCTGCTCTTGGTGCAACCAC
>LUMQ01000950.1_pt1 | contig 14615 bp, 22 predicted proteins | sample 729621 | NCBI WGS metagenome assembly LUMQ01 (sample SAMN03860259, study PRJNA289734) | marine metagenome | biome: seawater column; feature: ocean; material: water; isolation source: Red Sea water column Station 12 - depth 25m | place: Saudi Arabia: Red Sea | collected 2011-10-15 | depth 25 m | reverse complement strand
ACTGAGAGTACAGGTAAATGATATGTACAGCAACAGACCACGAAGAAACTGGGGAATAATAGCTGTAGTTTCGGTTTTAGGGATATCTAATCTTTCTTTAATGAATACTTTAGTTTCTCATAAACTAAAAAATCCTTTTCCGAATATAAATTTACCAGTAGGACCTTATACAAGTTATAGAGTTGTCACTTCAAAAAATGGATATACTATCAGCTATAAGGCAAACGATCCTAAAATTCTAACCAGAGTAAAGGATTTAGAAGAACCTAAAGGTTTATTTGGAAATAAGAAAACTGAGCTACATTTAAGAGAAACTTATACAATGGCAGGTGAAGGTAGTAAGAAAGATGTAGAGGGAACCGTAATGACTGATAAAGATATTGCTTGCATCAAAGTAGAAGGCAGTGGTAACTCTACAGGTAAGCTCGTAGGAGCTTCTGTGGGAGTCAAAGCTGCCCCTGCGTTTAGTAACATCCCAATAGTGGGATGGCTTGCTGCTGGCTTTGTGACTATGTTTGCACAGGACAAAGGTTCAGAGATAGGTGGACAAATAGCTAGAGACTACAATGATTGTTAATAAGGAATTCTAGGGTTATACTCTAAATAGTTACTTATTTAACATGGCTTGCGAATCACATATGGAAGGATTACAAAATTTTGCAAAGCAATTGGAAGAACAGAAAGCTACAATCTCAGCTCAGATCCAATCTTTAGATGCACAACTTGCACAGGCAAGAAATTCGTATATGAAAGTTGAAGGTGCTCAAGAAATTATTGCAATTCAAATTAAAGAAGAAGAGTCAAAAGCTGCTGTAGAAGCGGTAGTGCCAGAGGCAAGTGGTGATTAAGATGCTAAGGGAGATGAACAGAGATAGATATAAAGCCTTACAATTACTAGCAGATCATTTACGCACTCCATCAAAAGATTTATCTTTGAGTGCCATTTTTAATGACGTTAAAGATGAAGATCTTAAATGGGTTACAGAAAAAATTCATTATTATTTATTAAGACTTCTCGAAGATGCAGACTATGAAAAAGAAGACGAAGTGGAGTTAGTTTCATTAATGGATTAATTATTACACTTGTGTAAGTTTATGCAGCATAAAGTTTCTACAAGGTTGCAAGGTACATGTGATTCACTGCGAGCAAGATCTACTAGCAAATTTAATTGAACTTTCTCCAAAAAACGAGCTTGGGAATGGAAATGTGCCTACTGTGATAGAGAGTTAGATACTAAATCTGCGACTATTGATCATATACTTCCAAAATTTAAAGGTGGACACAATGTGAAATCCAATATGATCTGCTCATGCTCCAAATGTAATAGACTGAAAGGATCACATCTTTTAGAAGATTGGTACAATCCTAGCTATAAGTTTTTTCAAGAGGAGAGACTTGATAAGATAAGACAGTGGATGGATCAAGACAGTTCTATCAAGATTCTTTCCTCAGATAAAGCAACACCTTACATTACAAATGACTTCTACATCGGATGGGTCGCAAGCTGATAAACAAGCAAAAGCCTTTGCGAGGCAGTATGCAAAAGAATTTCAAGCAGAAATGGAAGCACCAATTAATGAACTAGTAACTCAAAGAACTAGTGATCCTTTAAGAGGAGAAATAGGACAAGATCTAAAGTCTAAGATACAATCTGGAGAGATAAAGATTATGTAAAATGACATATATGACTCAAGATAAATAAAAACTGATGTCGAAAAGGGCAAAAGCTAAACAACTTTCAAAAGATCGTTTGAAATGTAATAAACCAAAAAAGACTCCTAGTCATAAAACTAAGTCTCATGTTGTCAAAGCGTGTAAAGATGGGAAAGAAAAAATAATTAGATTTGGTCAACAAGGTGTGAAAGGTGCAGGTAAAAATCCTAAAACAGAAAAAGATAAAGCAAGAAAAAAATCCTACTATGCAAGACATAATGCACAAGATCCTAACCCTGATAAGTTTTCTGCAAGATATTGGTCACATAAAACTAAGTGGTAGAATAAAATTAAATACAAAATCTACCTATGGAAGTAATTGCTGTTAGCTTTATCATTTTATTTGGTGGCACTTACGGAGTAGGGACTATTTTACTAGAACGTAAAGAGACTGACGATTTAAATTAATTGCTCATTAATTCACTGTTGGTACTATATGTATAAAGGTTTTTATTTATATGGATGTTAACCTTCCAATAAATGTTGAGTTTTCTATTCACGCTGCATCTCTAGCAATTCAAACTTTAGATCGCTTAGAATTAGAAGAGGCATTTATTGAGCTTTTGCATCAGAAAGCATTAGATCGTCAAATGTTTTACGACATTATGAAAGATCATGGCATTGATGCCAACATTCAATTTCAGCTCTCAACTGATGGGCAAATTTCTTAAGGAACATGGCTACACGAACAATTGAAGCAACTTTAGATACATTCAGTGTTGATGCTGGATCTGAGATTACATATCTTGGTCCTACAGCTGCTGGAAATAAAGGTGACGCAGTAAGGGGTTTTAGAGTAAATCCAGGAGGCACAGGAGATATTAAGGTAACACTTGATAGATCTGAAGGAGTTAACACAATACAGATATTTCAAGAGGATGCGTTCGCAACAGGTAGTGCTCCTACTGGCTACCAAAAATTCTTTGATATAGCTAAAGCAGGTAAGAACAAAGGAGCAGTTGGTGTAACAGTTACTAATGCTGCTAAAAACTATGTTGTGCTTCTAGAGCTAGACGGTTATTCTGAAGTAAGCTATAACGGATCTGTTGTCGTCCCATAACTATTCATTATTTACTGAAAAAGGTTATCAATTAACAAAAAGATATACTGTTCCTAAAACTTATTTAGGAATGGGTAGATATGCAGCTTATAAGAATTTTGGAGAAAGTATTTGGAGAATAGGTTATGGAAGTGAATCTATTGATGATCATTATTTAGACGCTAATGATAAAGCATCACAAGAAGATATTGATAAACAATTTTATGAAGATTTACAAGAGTTTTCCAAGGAGGCTGAAAAATACATTTTTGTAAATTTAAATAAAAACAAAAGAGCAGCTCTTCTTAGTTTTGCTCATAGTATTGGGATATGTTCATTTAAATCTTGTAGATTATTAGATTTGATTAATAGTTATGCATCAAAAAATAAAATAATAAAAGAATGGAGTCCTTATATAAATCACATATGGATGTCAGGAGGTGATTTAATGACCTCTAGAAGGCGTACAGAGTTGGATATGTACTTTGCACCAGATAAAGAGATACCCACTTTCTATCGCCATAAATGTCACACTGAGATATGTTTATTGAATATTGCTGAAACTTACAACGGATCTGCCACTCAAATAAAAGGAATAGAATATTTAGAAAAAAAGATTAAAGAGTTTGATCCTACTGGGGAAATTTTACGCCAGTTTTTTCGTTATTGGAACAAAACTCCAAGTGGTCTAGGATCTCCTTCGCGTCGAGGGGTCGTTCCTTAAGCCAGTCAAGACAGTCCATTATTAAAAGCTCTCGACTATAATATTTTTCAAATTCTTTATAATTAATCGAAATCTCTCGCATGGTCGAGGATGTCTGCTGGTTCTGATCTAAGTCCTTTGCCATAAATTGATGTTGCGATATCGAGGATTTCATTGTTTTTATCTGTCCCCATACTTATTTTTAGCAGTACTAAATATCCAATTAAATCATTTACTACATCTTCATCAGTAGCTAAAAGTCCAGCCCCCTTCATAATTCGATTTAATTTATCATCAATACGTACTAATAGTTGTTCTGTAGCGGAACATTTACTAAAAATTCTGTTAGGTTTTAAGGCAGAATTACCATATTTTCTATTTTTATGAATCAGTAATTCTTTAATATCATCACAAACAGAACTTATTTTTAATTCTGTTTCGTTCATTGTCATGTTGATCTCCAATACAATAGATGTATGAAACCTCAGTCTACTTCAAGTTACGACGTTGACAATCGTTACAGATTTTATAAGTCGTTAGATTCAAAAAGAGATATCAGCCCTTCAAGGCGTGGTGTAAGACCAGGTGTCGATGATAATAACTCAAAAAATTTTTTAAATAGTTTTATAGGAAGACTAAGGGACATGAATTTTCCGAGGCAAATGATTGATTAAGAAACGACTTTACCAATATGTGAGAATATATTTTTAAATCTTTCTGTTTGATTAAATCCCATACTAATTTCAGGTAAATATATAAAATAACCCCAGCTAATTGGTGACTCTAAACACTCAAATTTTTTTCCATGTATTAGATTAGCTCTATCTTTAGGGATACAGATAGGAAAATCCCACATCTCTGGACAGGTTCTTATCATCTCAGGATATGTAGTGAAGAATAAAGCCTCTGGTATATTCCTTAGTTTCCACTCTTTTAATAATCTTCTGAACCAAATAACTGAGGGAGCCTTTGCTCCTTGACCTGCTGATAAACTCCATCTCCATGTGCCTCTTTTCTTTGCGAAAGAGCATCTTCCATAAGTAGGAGGAAAGAGATATGTTTTTCCAGTCCAAGGATCTTCCGTATTCAATCCATCATCATCATACGTATATATTTTTTCTGCTCTTAAAAATTGATTATTAGCATCATAAGTAGAGCATGGATCTAAGTCTATATTTCTTAATAAGGCATCTATGTAAGGTATGTATTCACAAGGAGTAAGCCAATCATGAGTTATGTGATCTACTTGTCCTAATGATCTTTTACTAGCACCCCATGAACCTTTAGTCACATCATTTTAAAACTTGCACCTTCACTATCTATTTTGTAATGAACTAAAGCCATTTCCTTAGAATCTTGAATAATAAATAGTGCTTCTTTTTCCGGATCTAATTTTTCTGCTCTTGTTATTGCTTGTTTCATTACATCTGCAGCACCTTCCATATCACGCTTATTAAGGTCATCTATAGCTGTAATTAGATTATTAACTGTTAAATAAAACATAGATTTTTTTTCATCTTCATGTTCAGGAACATAAACCATAGCTCCTGGACCTTCGTTATAATAAAACTTGAAATAATAATCACACATATCTGCACAAATCCTCTCAATAGTAAGTTGATATAACTTTTTCTCATCTTCACCAATGGCTGTGCCAACAAGTTTTTTTAATAATTGATTTCTTCTACTAGTCATTTAGATTCCCCAACTGTTATATTCTTATCCTTTTTTTTATCTTTGTCAATTTTAATTAGATCACTGAGTCCCGATTTTTTTAGTGTTTCTAAGAGTTTTGGTAATGGTCTATATAAAACAACAGCCTTTTGCATATTTCCTATTTTTTTAATTAATTTACCATTTTTATCTCTTAATTTTGTAAGTTCACCTTGCCTAATTAAATATTCAGCTACACATCTGTATCTTCTCTTCTCAGCTAAATTAATTTCAGGATACCTATCACATATCGTACTAGTTTTCATATCACTAAATGTAAGACGTATTTGATCTGCTAACGATAAACCTAAAATTAAATCTTTTGTGCTTGTTTCATAACTTGAAACTAATTCTAAATATCTTCTAAGATCTTGATTATTAAAACTACCTGATGGAGGTATAAATATTTCTACTTGTTCAATTAACGATTTACATAGCTTTTTCCTATAATTTTTAGTTGTGACTGAATTTATATCTAAATCAACGAATCTGTAACTCTGGTAAAGATTATCAGGGTCTTTGTGTGGTGCATAATTTGTTGTATCTAAGATATCTACCCAGTCCTCTAATTGTTGTGCTTCCATTCGAGGACACTATCTGTTCAAATCATAGCTTACTTTTTAACTTCGTTCCATTGTTGTCTATGACTGATTAGTAAAGCCCAGATATAGTAATACTTTAAACTTTTAAAATGATCTTTAAATTTAACATGTTCATCCCAATCTTCTCCATACAATTCAGTTAATCTTTTTTTACATTTTTCTTGTGATCCACTGTAATTTGTAGCTTCCCAACAAGATTTAGCAAGCAGCATTTCTTGAAGTGTGCATAATCCTTGTAGTTCTAATGTGGACAGACTATGTAGAAGTTGGCTAATATCAGAAAGATAAGGATATTTTTTGTCATGCGTCGCCCTATTACTTATGCTGAGTTGCTTTTGATATTGATCCTCTTGCCTTTCGGATACATCGGAGCCAGCCACTTATACGAATTTGTTACTGATAACATTACTATAGAAGTAAAACTTAAAAAATAACATGTCTGGTCTTTTTGGCGGAGGTAATGATCAACCAAATATAGTAATTCCACCTGCGGAGACTCCTCGTGCTTTTCAAACTGTAATTCCACAGAAAAGTTATAAGGATTTAGCAGAGTCAATGAATAGAACTGAAGCTGAATATAACCGCTTGTTAGATACAAGATATGACATGACTGGCACAGGTGCAGAATTAGGAGCAAAACAAAGAGGTATTGAAATGCAAGAAGCTGCTTCTTATGCTTCTTCTTTACCTAAAGCTGATAGCCCTGATACAAGTTTTAGAGGAACTCCAAGAGAATTTGATATTAAATCAAAGGGAAATACTTTTGAAACAAAAGCAGGGCAGAGTCCTAAAACTGGAGGAGTTACAACTCAAGCACAGCCACCAAAAACCCTTGCAAGACAAGCAGCAGAGACTAGATATGGAGATGCAAAAGATTACTATTTAAAAGCTGTTGAGAAAGCCAAGAAAACTCCAAGATCATATATGGAACCAACTAAAGATCCCGGATTTGCACAGAATGACCCAAGTATTTATTTACCGAAAAAAACAGAAGAAAAAAAATAATTTAAATATTACCAAAATTTACTGTATCAGTCACTGAGGTTGTAATTAAACCAAAGTTAATTTGTTCTGTTGGACTTTCCCTTACAAATCTCCAGTCCAAAACTGACACATTTAATCCTATAGAGTATGTAGTCTCTAAATATCTAATATCATTTGTTATAACAAATAAATATTTACCTTTTTTTAAACTTGTAGATGGATAGTCATCAAGTAATGCTCCAGTATCATCTTCTGCGTAATCAATAGCTGAATCATGAAATACATAACCATCATCATTTATTGGTAATTCTTGTCTATGACCATTTTCATCTATTTCATAAAAAGCTAATAAAGTATTTCGATTAGTCTGATCTTCGTAAGAAGTTGTAGAAAACTCTTGAGTAAATTGAACTGTTCGAGGTAAAGTTAAATTCATTTCATAGAATGTACTTTGCTTTCTTGATAAACCACCATGACTGTTAGATATTATTGTTGATTTAAATATTGATGAAAAATCTCCTAAATTTATAGGATTATTTAAATTATCTCCTTGTTCTGCAGGTAATGGATCTGAACCAAAATAAGAAGTAGGACCATAAGCAGTTGGACCACCACCGCCTGTAGGATATGATTCAACTGTTCCTAAATTAAAAAATCCTAAATTACTTGGAATAGTAGTTAGAAATCTTGCCACTTAATTTTGTTTGTTTCTTTCTCTATGATACTGCAGAATATTTTCATGATGAAGCTTAATGTCTTTGATAGTCTTACATTGTGGAATTTCTCTTACACCTTTAATCATTAAATGCTTTGGATTACAACAAAAAGCTTTGCATTTTGGCTGACTGAATATCCGATATTTACCTGTATATCCACGACTTAACCAAAAAGCGATACGTGGAGCTGATTGAGTTTTACCTGAATGAAAAGGTGAGGGAAAGTAAGCGGTAGATTCAGTACCATTTTTTCTAGTAGCACCTTGCCATTCCCAACAATCATCCTCACCTTTTATATCCACCTGTTCCCAAAATCTCTTTACCTGCCAATACCATTTCATTTCAAATTCTCTTACATCTACAGTGCATCTAGATTTCTTAATCTCTTCCATACAATCTAAACACTCTCCCATTAATCCAAAATTACCTTTGTGTTTATTATCTAAAATTTTTTGCTTCATTTGGATGAGCTCTCATTAAATTTATACAAACATCTGAGAGATTTGCCCAAATCTTTTCCTCATTATATTGATCTTCTTTGTCTTCGGCATTCTCATAAGTCTCTCCTGAACAGATTCTTCTTACGGAGTGATATGGTAATCGATAATGTTTTGAAAGTTTCCTACTACTAACCCCACTACTACTTTCTGTTCTCAACTTAGTTATTAAGTCAATATCTATGGATTTTTCACTAGTCTTTGCATTTTCGTATGCCACATCTTTTCTAGTACCCCAATAATAATGAGCTGGATTAAGACAATATTGAGACTTACATTCACTTCTTTTAACAATTATTGGATTTTCTTCTGAATAATTCCTACCTGTCATACCTAGTATTAATGGTCTAGCATCATGACCTTTATACATAAGTTTTGTTTTTTTACTTGTAGTGAATCCTTTGAATCCGGCATTATTCATTTTAGTTAAACACCAACATGATTCTTTACCAAAGTGTTCTAAGGCTGTTTGAAAAGCTCTTACAAATAATATTTGATCATATGCAGTTAAATTCTTATATAAAAACGCATCATTATTTTTCATGCAAAGTAGGGGGTAAGTGTACTCGTAAGCATACATCCCTTTCATAGCAATGGCAATCGTTGAACACCCAAATACCAAAAAATTTTACCTATTTATATTACTTTTATAGAAGATGAGGTTAGGTACATGACTGTTTAATTTTATATACACTCACTTACCTAACCACCGCATACATGCAGTTAAGTAAAATGCCCATATTTTTTAGGAACTTGGGTGTTCATAGTAAACCGCAGTCATATAAATTTATTTCAGAGACAAAATACAAATATTTGCACTAACCCTACCACTATTTTTAAATATAAAAAGAGAAAAATAATATTTAAAGTTTTGGGTTAGGTAGATGACTGTTAAAAAAAGTTGTACACTCACATACCTAGTCTCAAAGTCTTGTCGATGATATTATTAAAATAACAATTTTTGTAAAGGTAAATGCCAGGATATTCAATGCAGGCTGGATTTGATCAGAGTTCTTTAATGTCAGATCCAAAATTAAAGCAGCAAGAGACTATGAATCAGGGAAATATGGTTAGTGCTCCCTATTTTCAAGCTAATAAGATGGCTGCAGAAAAAACTAATCCTATGAATGCAAGATCACAGGAGACTCCAGTTGGTGATCGAGTTGATGATTTTTTAAGCAGAATAGGTAAGTAAATGTTTATGGATAATGATTTTCCAGCAGTAATGGCAAACGGAGGAGGAAAGACGTTTTTATCTGGGTTTGTTAAAGGAATGAATAAATATAGCCAGGCAGGAACAGACGTTGATGACTTTGAAATGGAGAGAGAATATGAGCAGGAACTAGGTAAACCAATGATGGAAACAGTGAGATTTCGTAAATAAACTCATCGTAAAATTGAGTTAATAAACAAAGTTTGAACAATAAATGTCACAGACTAAAGCTCAATTAATAGATGCAGCAGCAACTTTTACAATATCTTCAGACGCTTCATTTAACTCTGTATCTATAGGTAAAGGAGCAAACTCTGTTGCTGGTAACACTGTTCTTGGGGAAACAGCTTTAGATGCTTCTGTTTCTGGAGGAAATAATACTGCAATTGGTGGAAATGCACTAACAACACTAACTTCTGGAAGTCAAAATGTGGCTGTAGGTAAAGATGCTTTAGAAGCAAATACTACAGGAATTAGAAACACTGCACTAGGTGCTGAGGCATTAACAGATAATACAACCGCAAACAATAATACTGCTGTGGGATTTAGTTCACTTGAATTAAATAGTACTGGAGCACAGAATGTTGCTGTGGGTAGTTTTGCTCTTGAAGCAAATACTACAGCACATAGTAATACTGCAGTAGGTTATCAATCTTTAACAGCAAACACAACTGGAACAGATAATGTAGCTGTGGGTTTTCAAGCATTAGACGCCAATACTACAGCAAATAATAATACTGCAATCGGAGATATTGCTCTAACTGAAAATACAACAGGAGCAGATAACACTTCTGTAGGAGCAAGTTCTTTAGCTGCAAATACAACTGGAGCAGACAATGTAGCTGTGGGATCTGGAGCATTAGATGCTAATACTACAGCAAGTGAAAATGTGGCTGTAGGAAAAGATGCCTTAACTGACAATACAACAGGCACTTCAAATACTGCTGTGGGAAGAATGGCTCTGGGAAATAATACAACAGCTGATGGTAATACAGGAATAGGTACTGATGCTTTATTTAATACTACAACTGGTGGACAAAATACAAGTGTTGGGCATAACTCTATGTTCGAAAACACAACTGGTAATCATAATGTAGCTGTTGGAGCGTTTGCTTTAGATGCTAATACGGAAGGAACTAGTAACACTGCTGTAGGTGTAAGTGCTTTAAGTGCAAATACAACAGGAATAGTTAATACAGCCGTTGGAAGACAAGCATTACAAGAAAACACTACAGGTTCTTATAACCAGGCATTTGGGTATCTTACTTTACAACAAAATACGACTGGAACAAGAAACGTAGGAGTTGGTTATTCTTGTCTAAGAAACAATACTACAGGTGATGATAATATAGGAATTGGTTATAGCACTGTAAATGCAAATACTACTGGTAATAATAATATTGGAATAGGTTTAGAAGCATTAAGATACAACACAACTGGCGGTAACAATGTTGCCATTGGTGTTGATGCCTTAGAAGATAACACAGCAAGTAATAACACAGCAGTTGGTCATAATGCTTTAAAAGAAAACACAAGTGGACATTCAAACGTAGCGGTTGGATCTATAGCTTTAGATGCAAATACAGAAGGAGAAAGGAATACTTCTCTTGGATATGCATCACTCACAGATAACACAACTGGAGATAAAAATACTGCTGTAGGTATGTCAGCTTTGGAGAATAATACTACAGCCGATAACAACACTGCTGTAGGAAATAATTGTATGGTAACAAACACAACTGGACATTCAAACGTAGCGGTTGGATCTTTAGCATTAGATGCGAATACTACTGCAAGCCATAATGCAGCTTTTGGATACGCAGCTTTAGGAGCTAATACGACAGGTACAAATAACTCAGGTATTGGAAATTTAGCAGTAACATTTAATACTACAGGATCAGGTAATACAGGAGTAGGTTCCCAAGCTTTATATACCAACTCAACCGCATCTAATAATACAGCTGTTGGTTATAACGCTTTGTTAAGCAACACAACTGGTGCTGACAATACAGCTATCGGTGCTCACGCATTAGATGCAAACACTACAGCAAGTAATAATACAGCCGTTGGAATACAAGCATTAACAACAAATACAACTGGAGCTGAGAATACAGCGGTTGGTCACGATGCTTTAGCAGATAACACAACAGCGAGTTCTAATACTGCTGTTGGATTTAGTTGTTTAGCTAATAACACAACAGGAACACTTAATACAGCAGTAGGTCATCGTTCTATGATATTAAATACTGATGGAGGGTTTAACACTGCATTTGGTGCTGAATCTTTAGAGGCTAGTACATCGGGAGTTAATAACGTAGCTGTTGGTTGGAGATCACAACATAATACTACAACTGGTCAGCAAAATACATCAGTTGGAACTTCAGCTTTAGCACAAAACACAACCCCAAATAACAATACAGCAGTTGGTTATTTAGCTTTAACATCTAATACAACTGGAACATCCAATACAGGAGTCGGTTCTGTTGCTCTTGATGCAAACACCACTGGCATTAACAATGTTGCAGTAGGTGTTTCTGCTCTTACCGATAACACTACTGCAAATCAAAACGTTGCAGTTGGTGTTGATGCTTTGGCAAATAATACAACAGCACACCAAAATACAGCCATCGGTCATTCTGCTTTAGCAGCAAACACAACTGGCACACAAAATGTATCCGTAGGAGCTTTTGCCGCAGATAATGTCACTACAGGTAGTTATAACACAGTAGTAGGTAGAGCAGCTTTAGATGCAAACACAACTGGTTCATTTAATACTGCAATAGGTCGCCATGCCTTGCTGGTAAACACAACAAGTGGATCAAGTACGGCAGTAGGAAATGAAGCTGGTCTTAACTCTACAGGAGAAAATAATACATTTATTGGGGGTGAAGCTGGTAAACAAAACACAACTGGTACGCAAAATTCTTCTTTAGGTGTAATTGCTGGTAGCTCAACCTCCACAGGAAGTAATAACACTGCTCTTGGATTCAATGCACAACATCCAAGCAATACATCAAGTAATAACGTAACTTTAGGAGATAGTAATATTGGTGCATTACGTTGTGCTCAAACTTCTATTACGTCACTTTCTGATGAAAGAGATAAAACTGAAATTATAGATTTACCAATAGGTCTTGATTTTATAAATCTTTTAAAACCACGAAAATTTAAATGGGCTACAAGAGAAGGGTGTAATAAAGATGGTAAGTATGATGCTGGTTTCATTGCACAAGAATTTCAAGCTGTCGAATCATCTACCTCTGTTGATTATTTAAAACTTGTATTAGATGATAATCCTGATAAATTAGAAGCTGCACCAAATAAATTATTTCCTGTATTAGTAAAAGCAGTGCAAGAATTATCCGCAGAAGTAAATGCTTTGAAAGCTGCGTAGATAGTTGCTATAATTTAAATAAATACTAAATTTTTAAAAAATGGAAGAGAAAACAGCAGACGAAATTGCAGCGATCTTTTCAGCTGCTGGCGACAGCGTGACTGTTATTAACACAGCTAAGACTGAAGATGAAACTGATGATGATTATAAAGCAAAGATCAAGAGAAATGTAGATCATCTTGAAATTATTAAGGGATACAAGAAGCTTGACGAAACAACTTCTATTTGGACATCCGAAGATTTCACAGCTATCGATGCTGCTATTGTTGCAGGTAAAAAAGTTTATTCTTGATCAATTAAATAAAAGAGATAAAGTAGGGTAAATATCTTTTTACCCATATGCAGATAGTAAATTTTTTTCTATCTAAACCATCCGTGTACACACTTCCTGGTACATGGGAAAAGCAGCCATTAATAAAACACGGTAATTATGCTGGTCTTCCACCAGAGGGGCAGATAATTGCTATCATCCTAATACTATTGTTTTTGGTTACAGGCTATGGAATATACATGGCTTTCGGACCACCTAATAAAAACTTAACCGATCCTTGGGATGAGCACGACGATTAAAGCAATTTTAAAATTTATTGTTATTTTTTCTGGTGTAGTAACTTTTTTTGAAATTTTTTCAATTTTTATTTAATTTTTTAAAATATTCTCCAGCATTTTTAGCTTGTTTTATTTTATTTTTGCAGTGTTCGCAATCACAAGTGCAATGTGGGCATTCACATTTCTTTTTTAAAGCAGCTCTTGCCTCTTGAAAAAAAGGCAAGTTCTTTAATTTATATTTCTGCAATTTTTTAGTGCAAATTTTAATTTAATTATACTTCCACAAAACCATATAACCCTGCCACTGTGCCTACAACGACAAAGAATCCAAACTCTATAAGTGGATAGTAAGGGCTATAGAAAATTTTTTTCATGCATAGATGAAAGCACTAAGATCAGTTGCTAAATATGCAGCGATAATTAGTGTAAATAATAAATGGTTCATTAGGTTCCTTGATAAACAGGTGACATAACACCACCACCTTCATCATCATCGTCATCATCATTAGTCAAATAAAACAACAAATCCTATGGGATAAAAACACCATAGGATTGCTTGAAAGGGTGATATTTCGTTTATTTGTGATAACTCATGCATTAAAAAATGCCAAAGAACATATGTCCTGTGAGTAAATCAGATGTTGCTGCTGCAACCAGACCAAGCATTGCAAGTCTTCCGTTAAGAGTCTCTGCAATAATTTTTTGCTGTTCTAATTTTTTTTCTTTCATTAGAAAATTCCGGGAATGATCTGTCCAGTTGTTACATATGCACCAACTGCTGCTACGAATCCAAGCATTGCTGCCCAGCCGGCGACCGCCTGATTCTGTTACTGTTGTCATTAGGATTTTATATCTTCTTTATATTTTACACTTGTTACATTTTGTTACAGTACTTAATATTACTTAACACAAATAATATATGATATTAGATTTTCTTATAACTATTGCTGTGACTTACGTTCTGGCAATATTGTATCTGCTGATTTAAATTTTTCGTCAGAGTTTCGAATCACAAGACCTCTAATAAATGGTCTACCCTTTTTACTAAACTGAGAAATTTCTTTTAATCCAAGTTGATTTTTACAGCAATCTAATAATAAAGATATAAATCTTTTTTGTCCTACAGGTTTTGATCCTGTGTCCTCACAATATGTACAGTAGCTTGCATATAAATGAAAATTACTATTCACATATCTTTCTTTTGAATCTTTAGCTGCTGGTATTTTTTTACCTACAGCTGCAATTGATTCTGGAGAATGAACAACTTCTGATTGCAACCATTCAACTAAATTATTACTTGTTAAAAGAATTGAATTTCTGACAGTTCTAAGATGGTCAACTTTTTCATATGTATCTAATAAATATTCTCTCATTTTATTTGTCTCCATTTCTAAAACCCAGTTCACTAATCCCGGTAAATAACTCTTCCATAAGCCGTTTACTTGGCCGTTTTCAAGCTTAATCATCTCTACTGCTTCGGAATTTTTATCC
>LUMQ01000703.1_pt1 | contig 14799 bp, 17 predicted proteins | sample 729621 | NCBI WGS metagenome assembly LUMQ01 (sample SAMN03860259, study PRJNA289734) | marine metagenome | biome: seawater column; feature: ocean; material: water; isolation source: Red Sea water column Station 12 - depth 25m | place: Saudi Arabia: Red Sea | collected 2011-10-15 | depth 25 m | reverse complement strand
ATACTCCAGTAGGGCCACCAGTTCCTATCGTAAAGAACTCAGCTGATTTAGCAACTGCAGTTAATGACAGTGATGCAAATAAAATCAGTAAAGCACTTGATAGAGATGTAATTATTTTTTTCATTATTTTCCCCTCTCTATAATTGTATGTCGTTATTTTTTATAAATTAATCTTACCAAAAAATTATAATAGATGTATAGGCTGATTTTAAAGATTTTCTGACCATTTTTTTAAATTATCAACACCTTCTACAATCTTTGGTGCTAACTTTTTGATTATATCAAAATCAATAGACTGATCTTCTTCAATACTATTCATAAACTTTTCTCCATCAAAATCAGTAAAGCTTAATCTTGCTAACATTTTACTTTCATAAAATCCAAAATCAGATCCAGGTAATAATGCAACACCTGTTTCTTTTAAAATATTTTCACACATTTCTGATGAAGTTTTAAATTTAGAATTTAAAAATTCAGGCATTAAATAGAAACCTCCTTGAGGTTCATTAATTAATATTTTGTTAGATTTTAAGTTTGAATAAACATAATTACCAACAGCCTTTAAAATATTTTTAGATTTATTAATATATTTACTATGATTATTTTCATAAGCTTTGATTGCAGCATATTGGATAGGCGCACTTACTGCTGAAAAGGTTTCACTGGCTAAAACATTAATCATGTTTTTTATGTTATTTAAGCTCTCTGGAACAATAAAATACCCCAATCTCCAACCACCAGCTCCACACCACTTACTTAGAGAAATCTCTTCCAAATTTTCACAAACTTGTCCTGAAGGATTATTGGGGGAATTTAAAAATAATAAATAATTTTTATTTTTATCTTTTAATATTACTTCCTCTATTTCTTGAGCTGTAGGGAACCAATTATTTTCTCTTTTTGTTTGTAAAATTTGAATTTTGTTTCTTCCTAATATTGCTTGTGGCGCGTAAGAAACCCAACTAGGTGCAGGCAATATAATTTCACCATCGAATATTACATGAAGTAAAAACATCAACTCTTTAGAGCCTGGTCCTATGATGACATTTTCAGAATTATATTCATAATTTTTTTTCTTTGATGTGTATTTTGCAACAGACTGTCTTAGCTCTGAAAGGCCCTGCATGGGTAAATATTTGTTTTGATACGCATTATTTTTAAGCTCCTCTACTACGTCTTGTGGAACTTTAAAGGGTGATTGTCCAAAACCAAATTTAAATATTTTTTTTCCTTCATCTTCAAGTTTTTTTGAAGCTTCATTAATTGCTAGCGTAGAAGATGGTTTTAAATCTTTAACTATATTTTTTAACATTTAATAACTTAACTGTTTCAAATTTTTGTATTGTTTTAAAACTTCTGGGTTTGCTAAAGCTTCTTTATTTTTAACAACACTTCCTTCTACTTTTACAACAATTACTTTACTGGGCACATGACGAGGTGATGCATTTGTTTTTATTTGGGTTTTTATTGTATTAAGTAGAGTATCATTAAGTGTGTATCCATTAGTCATTACAACGAAAAGAATTATTCTTATATCATTATCCCAAGATTGACCAACTACTAGTGCTTCTTTAATTTCTTTAAACTTTTCAACCTCAGAATATATTTCAGCAGTACCAAGTCTTACACCTCCTGGATTAAGGGTAGTGTCAGATCTTCCATGTATAATAAAACCATCGGTATTTCTTTTTTCAGCATAATCACCATGATGCCAAATATTTTTATATCTATTGAAGTAAGCTTTTTTAAATTTTACATCATTTTTATCATTCCAAAATTTAAGAGGCATTGATGGAAATGGATTTTTACAAACAAGTTCACCTTTAGAGTTTTTTAAAGATTTGCCTCTATCATTAAAGACATCAACATCTAAACCTAAGCCAGAATTTTGTATTTCACCAATATTTACTGGCTGATATATATTTCCTAAAACAAAACACGATACAATATCTGTACCACCCGAAATAGATGAGAGATGAACTTTCTTTTTAATATTTTTATAAACATATTTAAAACCTTCACTTGATAAAGGAGAACCTGTTGAACATATTGTTTTTAGTTTTTGAAGTTTATATTTAAATTTAAGATTAGGTTCTAATTTTCTTAGAGCATCAATATATTTAGCACTAATTCCAAACAGAGTAATTTTTTCTCTTTGTGCTATTTTTAAAAGTAAATCACTTGATTTATACATTGGAGAACCATCAAAAAGTACTATTGATGCCTTTGAAGCTAACGAGCTTACTAACCAATTCCACATCATCCAACCACAAGTAGTAAAATAAAACACGTTATCATTTTCTTTTATATCGCAATGTAATTGGTGTTCTTTCTTATGTTGAAGAAGAACTCCACCAGTTCTGTGGCAAATACATTTTGGTTTTCCAGTTGTTCCACTTGAATATAAAATAGTCAACTCACTTTCGAAATCATACTTTTTAAAATTTATTTTTTCAGATTGATTATGAATAATCTCACGCCATTTAATTAAATTTATTTTCTTATATTTACTTTTATTAGTGACATATTTTTTTCCAGGATAATTAACAATCACAACATTTTTAATTGACGGAATAGATTTTAAAATTTCAGATAATCTCTCTAATACATTAATTTTTTTCCCATTGTAAAAATACTGGTCTGTAATGAACAAAACTTTTGGATTAATTTGAGAAAATCTTTCAACAACACCTTTAATACCAAAATCAGGACTGCATGATGACCAAATGCTTCCTATAGTACTCGCTGCTATAAACGCCTCAACTGTCTCGATAGTATTAGGCATATAAGCTGCAACTCTGTCTCCTTTTTTAATTTTAATTTCCTTTAAAAACTTTACAATTTTGCCTGTACTTAAATTTAATTCTCTCCAAGATTTTTCTTCTCTAAAGCCATTTTCGCTTATAAAAGTGATTGCCTTATCATCATTATTTTTTGACAATAAATTCTCACCAAAATTTAACTTACTACCTGGTAAGAATAAATTTTTATAAAATATTTTAGATTTTTTAATTTTTTTTTTACTTTTCAATCCTTTAATTTCTGAAAATTCCCAAAAATAATTCCAAAACTCAGGAGAATTTTTAACAGTCCAATTTAAAAAAGTTTTGTAATTTAAATTAAATTTTTTTTTGATTTTATTTGAAATAAATTTCTCAAAAGCATAAAGATTTGAATTTTTTTTCTCTTTTAAAGATGCTTCCCAAAGTTTATTGGTCATTTTTATTTTATTAAATTACTATTATAGAATTAATCTCAATTATGATATTCTCATTAATATTAATATAAAAATGAGAACTTTTTACCCTCCGATTCGGTCATGTTTTAGTCTATTTTTGTTCTTTAGCACTAACAATATCTGGTAGGTAAAAAAAATTATACACCAAAGATAGAAATGCCTAAAAATAAAATTACAGCTGTTCTTGGTCCAACAAACACGGGTAAAACTCATCTTGCAATTGACACAATGCTATCTTTTGACAGCGGAATGATTGGGTTCCCATTAAGATTATTAGCAAGAGAGGTTTACGATAAAGTAATAAAAAAAATTAGTATAGACAAAGTTGCTTTAATAACTGGTGAAGAAAAAATAATTCCTACAAACGCAAAATATTATTTATGCACAGTCGAATCAATGCCTATTGAAAAACATTTAGAATTTGTGGGCATAGATGAAATCCAAATGTGTGCAGATCATGAAAGAGGTCACATATTCACAGATAGATTATTAAATTTAAGAGGTGAAAAACTTACAATGCTAATGGGTTCTAGTACTATTAAAAACATCATATCTAAATTAAACGAGGATTTAGAATTTATTAATAGAGATAGATTGTCAAAACTCACTTATGCCGGACATAAAAAGATATCAAGAATAAATAGAAAAACTGCAATCATAGCTTTTTCAGCGGAGGAAGTTTATGCAATAGCAGAATTAATAAGAAGACAAAAGGGTGGGGCAGCTATAGTTATGGGTTCATTAAGTCCTAAAACGAGAAATGCTCAAGTAGAACTTTACCAATCTGGAGATGTCGATTTTTTAGTAGCCACTGACGCTATTGGAATGGGAATAAATATGGATCTAGATTATGTATATTTTTCAAACCTTAAAAAATTTGATGGAAAAAAATTAAGAAAATTAAATTTATCTGAAATAGGTCAAATAGCGGGAAGAGCTGGAAGATATTTAAATGATGGTGGTTTTGGAATAACTGGTGATTGTAAAGAAATTTCACCTGAAGAAGTGGAATTAATTGAAGGACATAAATTTGAAGAAATAAGAACTTTATTCTGGAGAAATTCTGATCTTAATTTCAATAACCCAAATTCACTGATTAAAAGTCTTGAAGAAAGACCTCAGATGGAATGGTTAAGAAAAGTTCATGAATGTGAGGATGAAAGAGCGCTAAAATATTTTATAAAAGATGAAAAAAATAATCTAGAATTTAACGAAAGAACTCTCAAATTATTATGGGAATGTTGTCAGATACCTGATTTTGTTAAAAAAACCTACGGCAATCATTATGAAGTGATCAGAAATGTTTTTAAATTTTTAAACAGTGAAAAAGGTCTAATTTCAGAAGATTACATGAGATTACAGCTCATGAAACTTGATAAATTAGAGGGAAATGTAGATTCTTTATCAAATAGAATTGCAAATGTAAGAACTTGGTCTTATGTTTCAAATAAAAATAATTGGGTAGAAAATCAAAATTATTGGATAGAAAAAACAAAACATTTAGAAGATAGACTTTCTGACAGACTTCATGAAGAACTTACCAAGACTTTTATCGACAAAAGAGCAAGTATACTTGCAAGAGGTTTAAAACAAGACATGGAATTCAAAACTGAAATATTACAGAACAATGACGTTAAAATAGATGATCAGTTTATTGGTAAAATCAAAGGTTTGAAATTAGAATTAGATTTAAAAAAAGGCTCTCTTGAAACTGATATCAAGTCATTAAAAAAAGCTGCTAGACAATCAATTGGACCTGAGTTTGATAAAAGAATTCAATCAATTATAGATACGGGATTAATAGATTTAAAAGAGGATTTTAAAATATATTGGAATGAATTTCCAATTGCTAGACTGTTACCAGGAAATGATTATTTAAGTCCTAATTTTACTTTAGTTGTTGATGACATTATTGAAGAAAATCCAAAACAAAAACTAAATGATTTTATTCAAAAATGGCTAAACTCAAAAATAAGTAATGTCTTGAAAAGTTTAATCGATTTAAAAAACATTAAAGAGGATAAATCTTCAATTAAGGCTTTGGCTTATCAGCTTTATGAAAATAATGGTGTTTTAAAAAGAGAACAAGTTTCTGATTATTTAAAAAATCTTGAACAAATAGATAGAAAAGTACTTAGAGAATTGGGTGTAAAATTTGGAAGATACCATGTATTCCTTTATCAGCTTATAAAACCAGATGCTGTATCTTTAAGAACCTTATTGTGGAAAAATTTTCATCAAAAATTCTATAATTTAAAACCACCAACTTTTGGATTAAATTTTTTAGAAGATAAAGATTCTAAAAATAAAAACTTTATGCTTCTCTGTGGATTTGAAAAATTTGATAATCTTTTTGTAAGAATAGATATTCTTGAAAGACTCTTTGTACAAATTATTAATGCTACTTCAAAAGAAAATAATGAAATAAAAATGATACCTGAAATGTTAAATCTTTTAGGGTGCAGCAAAGAGAACTTTAAAAAATTATTACAAAAAATGGGTTATAAAACTTATGAGAAAGAACAAGACATGTTTTTTAAATATAATCCTGTTAAAAAATTTAAAAAGATACAGAACAAAAAAGTTTCAAATGAAAATCCATTTAAAGTTCTTAAAAATCTCAAGTTAGGTTAATTTTATGTTTTTTAAAAAGACAGATAAAAAAGAAGAGAATAATTTTATAGTAAAAGTTTGTGCTTTATTAATCCATGCTGCAAAAATAGATGAAAATTATACTGACAAAGAAGAGGAAATAATTAAAAAAACACTTCTAGAGTTGGGCCTTGAAAGTGAAAAAATCACAAAAACTATCCAAGATGCAAAAATTATTGAGGAAAATTCAAACCAAATTTTAGACTTCACAAGAGAAATTAAAAATTTACCTGAAAAAGATAAAATTAAAATAGTGGAAGCTCTTTGGTCAATTATTTATTCTAATGAAGATGCAGATATGTATGAAACAAATCTTATGAGAAGATTAGCGGGACTTTTATACATTGACAGTAAAACTATGGGGGATATTAAGCATAGATTAAAAGAGGAAAGTAAAGAGTGACTTATATTGTAAACGATAATTGTATTAAGTGTAAACTTACTGATTGTGTAGATGTTTGTCCGGTTGATTGTTTTTATGAAGGTAAAAATATGCTTGTAATTAAACCGGATGAGTGTATCGATTGTGGCGTTTGTGAGCCAGAGTGCCCCGTTGATGCTATAAAAGCAGATACAGAACCTGGAAGCGAAAAATGGTTAGAGATCAATAAAAAATATTCAGAAATCTGGCCAAACATAAGTGAGAAAAAAGATCCCCCTGCGGATCACGAAAAATTTAAAAATGAGCAAAATAAGTACGAAAAGTATTTTAAAGAAAATCTTTAAAGGCAGTAGATAATTTAAGAATATCTAAAACTAACGAAGTTAAACCTGATATAAAAAAAGTTAAAAAACAAGAAACTGAAAAAAGAGAATTTAAAATTAAAGATTATGTTGTTTATCCAAAACATGGTGTTGGTCAGATTACAGAATTTAAAAAAATAAATATCGGTGGTATTGATGTTGAAACATACGTTATCAAATTTGAAAAAGATAAAGCTAATGGTATGGTACCCGTTAACAAACAATCTCACCTAAGGCCTTTAGCAACAATTAATCAAGTAAACAAATGTATTTCTATATTAAAAAGTAAGCCAAAAATCAAAAGATCAATGTGGAGTAGAAGAGCACAAGAATATGAGGCAAAAATTTCATCAGGTAAAATTTATGAATTAGCTGAAGTTGTAAGAGATCTAAACAAAGGTGATGATCTTATGGTTGATCAATCTTATAGTGAAAGACAACTTTTTGAAAAAGCTTATGAAAGAATGCAATCAGAATTTCAGATAATTTTAAATTTATCACCAGAAGACACTCAAAAAAAATTAGATAAAGCATTAAAGAGAAATGTTGGTGGACAAACACAAGCTATTAGCGCTACTCCTAAAACTCCAACTGCTGATTTACCTGTCGAAGAACCTATTTCTGAAACTGACGAACCTTTAGACGAATAAAAAAAAACGCCTCTCACACAAAAAGTTATGAGAAGCGTTTTTTGTAAAGAATACTAAGTTATTATTTTCTTCTTTTCTTAGCCTTTTTAGCTTTTTTCTTAGCTTTTTTCTTAGCTTTTTTCTTAGTTTTCTTTGCCGCTTTTTTTCTTTTCTTAGGCATCTTTAGCTCCCTTTTTAGTTTAACGAATCAAATTGATTCGCTGTTAACTTATTTTTATTTTTTTATACAACTTATGTCAAATCATTAATTAAAAGCGAATTTTAAAAAAAATATTTTTTATTTTTTATTTTTTATAAAAAATTTTTTTATTAATTTAGTTAATGTTTATGCGGTAAATAAACTCTTAATTTAAAGAAATTTAATAAAGTTTTTCTATTTCACTTTTATACTTTTCAATAATTTTATATCTTTTTAACTTTAAAGTTGGTGTCATTAATCCATTTTCAATTGTAAATTGATCTTTAATTACAAAAAACTTTTTAATTTTTTCTATCTTAGATAAGTTTTTATTTATTGTTTCTATTTCTTTTGAAATGTTTTCATCTGACACATTACTTTCATTATTATTTAAAACTAAAATAGCTATTAAATATGGTTTGTTATCTCCATAAACTAATGCTTGCTCTACAAATTCAATCTTAAGTAAATCATTTTCAATTTTCACAGGAGAAATATTGTCACCACCTGGTGTAATTAAAATATCTTTTTTTCTATCAGTGATTTTTAAATATCCATTTTCAAAATGTCCTATATCTCCAGTATATAACCAGCCATCCTTTAAAACTTTTTCTGTCTCTTCCTTTTTATTCCAATAGCCTAACATAACATTTTCACCTTTAACCAGAATTTCACCATCGTCAGCAATTTTCACTTCATTACCACTAAAAGCAGGACCTACTGTATCTATCCTTATATCTTTTATTGGGTTACAACTTACAACTGGAGAAGTTTCAGTTAACCCATACCCTTGCAAAGTCGGTAAACCTATCGAATTTAAAAAAACACCCACTTCTTTATCTAGCGCACCTCCTCCAGAAATGAATGCTTTTAAAGAACCTCCAAACTGAGCTTTTATTTTTTTTCTAACTATTTTTTCACAAATTGTATTTTGCACTTTTTCAAAAAAAGTAAGTTTTTGATTTGTTAGTACTTTTTCTCCTAGATATAGCATTTTGTTTATTAGAGATTTTTTAAAACCAGTAGCTTTATTAAAAGTTGAATTAATTTTTTGATACAGATTCTGATAAAATCTTGGAACAGCTGTCATAATATCTGGACTACATTCTCCCATATTTTTAATTAACTTATCTATACTTTCTGCATAGTAAACTTCGGCACCTATTGCTATTTGAACAAACTGAACGGTGTGTTCATAAGAATGAGATAATGGTAACCAAGTTAGGAATTTAGGTTTGTAAGATATTATCTCTTTTAAAAGTGAAATAGAACCTTCACAATTATTTAAAATCCCTCCATGGCTGAGCATTACTCCCTTGGGGTTACCTTGGGTTCCTGATGTATAAATAATACAAGCTACATCTTTTCTTGAAATTTCTAATTTTAAAAAATCGATCTCTTCACAATCGTTCTTTAGAAAAATATCTTTAATACATATAGTATCTGATTGACTGTCAATTTGATCAAAGGTGATAGCCTTTTTTATAAATGGCTTTGTAGAAATTATATTTTTAATTTTATTATATTGAACTTGATCTGAGACAACTATTACTGATGGATTACAATCATCAATTAAATATTCATAATCTCTTTCGGTATAAGTGGTATAAGCTGGCACGGTAATTCCACCTGCTAACATTATCGCTAAATCAGATATCATCCATTCAGGTCTATTTTCTGAAATTAATAAACATCTATCTTTTTTTTGAATTAAAGATTTAAGCTCATTGCTTAATTTTAAAATATTCAAATAAGTATCTCTCCAAGAAAATTTATCGTTTGGATTTTTTAATGATTTTAGAAAAATTTGATCTGCTTTTTCTTTTGTATACTGATTATAAAATAGTTCTAAAAGATTATTATAGTTTTTTATATTCATAAACTTTGGTGGGCGAAGAGAGAATCGAACTCTCACTTCTTGCGAAACACGATTTTGAGTCGTGCGCGTCTACCAGTTCCGCCATTCGCCCATTAAATTAAATTATAATTAAATAGTATAAGAACTAAAATTATATTAAAACCAAAAAATGTTCCAAAGTCTTTATAAAAAGTGTTTAAATTTAGCTGCTCACAAAAGTTCAAATTTGTACTTAGGAATTGTTTCCTTCACTGAAAGTTCGTTTTTTCCTATACCTCCAGATGTAATGATTATTCCTATGGTGATTGCTAAAAAAAAAGAATATTTTAAAATATTTTTAATCGCATCTTTATTTTCAGTTTTAGGTGGAATTTTTGGATATTTACTAGGTTATTTGTTTTATGATTTAGCTATTCATGTAATTGAATTTTATGGTTATGAAAATAAAGTAGAAAATTTGAAGACAAGTTTGTCTCAAGGATCAGGTTTTTTTGCCTGGCTAAGTATTCTTTTTCTAGCAGGATTTACTCCACTTCCCTATAAAGCATTCACTATTGCTAGCGGTGTTGTTGGTTTTAGTTTACCTGTATTTATTGTTGTAAGTTTAATCTCGAGAAGTCTTAGATTTTTTATTGTTGCTTATTTATCTTATAAATTTGGTGACTTATTTACTGAATTCATGGAGAAGCATGGTTCAAAATGGTTCACTATAATTGGAATTTTAATAGTTATAGTATTAGGAATTATATTTTTAATTTTTAAATTTAATGCTTAATAACAAATCATTGTTTCTTAACCTAATTTTATTTGTCAGTTTCGTTGCTTTATTGTCAGCGTTCTTTATTGAATATGTTTTGGGTCATCAACCATGCAATCTTTGTATCTTAGAGAGAATTCCATATGTAATTGCAATAGTAATTATACTCTTGAATTATAAATTTTCTCAGTTTGAAAAAATATTTTTGGTTTTATTGGTAATTGTTTTTTTAACGGCTACTATCTTATCAGTTTATCATTTTGGTATTGAACAAGGGTTTATCGAGGAATCTCTAGTTTGTGACCTAAAAAATGGCTCTGAGGCAACATCCAAAGAAGAAATTTTAAAACAATTGCAGGAACAAAAAGTGAGCTGCAAAGATGTAACATTTAAAATTTTTGGATTATCACTTACAACTTACAATATTGTAATTTCTATACTAATTACAATCAATGCATTAAAAATTTATTTAAACTATGCCAAAAGTAAGTAAAAAAAAAATTGAAGAATTTATAAGGGTAGATCATGCTGGTGAGCGTGGAGCAGTTAAAATATATGAAGGTCAATTGTTAGCTTTAAATACATTTGTCAAAGATGAAAATTTGAAAAAAATCATAGAAGATATGAAAATTCATGAAAAGGAACATAGTGAATTCTTTGAAAATGAAATTAAAAAAAGAAACATTGCTCCTACAAAACTTTTGCCACTGTGGGATTTGCTAGGTGTTGGTTTAGGATTTGGTTCTACTTTGTTAGGGAAAAAGGCAGCCATGCTATGCACAGCATCTGTAGAGGAAGTAATTGATGAACACTACTTAAATCAAATTAATCAATTAGATGAAGATGAAAAATTTCTCAAAAACAAAATTACAAAATTTAGAGAAGATGAGCTTAATCATAAAGATATCGCTTATGAAAAAGGTGCAACTAAAAAAGGACCTTATAGTATTTTAGATAAAATAATTAAAACTGGTTCTAAAATTGCAATTAATATTTCTGAAAAAATTTAAGTTTCTAATTCAACATCCCAATACAAATAATCCATCCAACTTTTGTGTAAAAAGTTAGGAGGAAAGTTCTTACCATTTTTATGTAAATCTTCTGTTGAAGGTCTGAATGGATATTGATTTAATTTCATTCCTGAATGTTTTAATAATTTTCCACCTTTTTTTACATTACAAGCTGAACAAGCTGTAACAACATTGTCCCAATTTGTTTCTCCACCTTTAGATCTTGGAAGCAAATGATCAAAAGTAAGTTCCTCATTACTTCCACAATATTGACAAGAGAATTTATCTCTTAAAAAAACGTTAAATCTAGTAAAACTTGGTTTCGTTTGAGGAACAATATAGTCTTTTAAAGCTATAACACTTGGTAGCTTCATATTAAATGAAGGGCTTCTGATAGTTCTATCGTAATGACTTACAATTATAACTCTATCAAGAAAAACTGATTTCACAGTGTCTTGCCATGACCATAATGATAGTGGGTAATAGCTTAGAGGTCTGTAATCAGCATTAAGAACTAATGCAGGACATTTTTCTAATGATACATCTTGTTCAATAAAGTTGTTCACATTAAAACATTAACTTAGTTTAGCATCATAATCAATATGATCAGATGTTAAATTTTTTTTAAAATATAATTTAATGCTGTACTTGATGCCTCGATAGGAATGTGATGGTCACAATTTTTTATTAATAACGTTTCAACAGGAATATTATTTCGAATTAAAAAATCTTTAGCTTCAAGTAAATGTGTTGATGGAACAATTTGGTCGACATCACCATGTATTAGTAATGTATCTGTGCTATTTTTGATTCTATCTTTCAAATTAATTTGATCTATTATTTTTCCTGAAAATCCTACGACACATAAAAATTTTTCATTTGAGGTAAGACCAACATTCAAAGACATCATGCAGCCCTGGCTAAAGCCTGATAAACAAATTTGTTGATTTGATAAGTTGTATTCAGTTTTAACTTCCTCAATAAATTTTTTAATAACATTTTCAGCTTTAATTGACTCTTCAAGAATATAAGATGGATCTTCTTTGGTTAAATCAAACCATTGATATCCTGATGGATTAATTGCACACTTTTCATGTCCATTAGGACAAATAAAAATAGTGTTTGGCAGATGTCTTTTCCAATTTAAAGTTAACATACTTATGTCTTTTCCATCTCCACCATACCCATGAAGTAAAACTATCGCATTCTTAATTTCTGTTCCTTCTTCTGGTTTGATGATGATTGAGTTAAGGCAAAATGTCATAGATGATTTATTATGTTTTTTATTTTTAAAAACACACTACAATAATAATATGTTTTCTGGAATATTAGTTAAAATTTTATCTATCGCTCTTTTAATAGCTGTTGGAATAGTTTTGGTTTTGGGTATTGGAACTTTATTTAAAGGTGGAGAAACAAGTAAAAAATATTCAAATAAACTAATGCAGCTTAGAGTTCTGCTGCAATTTGTAGCCATACTTGTTTTAGTAGCTTTCGCATATTTTTTTAAAAACTAATTATATTTCTCAATCCACTTTAAAAAATCTTTGTCATTAAAGTCTATGTCACCAAGAACCCTTGCAAATTCCTCACCTTCTTTATTTATAAATATTGATGTTGGAACTCCTCTTAGAGAAAAAGTTTTAGCTAAAGTTACTTCTGGATCAAAAAAAGGTTCCAAATTTTTTAAGTCTAATTTCACAAAAAATTCTTCAACTTTATTTAGTTTTTCTTTCCCAATATTAATAGGAAAAACTTTTAAATTATTAAGTGATGAATTTGCTTGCATATTGTCTAATGAAGGCATCTCTTCTTTACACGGGGGACACCAAGTAGCCCAAAAATTTAAAACTAACAATTTTCCTTTGAAATCATTAATTTTAATTTTTTCATTTTTCTTATTTAAAAAAAATACATTTTCATACGTTTTTGGAACTTTATGAATAACAATATTTTTAATGTTCGGTAAATCACTAGCTTCTGCAGTTGTAATTAAAAAAATAAATAATGCTAAAATTCTCATATTAATTAGGTATAACTAAATATCATGGCAAAAAATAAAAACAACCAAGCAATATGGAACACGCGAATACAAAAGGAAGCGTCAAACTTATTTCAAAAAGTTGGTAATTCTATTGATATAGACAAGAGACTTTATAAAGAAGACATCCAAGGATCCATTGCACACGTTGAAATGCTTTTTAGACAAAAGATAATTTCCTTTAAAATAAAAAATAAAATTATTTATGGTCTAAATAAAATTTATAAAGAAATAACTTACAAAAAATTTGAATTTAATAAAAAATATGAAGACATTCATATGAATATAGAGAAAAGATTATTTCAAATAATTGGTGATGAAGCTGGATACATTCATACAGCTAGATCAAGAAATGATCAGGTAATAACTGATTTTAAAATTTGGATTAAAACTGCAACAAAAGATATTAATAACAATATAGATAAAGTAATCAAAAGCACAATTAAACTGGCTGAAAAAAATATAGAGACTATCATGCCAGGGTTTACTCATCTTAAAAATGCTCAAGCTATATCATTTGGCCATTATTTAATGGCTTATGTAGAAATGTTTACTAGAGATAAAAAAAGATTTTTAAATAATTTAAATTGTTTAGATGAAAGTCCATTAGGTGTAGCAGCTCTATCAGGCACTTCGTTTAATATAGATAGAAATTTTACATCTAAAAAACTTGGATTTAAAAGACCAACTAATAATTCAATAGATACAGTTTCGGATAGAGACTTTGTGCTAGATTTTCTTTATGCTATTTCAGTATGTTCAATGCATATTTCTAGAATTGCAGAGGAATTAATTATATGGAATTCAGATGGATTTAACTTAATTAACTTATCAGATAAAGTTGTTACAGGCTCTTCGATTATGCCTCAAAAAAAGAATCCTGATCTCTTAGAATATCTAAGAGGAAAAACTGGTACTTCTTACGGAAATTTTTTTTCTATGTTAACGATACTAAAGGGCTTGCCACTATCCTACTTTAAAGATTTACAGGATGATAAGGAATTGGTTTTTAATTCTAATGATACTTTAATAAATTGCTTAAAAATATTTGATGAAGTTTTAAAAAATTGCAGTGCAAATAAAAAGAAGATGCTTGAACTTGCAAATACAGGTCATATTACAGCAACAGATCTAGCTGATTATTTAGTTAGAGAACACAACATGTCATTTAGAAAGGCATATCAAAAAACAGCTGCTATTGTTAACATGGCTGAAAAAAGAAAGAAAAATTTAAACGAATTAAGTTTAAATGAACTTAAAAAAATTGAGCCAAAATTGACAGAAAAGGTTTTAGAAATTTTCAATTTAAAAAACTCTATAAATTCAAAAAAATCATTTGGGGGAACTTCTTTTGAAAATATTAAAAAAATGATAACTAAATATAAAAAATTAAAATGATAAAAAAAATCACATTTACGTTAGTTATGTTGCTACTGTTATTTTCATGTGGCAAGAAAGGTGACCCTGTATACAAAGAGGACAAAAAACAAGTTTATTTAAATCTATTCTCTAAAAATAGAGTGTAATGAAATACATAAATAAAAAATTATCTATTGATAAAGTTAACTTTTTAAAAATTGCAAAAAAATATGGTACTCCAACATATTGCTATTCTTACTCAAGGTTAAAAGAAAATATTTTAAATTTTAAAAAAAATTTTAAATCAATATC
>LUMQ01000484.1_pt1 | contig 14859 bp, 17 predicted proteins | sample 729621 | NCBI WGS metagenome assembly LUMQ01 (sample SAMN03860259, study PRJNA289734) | marine metagenome | biome: seawater column; feature: ocean; material: water; isolation source: Red Sea water column Station 12 - depth 25m | place: Saudi Arabia: Red Sea | collected 2011-10-15 | depth 25 m | reverse complement strand
GGGGGAAGGTGCTTATTCAAACCTATAGTCCTCAGCATCCAATCTTTCTAAGTATCAAAGATCAAAATAGAGAGAATTTTATTAAAAATGAGTTAGCGCGAAGAAAACAAAGTCATCTTCCTCCTTATGCTAAAATTGCACAATTACAATTAGTTCACCCAAATTACCCAGAGTTGCGCTCGATCTGTTTAGAAGTCTTGGAAGCCTCCAAAAAACTCCAACTAGGAGTTCTAGGACCTACGCCTTCTTTGATTCCTTATAAAAAAAACCACTATCAAGAGAATTTTTACTTTAAAGAAACATCCTATCCCCAATTAAGTAGCAAAATCTCTAAGCTTTTGTCTCAATTAAGCCCGAAAAATAAACGTTTTTTACATATTGATATTGATCCCCTATCAATTGCTTGATGCGTCATTTGTATGTTCTTATTCACTAGCATGATGTGATAAAAAAACCGGATTAATTAATAAAATGAGCAACAAAATAGCATCTAAAAGATATGCCGTAGCACTTTTTGATACGGTTCAAAATGAGGAATTAGATACCCTACTTGGTGACGCTCAGGCCCTTTCTAATATTATTCAAGAAAGTCCGGAACTGGACATTTTGTTAAAATCGCCTCTAACTAAAAATGAACTAAAGGCTAATATTCTTACAAAAATTGTAGAGGGTTCTTCTTCTCAAAAAATACTAGATGGACTAATTAATACTCTCAAAAAGAATAAACGACTAAATCTTTTTGCTGGTGTCTTACAAGAATTTCAAGACGTACTCTTTGAAAAAAGAGGTTATCAAAAAGCCAAAGTAACTACAGCTCATGAAATTGATGAGTCTACAAAAAAAAATATTCAAGAATTGCTACATCAGCAGTATGGTTCAAAATTAAATTTAGAATTTAATATAAATAAATCTTTACTTGGGGGAATGACCGTTGTCATTGGATCAAAAATGATCGATTTAAGTATAGCTAACCAAGTATCCAAATTTACCAATAACGTGAAAGGAGACATTTAATGTCAATAAAAGCATCGGAGATCTCTTCTATCATCAGAGATCAAATTAATAACTTTGAAAGCCAAGCTGACATTTCCGAAGTCGGAACTGTTTTAAAGGTTGGTGATGGAGTTGCACAAGTATACGGCTTAGACAATGTTCAAGCTGGTGAAATGGTAGAATTCGCAGGTGGCATTCAAGGAATGGCGCTTAACTTAGAAGAAGATAATGTAGGTATCGTTATTTTTGGTGATGATAGAGGTATTAAAGAAGGCGATACAGTAAAAAGAACACAGAAGATTGTGGAAGTTCCAGTTGGTAAAGGTCTATTAGGACGAGTAGTCGATGCACTCGGTAATCCTATTGATGGTAAAGGTCCTATTCAAAGCAGTGAGTCACGTCGTATTGAGGTAAAAGCACCAGGAATTATTCCAAGACAAAGTGTGGGCGAGCCAATGCAGACAGGCCTAAAAGCCCTAGATGCACTTGTTCCCATTGGACGAGGTCAGCGTGAATTGATTATTGGTGACAGACAAACAGGCAAAACTGCAGTTGCTATTGACACTATTATCAACCAAAAAGAGGTTAACCAGTCTGATGACGAGTCGAAAAAGCTTTATTGTATTTATGTTGCGATTGGCCAAAAAAGATCAACCGTAGCGCAAGTTGTTAAAACTCTTGAAGAGAATGGGGCGATGGAGTACACCATCGTGGTAGCAGCTTCTGCTTCTGATCCAGCTCCTCTTCAGTTCCTCGCGCCTTATGCTGGCTGCTCAATGGGTGAATTCTTCCGTGATAATGGAATGCATGGCCTCATTGTTTATGATGATTTATCCAAGCAAGCCGTTGCTTATCGACAGATGTCTCTTCTACTCAGAAGACCACCTGGACGTGAAGCTTTTCCTGGTGACGTTTTCTATCTTCACTCCCGTCTTTTAGAGCGTGCTGCAAAAATGAGTGATGCTAATGGTGGTGGAAGCTTAACAGCTTTACCAGTAATCGAAACTCAGGCAGGTGACGTGTCAGCGTTTATTCCAACAAATGTGATATCCATTACTGATGGTCAAATTTTCTTAGAAACTGAATTGTTCTTCTCGGGTATTCGACCAGCGATTAACGTAGGTTTATCAGTGAGCCGTGTGGGATCTGCCGCGCAAACCAAAGCGATGAAAAAAGTTGCAGGTAAAATCAAATTAGAATTAGCTCAGTATCGTGAAATGGCAGCTTTCTCTCAGTTTGCATCAGACTTGGATGCCTCAACAAAACAACTACTTGCTCGTGGTGAGAGACTAACTGAACTATTAAAGCAAGACCAGTATGTTCCAATGTCAGTTGCTGATCAGGTACTTAGCATTTATGCTGGTGTGAGAGGTTTCTTAGATAAGATTGAAACTTCAAAGATTTCTGAATTCCAAGTGAAGTTCCTTGAAGGTCTTCGTTCAGATCACGCTGATATTTTTGATGAGATCAACAATACAGGTAACTTCAGTGATGAGAGTGATCAGAAGATCGAAGCATATCTAGAAAAATTCACAGCAAATTTTAGTTAATGCCCAGCCTAAAAGAATTAAAGAATAGAATTACCAGCGTTAAGTCGACGAGAAAAATAACCTCGGCGATGAAAATGGTAGCTGCAAGCAAACTGCGCCGTGCTCAAGAACTCGCAGAGTCTTCACGAGTTTATGCAGATAGTTTAGCTTTTATTCTTTCTTCTTTAGCTGGTAAGCCATCCAAAAACTCTGATTTACCAGAGATTTTAACAGGACGTGAGAATCCCAAAACAACGTTATTGATTATCAATTCTTCTGATCGAGGTTTATGTGGTGGATTTAACTCCAATCTTTTCCGAAATGCTAAAACATGGATAGCGGAGCAGCAAGCTAAAGGTAAAACTGTGAAGCTTTTAACTGTAGGCAAGAAAGCATCAAGCTTTTATCGCCGATCCGAGATAGATGTAATTGCTAACTTTGAGGATTTAACATCAAACGATCGTCAGATCCAAGTAGCAGAAGAAATTAAGAGTAAGATTGTAGAATTATTTGAGTCAAAAGAGGTGGATGAAGTATCTATTCTCTTTAATAAGTTTGTATCTGCCATTGCCCAAGATCCCTCTTACCAGTCGCTTATTCCGATGGCAAGTGATGACGAACAAACTGAAGAGGTAGTTGAGACAAGTAATGCGGTTTTTGAATTTGAACCAGATAAAAATGAATTACTTGAGTACTTATTGCCTCGAAATTTTTTAACACAAATTTACAGAAGCATTTTGGAGAGTTCAGCATCTGAACATGCAGCCAGAATGACTTCTATGGATAACGCAACAAGAAATGCTGGTGATATGATTGATCGGTTAACATTAACATATAATCGAACAAGACAGGCATTTATTACAAAAGAACTTATCGAAATTATTTCGGGAGCAGAAGCTGTTTAGGAAAGGAGCAACAAATGGCAAGTAACAAGGCAGGAAAAGTCACCCAGGTATTAGGGGCTGTGGTCGACGTCGCCTTTGAAGGAGAACTACCCCCTATTATGAATGCCCTATCTACGAAGGTAGGCGAACAAAAATTAATTTTAGAAGTAGCCCAACACTTAGGAGAGAATACTGTTCGAACCATTGCGATGGATGCTACCGAAGGCCTCCAGCGTGGTCAGGAAGTCCAAGATGATGGAGACCCTATTAATGTTCCTGTTGGACCTGAAACGCTTGGACGAATTATGAACGTCATCGGGGAACCGATTGATGAACGTGGACCTATTGAGTCAAAGAAAACTCTTCCTATTCACAGATCTGCTCCTGAGTTTGTTGACCAATCCACTGAAACTGAGGTACTGGTAACTGGTATCAAAGTTATTGATTTGCTCGCTCCATATGCAAAAGGTGGTAAAATTGGTCTTTTTGGTGGTGCCGGTGTGGGAAAAACCGTGCTCATCATGGAATTAATTAACAACGTTGCAAAAGCCCACGGTGGATATTCTGTATTCGCAGGTGTGGGAGAGCGTACTCGTGAAGGTAATGACCTTTATCATGAAATGATCGAGTCTGGTGTTATCAACTTAGATGGAGGATCATCGAAAGTGTCCCTCGTCTATGGTCAGATGAACGAGCCTCCAGGAGCAAGAGCGCGTGTTGCTCTTTCTGGTCTAACTCAGGCAGAATATTTCCGTGATGAAGAAAACCAAGACGTGTTGTTCTTCGTGGATAATATCTTCCGTTTTACTCAGGCCGGTTCTGAGGTGTCAGCTCTTCTTGGACGTATTCCATCAGCGGTAGGATATCAACCAACACTTGCAACTGACATGGGTGCCCTTCAAGAAAGAATTACAACAACTAACAAAGGTTCGATCACATCCGTTCAAGCGATTTATGTTCCAGCGGATGACTTAACAGATCCTGCACCAGCAACATCATTCTCTCACTTGGATGCAACAACCGTGTTGAATCGTTCGATTGCTGAGCTTGGAATTTACCCTGCGGTGGATCCACTAGACTCTACTTCAAGAATTTTAGAACCAAGAACCCTTGGTGAAAAGCACTACCAAGTAGCTCGTGATGTTCAAAAGACTCTTCAGACTTATAAGAGTCTTCAGGATATCATTGCGATCTTGGGTATGGATGAATTATCTGAAGAAGATAAATTAGTTGTATCCCGTGCAAGAAAAATTCAGCGTTTCTTAAGTCAACCATTCCACGTTGCTGAAGTCTTTACAGGCTCTGTAAGAATGATTAACTTAAAGGTCGTTTCTCCCCAAAAAGTTATTTTTGAAAAAGAAGTTGAAATGGCAGTTTTGCCAGGAGCGGAGGGTGATTTTGCAGCAATGGAAAATCACTCGCCCTTTATCAGCTCGTTACGACCTGGACAAATGGCGATAATGGCCAATAATCAGCTACAGGAAAGCTTTTTTGTATCTGGTGGTTTGGTCATGTTAAAAGACAAGACATGTGAAGTTCTTGTGGATCAAATTGAGTCTTTAGGTGAAGTTAATAGCTCGAACTATCAACAGACTAAAACTTATCAAGAATTAGATGGTAATGAAACAGCTCAAGGCACCTTTGAGCAAGTCATTAATTCTCCCTCTTATAAATAGTCTTTAAATTCTAATAAAAGTTTTTCGTAAATTTTCTTTTTAAAAGATACAATATTAGGTACTAAGAAATCTTTTGTAACCCATTTATAATCTGAAAACTCAGGATGCTCAGTATGAATATTGATATCCTTTTCTGCTCCCTTAAATTTATATAAAAACCACTTTTGACGCTGGCCTTTATATTTCCCTTTCCATAAAGTTTTTGCAAGATCTGAAGGAATAGAATAGTAATACCAGTCTTTGCTTTCAGTAAGAAGGTCAACCTTATTTTTTTTAATTCCAACCTCTTCATCCATTTCTCTTAAGGCTGCGATAGAAGGAATTTCTTGAGCATCAATCCCTCCTTGAGGCATTTGCCAAAAATTAGAGGGATGGTCTATTCTTTTTCCAACAAAGATTTCTTTTTTTTGATTGATGATCATCATCCCCACATTAGGGCGGTAGTCTTTGGGATTAGATTTCATTAATTAAGAACAGCGATAGTCTTTACAGCATCTACGGCACGAGAGAGCTGATAATCTTGTTCTAAAATATCAGTCGAAGTAGCCTCTTCTTCATCTCCATTAGTGGTTTCATTATCCAGAGCGTCTTTATAGTCGGATTCTCGAAAAGTGAAATAATTATCGATGATATTTAATTCTGCTCGTGGAACCACCACGTCCGGTTCAATACCAACAGCTTGAATAGAGTCCCCGCTTGGGGTGTAGTATTTCGCAATAGTTAATCGTATTGCCCCACTATCAATTGGAACGATTGTTTGCACAGATCCTTTGCCAAAGGATTTCATTCCCATAATTACTGCTCGATCATGATCTTGGAGTGCGCCTGCCACAATTTCAGATGCGGATGCAGAACCCTCATTTATCAGTATTACTAAAGGTTTTTTGTTAATTAAATCACCTTTTTTTGCAGAAAACACTTGGACGTCCTTTTTTTCTCTTCCTCGAATAGACACGATCTCACCTTGTTCTAAGAAAAGATCAGAAACTGATACAGACTCTGTTAATAAACCTCCAGGATTATTTCGAAGATCAAGTACATAACCAATAGGAGGATTTTCACTTTCCTCTAACTCTTTAATACTGTCTTTTAGGCCTGAAGTTGTTTGCTCGTTAAATGTACTGACTCTAAGAACGCCCACATTATTTAAAACACGGTGCTTTACCGATGCCATTTTAATAGTGTCTCTTACAAGTTCTACATCGAAAGGTTCTTCCGCACCTCGAATGATGGTGATGGTAATAGGAGTTCCCACCTCACCTCGCATAATATCAATAGCTTCCTTTAAGTTCATATCAACAACAGATTCACCATTTAAGTGGGTGATATAATCTCCTGCTTGAATGCCTGCTTTATCTGCAGGGGTGTCATCAATAGGGGAGATAATTTTAATGAAACCTTTGTCTGTGGTAATTTCAATTCCAAGTCCACCAAAGGTACCTGAGGTATCCATTTGCATTTCTTTATAAACTTCTTCATTCATGTAACTGGAATGAGGATCAAGAGCTTGAAGCATTCCATTAAGTGCTTTTTCAACTAACTCTTTATCAGTGAGTTCTTCGACATATTGATCTTTGACTCTATTGTAAACTTCATTAAAAATGCTGAGCTGTCGGTACGTTTCTTTAGTATCAGCAAAACTTGAAGGAGCATGAAAGACAAAAAGAAAAATTAAAATATATTTAAGCATCGATTAAAATTTAAGAGGCCGTATTGATATTAGTAAAGTCCTCAGACCAAAGCTTTTCCAAATCGTAAACTTCTCGAACTTCATTTCTAAAAATATGTACTAAAACATGTCCCGCATCAATAACCGTCCAGTCGCAAAGAGGTTTTCCTTCAGGTTTATGCACAAAATGTTTTTGAGATTTTAAATCTCGGTAAACTTTCTCCGAAACGGAGTCCACATGCTTGTTGGATCGACCTGAAGCCACAACCATGAACTCAGCAAATTCCGCTTTTCCTTTTAAAGGAATAACGGTGACATTTTCAGCTTTATTGTCTTCAAGACTATCAACTATAGCTTGAACAGCAGGGTCTTTGTGTTGATTAGGAATTTCGTAACTCACTTGATGATAAATCTACCCCTGGAAGATTAAGAATATGAAAACAAGGCGTAGAATGGTTGATAAATTTAGTTAAATCAGACATGAATAAGTGGGGAAATTCCTTATGAATGGGTGTATTTTCAATATAATTATCATATCTCGGTCTATAAATAACGCAAATACTAATATTTTGGATTATCCATTGATATTCCGACCAACGGTGAAATTGTCCTAATTGGTCTAATCCCACAATTAAATAGAATTGGTTCAAAGAGCATCGAGACTGAATTTTCTGTAATACCTCAGCTGTACATTTTGTTTGATGGCGAAATTCAAAATCTGAAATTTTCACCTTTGGTAGGGTTATCTCTGATCTTAGCTGCTTAATTTGATCATATGGATTTAGGGAGTTGATATTTTCTTTTAAAGGATTATGAAAAGTTGGAAGGGTAATTAGTTTTTGGAGTTGAAGGTGTTCAAGGGAAGATTGAATAACATGAAGGTGCCCTAAATGAAAAGGATTAAAAAATCCTCCATAAATACCAACAGTCCTTTTCATTGAATTATGTTGATGAAGTCACTCTTCATTTGATTTTCACTTAAGGTTTGAAGAAAGATCTCAAGCATTTTTGATTGTTGAGAATTTGAACCTCGGATAATAAGAGGGTTTCTCATTTTAAAATGATGACAAAGAGAAACAATAAAGGTTAAATCATCACTCTCTTGTAAGTAGACAGATCCAGCAAGTGGAAGGCGCTCTTTATTGTATTTAAAGTAAAGATTATTAAAAGGTTCGTTAGTGAGAACAGATAAATTTATCTTTTTTAATTCCTCTTCTTGGAAAATTTTTTTCTGCTCTAAATGATATATGACAGATTTAATTAAATGGGTGATGTCTTCTTTAGAAATTTCGTTTAAATAGGCTCGATGTTTTTCTAATTCGAGAGCTTTTTGAGTAAATTCCATTAGGACCTAGTCGTATGATCGCCTGTTACTTGGTATTTAAAAGTAGTGAGATGTTTTGCTCCTACAGGTCCGCGAACATGAAGCTTATCTGTTGAGATCCCTATCTCCGCTCCAAAGCCAAATTCTCCTCCATCAGCAAATTGAGTGGAAGCATTATGCATAAGAATGGCACTTTTGCAGTTTTGAAAAAAGTATTGAATGGACTGGTTGTTATTTGTTAAACAGCTTTCAGTATGACCGCTAGCATATTGATTGACGTGATCGACTGACTCTTCAATATTATCAACAATTTTTACAGATATTTTTTTATCAAGATATTCCGTCGACCAGTCTTCCTCTTCTGCTGGACGATCAATGGAATAAAGTTGAGCTAACCTCTCGCAGCCAATTATCTCACAACCTTGCGACTTAAGATCATCTAAGACATACGCGATATCCTCAGCTGAATGACTAGAATGAATGAGCAATGTTTCTGTAGCACCGCATATTTCTGGTCTTCGAAGTTTTGCATTATGAATGATCGATTGTGCTTGCTCTTTAGGATATCCCTCATCCCAAATTGTATGGCAAATACCCTCTAAATGTTTAATCGTAGGGACTCGGGAGTTGTCAGTGATCGTTTGTATAAGAGATTTTCCTCCACGTGGAATAATTACATCAACTTTCCCTTCGGCCTGAAGTAATTCTTGGACATAAGCACGATCTGTCTGCTCAACAAAACAAACAAGATAAGGGTTTAGCTGCAAATCTTTTAAGGCTTCTTGAATGCACTCATATAATTTTCTATTAGTCTCAATACACTCAGAACCCCCACGTAAGATGGAAACATTACCAGAGCGAAGACATAAACTTGCTGCATCAATTGTGACATTAGGACGAGACTCATAAATAATTCCAATGACACCAATCGGCACGGAGACTTTGGAGAACTGAAGTCCATTAGTTGAGTTCGACCATTTTTCTAATTCTTGATTTAAAGGATCAGCCATTTGAGCAATTTTTTCTACATCTTGAGCGAGTTGATTTATTTTCATATCTGTTAGAATTAGTCGGTTGACCATGGGCGCGGATAAATTATTTTGTTTAGCTCTATCCACATCGAGTTGGTTGGCTTGCAAGATTTCTTGCTTGCGAGCAACTAAAAATCCAGAGATGTTCATTAAAATCTTGCTGCGATCATTGGCAGTTAATTTTGCCATATCTAAAGAAGCTTGCTTGGCTTGTTTTAGAATTTGATCAAAGTAATCACTCATCGAGAGGCCACCATGTTATCTTTATGAATAATTTCATCTTCACGCACAAAACCTAAAATAGTACTGATTTCATTGGATTTTTTTCCTTTAATTTGGTCCATTTCCTTAAAATCATAATTAATCATGCCACGCGCCACTTCTTTTTTATTGTAGTGAATTGAAACTGTATCACCACGATAAAACCGTCCCTCGATGCTCTTTACCCCAATGGCCAGTAAGCTTGAATTTTTACCTAAAGCCCTGGACGCACCTTCATCGATGTGAATGATGGCCTTTTGAATAGGTCTATTCCAAATCCATTGTTGGCGGCTAGTCAGAATATTTTTTGCTGGATGAAACCAAGTTGATTTCTCGGGGTGGATTTGATCGATAGGGTTATTGACTAATCCATTAGAGATAATCATGGTCGATCCAGATTGCATACAAAGCTTTGCAGCATTTACTTTAGCAAGCATTCCCCCAGAGCCAAATTCACTTAAATCTTGATCAACATACTTTTCAATTTTTTGATCAATCTCTGAAACTGATGTCAGTAACCTCGCACTAGAGGATTTTTTAGGGTTACTTGTATACAGTCCATTGACATCAGAAAGTAATATTAAAAGTTCAGCGGAAAGAGCATTTGCGATCATCGCAGAAAGTTTATCATTATCTCCAAATCGAATTTCTTCTGTGGAGGTTGTATCATTTTCATTAATAATTGGAATAACGTCGAGATCCAAGAGTGAATAGATTGTGTTTCGAATATTCAAATATTTTCTTCTTTCATTGAGGTCCTCTGCAGTAATTAAAATTTGAGAGCTTTGAATTTTAGATCTAGCAAAGGCACGCTGCCAATTTTGAGATAATTGAATTTGGCCAATAGAGGCTGCGGCTTGTTTTTCATGAAGGTTGGTAAGTTTTTTCTTTTGTAAAACATCTCTTCCCAGTGCAATCGCCCCAGAGGAGACGATAATTATTTTTGAGCCTTTTTTTTGTAATTTTGCAACATCATCCACTAAGGAATTCAGCCATTTTTTGCGAAGTTTAAATTTCTCATTCACTAAGATATTGGAGCCTACTTTGATCACAATTACTTTTGATTTTTTGGCGAGATTTTGAAATGTTTTATTCATCTTGGAGATATTCTAAACATAAATTTGTAAGTTGATCGAGATTATATCCTGTAGCGGCAGAAATGGTAAAGATACGTCGATCCAATGAGGTGAATTTCTCTTTGATTTGCTCTACTTCTTTTTCATCTAGTAGCTCCACCTTATTGAGAGCTATAATTTCTTTTTTACTCTCAATTTCAGCCCCATAATTCTCTAATTCTTGACGTATGATTTGATAATTCTTTAATGGATCAGCTTCGGTTGTATCGATAACATGAATTAAAATCTTACATCGCTCTACATGAGAGAGAAAGTCGTGTCCTAGACCTTTTCCGTCACTGGCATTTTCAATTAAACCTGGTATATCGGCTAAGACGAATTCTAAATCTTCTTTTTGAACCATGCCGATATGAGGATGGAGTGTGGTAAAAGCATAATCAGCTACTTTAGATTTTGCATTGGTAACAAAATTTAGAATAGAAGATTTCCCTGCATTAGGCATTCCTACCAAACCAACATCAGCTAAGATTTTGAGTTTTAATCGAACAGTTGCCTCTTGGCCCTTTTCTCCTTGTTGAAATTTTCGAGGGGCACGATTAGTGGAGCTTTTAAAGTGAGCATTCCCTTTTCCCCCTTGTCCACCGCGAAGAAAGTGATAAGTCTGCTCATCATCAAGGATTTCATGCAACTTTACACTCATGTCCTCGTTATAAATTTCAGTTCCACAAGGGACGTCTAAGATAAGATCTTTCCCGCTGGACCCCGTTTTCAATTGACCGGCACCGCCCATACCATTTTGGGCTTTATGGTGTTGATTGAAGCGATAACGTTGAAGAGTATTAATTCCTTTATTGCCTCGAAAAATAACGTCGCCTCCTTTTCCTCCATTACCGCCATTAGGGCCGCCATATTCAATAAACTTTTCTCTGCGAAAACTTAAAGCGCCATGACCCCCGTTGCCAGATTTAATATAAATTTTTGCTTTATCGATGAACGCCATAACAGATATAAATGTGAGAGGTTAGGAAATTTTAGTGGACGGAAACAAACTGTCTGTTACGGGATTTTTTGAACTGCACTTTTCCCTCAGCTTTGGAGAAAAGAGTGTGATCTTTCCCAATTCCAACATTGTCGCCCGGGTAAAATTTAGTACCACGCTGACGAACTAAAATGTTTCCAGGGATAACGTGTTCGCCGCCAAACTTCTTGACACCCAGCCTTCTACCAGCCGAGTCTCTTCCGTTTTTCGAACTTCCGCCTGCTTTTTTTGTTGCCATAGTTCTACTCTTTTACCTCAGTTGCTTCTTTTTTCACAGTCTTTTTTTTCTCAGTTTTAGGCGCTGCTGCTTTTGTATCCTTCTTTGGAGTTGTTGCTTTTACTTCCTTCTTTGGAGCTGCTGCTTTTGCATCCTTCTTTGGAGCTTCAGTTTTTGGTGCAGCTTCTTTTTTTGGAGCAGCTTTTTTTGCTGGCTCTTTAAAGCTTTCTTCGCCGATAGCAGATTTGATAGACATCACTTTTAAAATAGAGATGTATTGACGATGGCCTTTCGTTCTTTGGAAGTGCTTTCTTCTATTCTTTCTGAAAACACGAATTTTGTCATCTCTTGTCTGATGAAGAAGTTTTGCAGAAACTTCAGCACCTTGAACGGCAGGTGACCCTAATTCAAACTTATCGCCATTTCCAACAGCTACGACATCTTTAAAAGAAATAGTATCTCCTACATTTCCTTCAATTTTGTCCATTTTTAAAATATCACCAGGTGATACTTTGAACTGTTTTCCAACTGATTTTAGAACTGCGTACATAATGAGGTGCACAATATATATAGGTCTTTCTTTATGTCAATAGTCAAAAAACCAACAAAATAGGTAAAAATTTGCGAAATTTAAATTATTTAATTAACTTTGCAGCCGTTACAATCCACATAAAATTCAAGGTTAAAACGGTGGACCTTGAGTCGATTCTTTTTGCCTAAATCACTCACTTGTTCAAAAAGATGATTATTTTTAATTTCTTTCACATCGCCACATCTTCTGCAAATCGTAAAAGCAGTATTGCTAGCGCAATTTGAATTGCTGCATGCAATAAATGAGTTTTGGCTTTCAATTTTATGAATTATTCCTAATTCAACTAATTTATCTAAAGCTCTGTATACTTGAAGGGGTGATTTTAACCCTTCTCTTTTAAGGCTCTCTAAAATGGTGTACGCCTTTAAAGGCTCACCTGAATTTTGAAGTAAGTTAAAAACAATTTTTTGGTTTTTGGTTAAATTGTAATCATTTGTTTTTTTATTGTATGATTGAGAATTAGTCATTTATTTGTCCATTAATTTTATTTCTTTTTTTGAGATAAGCAATTTTTTCCAAGGAAACAGAGTTAATACAAATATACCAAGAGCAACGCTTAATATTGTTGGGCCTGTTGTAGTATTCCATGTGATTGAAGAAAACAACCCTAAAACCACAGAGATAAGTCCAGTAATACTAGCAATGATTGCCATTTGAATAGGAGTTGAAGATAAGTTTCTTGAAGCTGCAGCAGGCAAAAGTAGAAGACCTGTGATTAACAAAATCCCAACAATTTTTATTGATATAGCTATTACGGCTGCAATTAATATTGTAAAAACAGTATTTGCTAATTCAGGATTAAGACCTTCTGCTTTAGCTAAATCTAAATTTACCGTTCCAGCAAAAAGAGGCCTCCATATTTTTATTAAAATAAGTAAGACAAAGGCCCCGCCTATCCAGATAATTAAAATATCTTGAAAGTTAACAGAAAGGATATCTCCAAAAAGCAATCCCATCAGATCAATTCTTATAAAAGTGAGCAAACCTAAAAGAACAAGACCTATTGCAAGAACAGAGTGAGCTAATAATCCTAAAAGAGCATCATTTGGCAAATATGTCTTTTTTTGTAAATATAATAAAGAAAGTGAAATAAGACCCGATATTATAAATACCGATAAAATAATGTTGAAACTTAAAGCATATGCTATTACCACACCAAGCAAAGCTGAGTGAGCAAGGGTGTCTCCAAAATACGACAACCTTCTCCAAACAATAAAACAACCTAAAGGACCAGTAATTATCGCTAATCCTATTCCAGCAACAAAAGCTCTGAATAAAAAATCATCAAACATTTTTTATTTAATTCGATTGGTCAACGCTTCCATCAGGAAGATGTTGGTGATCATGTTCATGTTGATAAAAAGCAAGAGTGGGGTCAATATTTTTTCCAAATAATTTTATATATTCAGGTTCCTTAACAATCGACTTTGGCGCACCGGAACAACAAACATGGCCATTAAGACAAATGACATGATCTGTTTGAGACATTACTACATGAAGATTATGAGATATTAAAAGAATGCCACAATTAATGTTTTTCACAATCTCTTGAATAGTTTTGTAAAGAGCTATTTCGCCCGGATAATCAACTCCTTGAACAGGCTCATCTAATACAAGAAAATCAGGGTTTTTTGCAATTGCTCTAGCCATCAATAACCTTTGAAACTCTCCACCTGACAAGTTTCTTACATCTCTAAAAATAAGATTTTTAATACCCGTCAAAGAGAGCGCCTCTTCAATCTCACTTGTTGTGAATTTTTCGATTATGTTCATGAAATCAATTACTCTTAAGGGTAAAGACCAATCAATTGAGATTTTTTGAGGTACATAAGAAATTTTAATATTACTTTTGATAGTATTTGATCCCTCATCAGGTTTTAATATTCCCAGAGCCATTTTTGCTGTTGTTGATTTTCCAGAACCATTGGGACCGATTAAGGTCACTATTTGGCCTTGAGTTACTTTTAAGGAGACGCCTCGAACCAGCCACTTATCATTACGTATTACACCGCAATTGTTTAATTCAATTAGAGAGTTTTGCATATTTATTATTGACTTGGACTATACGTTATAATATTACATTATGTAATAATATAACAATATAGACAGGTAATTAACATGAATTTTTTAAAAAAGGCAATAATTTTCGTAATTGCTCCCCTTTTATTTAGTTTCTCTGCTAAAGCAGACATAAAAGTAGTCACAACAATCAAACCTTTGCACTCATTAATATCTAGTGTAATGGAAGGTGTTGGGGAGCCATCACTGATTATTGAAGGAACAAGTAACCCTCACACTTTTGTTTTTAAACCTTCCCACGCTCAAATGCTTGAAGCGGCGGATATAGTCTTTTGGATTGGAGAGGACCTCGAGGCATTTATGGAAAAACCTTTGGAGTCTCTTGCCAGTAATGCAACTAAGATATCTTTTATGGAGCTAAGCTCTATTGAAAAGCTTAAGTTTAGAGAAGAAAACATCTTTGATGATCACGACGATCACGGTCATGACGATCATGATGGCCATGAAGATGAACATGAAGGCCACGATGATCATGATGAAGACGGTCAC
>LUMQ01000261.1_pt1 | contig 14900 bp, 17 predicted proteins | sample 729621 | NCBI WGS metagenome assembly LUMQ01 (sample SAMN03860259, study PRJNA289734) | marine metagenome | biome: seawater column; feature: ocean; material: water; isolation source: Red Sea water column Station 12 - depth 25m | place: Saudi Arabia: Red Sea | collected 2011-10-15 | depth 25 m | reverse complement strand
CAATAATTACAAAGTTAGCTAGAACACAAGCAGCAATTACTCTTGTAATTGCCTTTAAGTTCTTAATTTCATCTTTAAATGTTTCCATTTATATTCCTTCCTTAATTTAACTTTTAAAGGTTTGAAAGCTGAATATCCATTCCAGGCAATTCAAGGTTCATATCTCTACCTTCGTTTGCCTGCTCAATAGTCATTCCAGTTTTTTCTTCAAATAGTTTAGAAACTGAAGCAAAGAATTTATCTGGCCCTCCATCTGCAATGAAGGCTTCTCTACTTTCTTTTGATGGCCATAAATTAATGCCTACATAGTAAACTTCTTCATCGCTTTGTTGGTAAGACCAAATATATTTAACACCTGTTGCTACAAATTCATTTTCTTGGACTTCTGTCCAACAAGATTTCCATGCTTCATAAATTTCCTCATTGTGATCAGGAAACTTATTAATAGTTACGCTAATTTGTTCCATTAACAATCCTTTCTAAAGTTTTCCAACTGGAAAATCAACATAGTTTCTCCAGATATCACATTGTCCAGTTATTTCTTGTGGTGGTTCTGTAATAAGATTTGCAACCGCATCTGAAACAATAGATGCAATAACATCAGATGCTCCATGCGCTGCATCGTGATCAGTCCAAAAATTAAAACTAAACCCTTTATCTTCAGCTACTTTACAAGCACCTGCACCATAGATTCCTTCAACATTTTCGTAGGCTGGATACACAGTATTTGTCATAAACTCTGCAACATCATCATAGGTTTTACCCTCTTGTGTCCAGCAACCATCGTACCTTCCATGACTTCTGGCTGGCCATCGAGCATCTCTGCCGCACCTGCTAAAGCCTGGTTAAATTTATCGATTGAAGCTTCTTTTGCTTCTTCATTAGCCCAAGTAGACCATGCCATAAATCTTCCGTCATTTGTGGCACATGCTGCTATTCCTAATAACCCTGAAATTCCATCGTAAGATGGCATTACTGTATTTTTGACATATTCAAGGGCATTATCCATCTCACCCTCTTTTACGTCTGCAAGAGTTAGTCTTACAAACATTTTTTACCTCCTAACATTGCTCTGTCAGTTAAGTATGTTTACAAAGCCCCATTTCTGCTCACGCTTTAGAAAACGCCGAGGAGAATGAAAATATAAATGCTGGAAACAGAACAACTCCTCCTAAGACTGCTATCAAGATAAAAGCTCCATCAGGCAAAAGTCCAAATATGCTCCCAATAGAAAACACTAATATTAAAACAGCTCCACCCCAACCAGCATAAACTCCATAAGATGGCAGCTGACCTTCATTTACTGAAAGTACACAAAGTACTACAATTCCAGCTAGTAAGTTCCAACCCCATGCATTTACATTCTGAAGAATCTGTATTTGATCAGGTGTAAAGATTGTTCCTTCGTTGTTAAAGTATCCAGTTGCATTAAAGCTATTTACCATATTTATAGCAATTACTACAAAAAATGCTTGTGTAACAACTCTAAAGTATGCATTCTCTTCAGCATTGAAAAGCTTAAGTGAGAATGCAAGTACAAACAAAAAAGAAAATGCTTGTGCATAATTTAAAGTTGCGACTATTCCTCCCGTTGCTGAATCATAACCAGCACTTCCCGGGTCCCCTAAAGCAACTTGTACGCCAAAAGATAGAAATATACATGCCGCAGATATACGAGCCATGAGGCTTCCTATTCTTTTTTCACTATCAGATAATGTATTCATTTTTTCCTTTCTAGTTTCTTTGTTTTCTATTCCATTTCACTGCTTGAAGTTGATTTATCTCCCCAAGCAAAATAATTTCCTAAACTAAACCCAATTACAAGAAGAGACCATCCAGCGAACCCTACTAGTTCAAAAGATTCTGGAATTTCAAAACTAAAAAATAAGGTTAGGGAAGCCCCTATAGTGAGAAAAAGTGCTCCAGCTATTGTTAGGTTTTCTAAAATTGGCCTAAAAACACCATTTCCTCTAAGTGTAAGACTATAAATTAATGAATTAAATGCCCAGAAAAAGTACATTGGCAAAAAGCCACCATCAAGATAGTCTGTGATTTCAAGAAATGTTCCAAGTATTATGACTGTAGCTAGAATTGTGTGAGCTGATCTCCAGTATTCTGGAACGTGGCCCTCAGCAAGATAGTAAGCCCCTATTATTATTGAAGCAAGAGAAAAACCCCAAACAAAGTTCAGTAAATCTTCTATTGCATCTAAAGCAGTTATGCCAGAAAATTCTACAGCTATAAAAACAACATTTATAGCTAGAAAAAGAATAGCATTTTGCCTTGATAAATTACCTATTGGTTGTGTAAAGAATGTTTTCATTTTATTTCCTTCCTATTTTTAATTTTTGTTCCATGCGTCATAGTTTCCATAACCAACACCCACAGTGAACCCTACACCGATTAATAAAAATAACGGTTGTAGTGATTCTGGGAAGGTGTAGTCAAAGAAAATATCTGCACCTGTAAAAAGTAATCCGCATAAAGCTGCTGCTGCGGTCAAATACAAATATATTGGTTTGTAAATGCCTTCAGTAGCAAATGACCCAAATAATAAGTTAAAAAAGAAAAAGAAATAGAACGCAGTTGTGTCTATTTCTGGATTAGTAACTTCTAAACATTTAGCGAGAAGTACGACAGTTGCTAATATTGCACTTCCTGTCTTCCAAAATTCTGGTACTTGTTCTTTTGTTAGTTCATATTGACCAATAATCACTGCGGATAAGCTGAATCCCCACATTAAATTTACGAATATTGAGAATCCACCACCATCAAATCCAGTTCCTGCTTCAGCTATCTGATATAGATTACAGAAAATAAATACGAGTGACTGACTTTTAGCTTGTACGCTGATCGGCTGTAAAGCAAAATTTTTCATAGGTTAACCTACCTTCCATAAGCTCCCTCAACTTATTTAATTGTATATGTAATTTAACTTCCTTAAATTACAATGCCATTCTACAAATATTTTATCTAGCTTGTAGTAGGTTTTGTTAAATTTATGTAAATTAAAGCCTTTCCAGAACTAAAGGTTTTACTTTTTCCCCAATAAGTGTGAAAGTTTGAAGTAAATCATCATGAGATAAGCCAGCATTATCTATTTGAAAAGTAAAACGAGAAATACCTCCTAGAGCTTTACTATGCCGAATAAGCTTTTCAGCAACTTCTTCTGGACTACCAATAACATATGCTCCAAGATCACTAATTTGTTGTTCAAATCTATCAATTGTTACAGGAGGCCAACCACGTTCTTTTCCAATCTGATTAAACCAAACTCGATAACCTGGATAATACTTCTCAACTGCCTCTTCTTTGGTGTTGGCCACAAAACCAAGTGAATGAAGTCCAACCTTAAGTGTGGATTTTTCATGGCCAGCTTTTTCTGCTGCTTCATAATAAAGGTCAATTAGAGGTTTAAATCTATGAGTTTCTCCACCAATAACTGCAACCATAAGTGGTAAACCAAGCGTTCCTGCTCTAACAAATGATGCCGGTGTACCACCAACACCAACCCATATTGGCAACCTAGTTTGAACAGGTCTTGGGTATACAATTTGATCAACTAAAGGGGGTCTGAATTTTCCAGACCAAGTTAGTTTGTTTTCATCTCTAATTCTTAAAAGTAGGTCAAGCTTTTCAGCATATAGATCATCGTAATCGTTAAAATCTAAACCAAAGAGAGGAAATGCTTCTGTGAATGAACCCCTTCCAGCTACTATCTCGGCTCTTCCATTTGAGATTAAATCTAATGTTGAATAATTTTGAAACAATCTAACTGGATCCATTGCACTTATTACAGCAACTGCACTCGTAAGTCTTATATTTTCAGTTTTTGCTGCCGCAGCTGCAAGAATATTATGTGCTGCTGAGTCTAAAAACTCTTCTCTATGGTGTTCCCCAAGACCAAAAACATCTAAACCTACTTTATCTGCATGTACTATTCTCTCAATAAGTTCTGACATTGCTTTTGCATCATCTTCAACCGTTCCACCTTCATTAGTTTGAGTTTTCTTTGCGAATGAATCTATGCCTATTTCCATATAAATTAGGAAATATTTTTTAAAGTTTTTACAAGACTTTCTATAAGCATTTCAATATGATCAATTTGGACACTTTCATTTGGCGCATGAGCATTTCCTAGTTCTTCATCAGCAGCACCGACTAATACAAGTTCCGCATTAGGAAACTCTCTAACAAAATCATTAGCAAATGGTATTGAGCCACCAACGCCAATGTAAGCAGTATTATTTTCCCAAATTGAATTAAAGCTATTAACTAATTCTGTTGTAAATGGTTTATTAGGATCTGCAACTACACCAGATCCTTTAGAGTTTGGAATAAATTTAACAGAAGCATTCCATGGAATATTTTTCATTACATGCTTTTCAAGCATTTTCATAGCGTGCTCTGGATCTTCTGTTGGGGGAAGCCTGAGGCTAATTTTTGCACTAGCTTTAGGAATGACTAAATTTACTGCGTCTTTGACCGGGGGTGCATCAATAGCTAATACATCTAATGCTGGTTCTAACCAGAGTCTTTTTGAAATACTCTCTGTATCAAATAGATTGATTTCATCTGATCCAAGCATTTTTTTTAAAAATGATTCTTCTAGTTCAGTTACTTGCATTTCTGTAGGAGTTAAGCCTTCAATCATGAGTTCTCCTTTTTCGTTATGAAAAGAAGCAATAATTCTACTCAACACCATAAAAGCATCCGGAACAACGCCTCCGCCAACACCAGAATGTATAGGTCTCATTGGCTGATCGACTTCGATAATCGCATCGACTAGGCCTCTTAATGTGGTAGTAATAGTTGGTACGCCAATTTTTACATTTCCCGAATCAGCAATAACAATGACGTCAGCTTCTAAAGCTTCTCTGTTCTGTTCAATGAAGTCTGACATTGTAGGAGACCCTATTTCCTCTTCTCCCTCAATAAAAATTCTTATATTTACTGGTAGATCACTTAAAAGCTGCTTTACGATATTGTAATGAACGACCACTCCAGATTTGTTATCGCCTGAACCTCTTCCGTACAGCCTTCCGTCTTTTACTACAGGTTCAAATGGTTCAGTGTTCCATAAATCTATATCTCCTACTGGTTGTACGTCGTGGTGAGCGTAAAGAAGGACGGTTTTTTTGGAAGGATCAATTTCTGTGTGAGCTACAACTGCTGGCATTCCTCCTGCAACCTTGATAACTTGGGTGTTTAAGCCTAAATCTGCAAACAAGTTTTGAACAAATTGTGCTGAAGCATCCACATCATCTCTATGGTTTTTGTCAGAGCTGATAGATTTTATTTCTACCATTTCAGATAATAACTTAATTATTTCTTCTTGAGCCATAGGAATATTGTAAGGTTGAAAAATATTTACTCGTAGGAGATAGCTTCAAGTATATTTTGTCTTGCTGCCCTAATAGCAGGAAGTATTGCTGCAATTACTCCAGCAATTATTGCAATTCCAATCCACAATAATGTTTGCGGCACAGAAACGGCAAATACTGTAAAGCCCTCATCAGCTAATGTCTGAATTAAGCTCCATGCAAAGAATATTCCTAATCCAGTACCCAGAGCTGCGCCAAATATTGAAATAATGGAAGATTCAATAAATATCATTCTTCTTATTTGTTTTCTATAAGTTCCTATTGCTCTCATTAATCCTATTTCTCTTGTTCTTTCATATACAGACAAAGAAAGTGTATTTGTAATACCAAAAAGAGCTACAAAAATAGATATGGAAAGAAATCCATAAATTACGTTTAGAAGTAATTGTATTTGATTATTAGCTTCTTCAACTAAACCATCTTCATCTCTTACTTCAACTCCGGGGTATTCATCAACAATTGCGTTTATTTTCTGTTCTAATTCCGGAGTTTTTTTACTTACGTTGAAATACAATTCTGTATCAAGCGATTCGTCAGCAAAAAAAGTATTGTTTTCAAGAAGTACAAAAAACTCAGCAGGTGGTTGAGTGGTCCAGTCAAAAATATAGGTGACAGTAAAAGTTCTTTCTCCTTCTTCAGGAATTGTTAGTACAACCTCATCTCCTACAAAAAGTTCTTCTCTTTCAGCAGTTTGTTTAAGTATTCCTATTGCATCTTTTTTAAGGAAGTCTTTTCTATTTCCAGATATATCGTCTGTTTTTACAAGGTCAAAGACAGTTTCGTCGACTGCACCGAGAATAAGGGGTCTTTGGTTGTACCCAACAACAGTTGCTCTTGTTCTCGAAAGTTTTGTTACTTCATCTAGCTCTAAAAGCTCTTCCGATAAACCTGTTGGAATTCCAGGAGAAACAAATACGTTAGAAGCGCTTACTTGATAATCAGCAAGTATTACTTCACTTATTAATGACTCTGCTTGAGCTTTAAATGAGGTGGTTATTACATTTGCTAAAGATATCAATGTTAGTCCGATCATTAAAGCTGATGCTGTTGATGCAGTTCTTCTTGGAGTTCTCTTAGAATTCTCTGTTGCCAATTTACCAAGAATTCCAAACACTAGGTTATACGCTTTATCAAAAAGGAAAACAAATGGCTTTGTAATCGATGGTGTAATAACAGAAATTCCAATAAATATTACACCTGCGCCAAATCCTACTTGCTGCAAAGAAGATAGAGTCGGAAGATCTAGGAAATCGTATAACACTCCAAACAACATACCAAACCCAACAACAGAAATAAGCGAGCCAAAAACTAAACGTATAAACAAGGATTTTCTTCTAGGGGTTGAGACACTATCTCTAATCGCTTCCATTGGGCTTACCTGGGAGGCTTTTCTAGCCGGCAATAAAGAAGACAAGATAGTAACAGTTATTCCGATAATTAATCCTGTTATTGCAGCTTCTGTAGTTAAGACTAATGGTCCATCTGGTAATCCAAACTCGAAATACTGCAGTCCTTCCTTCACTGCAACCGCCAAACCAATACCAAGTGCTATCCCTAATCCAGATCCTATTACAGACATAAATAAGGACTCAGATATTACTAATCTGTAAATTTGTCTCTTTGAGGTACCAAGAGCTCTAAGTAGTGAAAGTTCTTTTGTTCTTTGAAGCAAAAGAATTCTAAATGTATTTTGAATGATAAAAGCGCCAACAAATATTGCGATACCAGCAAATACATTAAGTATCGTATTAAAAAAATCAAGACCTTGTTTAATTGAATCAGCTTGTTCTGCTGCAGCTTCTTGAGCATTAATTACATTTAAATTTTCTGAATCTAGGTTAGTAATTTCAGTTTTCACATCATTAATATCAAAATTATTTTCGATTACTACATTAATGAGATCCACTTCTCCTCTTGAATCTAGTAATTTTTGAGCAGTTCTAAATTCGAATAGAGCAAAGGTTGCACCTCCTGGAGCACCTACATTAGCAAATTCTGCAATTCCAACAATCGTAAATGACGCAGGAGTTGCACCAGCCAAAACTGTTACTCTATCTCCAACTGTAAAGTCATGATTTTCAGCAGTCACAACATCCATAACAACTTCTTTTGTATTAGTTGGGGGTTCTCCTTCTACTAAAGACCATTGCTGTGCATAAGGGTTGCTATCCCAAGCGGCACCAAATGTAGGAGCAAACCCGTTAGAGATTAATACTGTTTCTCCATCAACAATTTTTATAAATTGTGCAAATCCTAGTACTTCACCCCAAGCAGCTTTTACACTTGGTAAATTTGAAATCTCCTCAATTCTTTCATCGGGTATTTTTTTAACTTCAAAAGAGATTGGTCCTTGTCCACCGTCGCCACTAAAACCCTCAGCAAAATCTTCCTGTATTGGCTGTACTACTAAGTCGACTCCCTCATAAATACCTGAGAATAAGTTATCGAATGCGGATTTATTGCTTTCCGAAAAAATATTTGAAGCAATAATGACTGCGACGCCAAGAATGATTGATGAAGTTGTTAAAAATATTCTGACTGGATAGGTTTTTAAATTTTTCCAGGCTATCAGAAATAGAGGGCGTTTTGTAAATCCAAACATTAGATGTTAGTTAAAGCCGTAACCTCTGAAACAATTTCTTCTTGTGTTGGTTGGTCTAAGTCGCTAGCAATTCTTCCATCTTTCAACATGATTACTCTGTCGGCATAAGAAGCAGCATAAGGATCATGAGTAACCATTATGATTGTTTGGTTAAGCTCTTCAACAACAGACTTCATAAAGCTTAAAAGCTCTTTACTTGACTTAGAATCTAAATTTCCTGAAGGCTCATCTGCAAATATTACTTCTGGTTTTGTTGCCATTGCCCTAGCTGCCGCTACTCGTTGCTGTTGTCCCCCTGAAAGCTCGTTAGGTCGATGTGATAATCTATCTCCGATATCTACTGTTTCAACAACTTGCTTTACCCAATCCATATCTGGCTTTCGTCCAGCAATTGATGCAGGTAGTGTAATGTTTTCTTCAGCAGTTAGGGTTGGAATTAAGTTAAACGCCTGAAATACAAAACCAAAACTATCTCTTCTGATTTTTGTTAGTTGCTTATCGTTTAAAGTTGAAATATCTTCTTCTTTTAAAAATATTTGTCCTGATGTGGGCCTGTCTAATCCAGCTAAACAGTGGAGAAGTGTTGATTTACCTGAGCCAGATGGACCCATAATTGCTGTGAATTCGTTTTCTTTAAATTCAACGTTAATGTTGTCAAGTGCTGTGACGCTTGTTTCTTTCTCACCATAAATTTTTGTTAAATCTACTGAGTGAATTATTTTATTCATGAGTCCAATACTAGATTGCAGGTAGATATATGATATTTTCGTATTTTCTGTTAACAAAAAATTTACAAATAAAATTTTGAAAATTTTCAATTTACCTCTACATTTATAACAATGTATAAAGTAACAAACTGGAACTGGTGGATTCTACATATGTAGGTGCCTAGTTCTATGCTGTTTTCTAAAGCCGGGCACTGCCCGGTTTTTTTTATTTAGGAGGAATAATGACAGAGCAATATAAATTTTTACTATCAGAATCTGAGATGCCAAAAAGGTGGTACAACATTGTGCCTGATTTACCAAGTCCTTTACCTCCACCGTTAAACCCCCAAACTATGGAGCCAATTGGACCTGAAGATCTTGCGCCATTGTTTCCAATGGGATTAATACTGCAAGAAGTGTCTCAGGATTCATATATAGACATACCTCAACCAGTTCTTGACCTATATAAGCTATATAGGCCTTCCCCTTTGTTTAGAGCGGTTCGGCTCGAAAAAGCTCTCGGAACAAATTCGAGAATATATTACAAATACGAAGGTGGTTCCCCATCTGGCTCGCATAAACCAAACACTGCAATCCCCCAAGCGTTTTACAACGCGGAAGAAGGTGTTAAAAAAATGGTTACAGAAACTGGTGCGGGTCAGTGGGGTTCTGCTTTAGCATTTGCTTGTCAGGCTTTTGATATTGAACTTGAAGTTTTTCAGGTTGCTGCATCTTATCTGGCTAAACCTTATAGAAAAACAATGATGGAAATCTATGGTGCTACTGTACATTCAAGTCCTTCAGAGAGAACAGATATAGGTAAAAAGTTTTTGTCTGAGGACCCAGAAACTCCTGGAAGCTTAGGTATTGCTATTTCAGAAGCAATAGAGGTTGCAGCTAAGGATGAGAAAACTCGATATGCACTAGGAAGTGTTTTAAATCATGTACTAATGCATCAAACCATTATTGGGGAAGAAGCTCTAAAACAAATTGATTTAGCTGGAGACTATCCGGATGTAATAGTTGGATGTACTGGTGGAGGTTCAAATTTCGCCGGTCTGTTTACGCCTTTTGCAAGAGAAAATATGCAAAATAATAAATCTACTGTTATTAGAGCTGTTGAACCTGAGGCTTGTCCATCTTTGACTAAGGGAACGTATGCATATGATTTTGGAGATTCAGTAGGAATGGCTCCTGTAGTCAAAATGCATACCCTTGGTCATTCTTTTGTGCCTGATCCTATCCATGCAGGAGGTTTAAGGTATCACGGTATGGCACCTTTGGTAAGTGCAATGTACGAGGAGAAATTGATTGAAGCTGAAGCGATTGGACAGAAAGAGTGTTTTGAAGCAGGTCAGTTGTTTGCGAAAACTGAAGGTATAGTACCAGCTCCCGAAGCTACACATGCAATAGCATCGGCAATACGAGCAGCGAAAAATGCAGATACAAACTCTGAATCAATTGCAGTGTTGACTGCTATGTGTGGTCACGGACACTTTGATATGCAGGCTTATAGTAATTTCCTATCAGGAGAAATGGTAGATTACGAATTTCCTGCTGAAAAAGTAAAAATAGCAAAGGAGTCAATTAAGTCTTAGAGTGGTTATCTCCTTCCACTCTGAAACCTTTGGTCCTGTCTTGTAAAGAGACAGTGTATCAAAAGAAATAGTTATAGGGATGAGTTCATTAAGCTCCCCCAAGTCAAAAGATTTGGGTAACTCATCCCCGTAACTTAAAGAAAGATGAGGTACCCAAAGGCTTGGCCAACCTTCTATTTTTGAAACACATTCAAAAAAATAAGTATTGTCCGATGATTCGAGATACAACTTTTGAAAGTAAGTATCCCCTGTAGAAACTTTATCAAAAATAACTGAAGACTTATTGTCTGATAGTTTTTGCAAAATTTTCAGTGCTTTTTCTTCTGAATTTATATTGGAAACAAGTGTTACGTGTGGAGAGAATGGGTCTTTGTGTTCTTCACTTGCATATCGTTTGATAAGATCATAAATCTTTTTATTGTGTACAGAATTTTGAAGCCAAATAGAGTAAGTTTCTTTAGTCATTCCTTTATGTTATTAAGAAATAGTTACTGTTGCCAGAGATCCTTTTTTTCTAATTTTATTTGATAAAAAAGCTAGAACAAATATTGTTGTTGCAACTAATGACATTGAAGGACCTGAAGGAAGATTCAGAAAATAGGAAAGGTAAAGTCCTGTAATAGAAGAAACGACACCAAAAAGTACGCTTACCTTTATAGAGGTAACAAACGTATCAGTTACAAGCTTGGCAGCAGCTGCAGGAATAATAAGCATACTAAGTACCAAAATAATTCCAACTGTCTGCAGCGAACCAACAATAGCTATTGATAGAAGAATTAAAAACAAATAGTTTAAAAATGTTGTGTTAAGTCCTTTTACTTCAGCACCAATTGGATCAAAAGAGTAAAACAACAGTTGTTTGAAATAAACAATTACTATTAAAAACACTATTGTTAGCAAGCTAACAACAATGTATACATCAGATGTACTTACAGCAAGTATTTGGCCAAACAACAAGTCTTCTAAGTTTATTGTTACATTTAATAATGAAATCAGAACAAAGCCTAGTGCAAAAAAAGAGGAGAAAATAATTCCAATCGCTGTGTCTTCTCCGACATTTGTATTTTTGATAATTATGCCAAGAAATATTGCAATTAAGATTGCTGCTGGTACTCCTAACTCAGATATACTAAATCCTAAAAATACTCCAACAGCAATTATTGGAAGTGTAGCGTGCGCCATAGCATCAGCCATAAAACCCATATTTCTATTGATTGCAAAAGGTCCTAGAATCGAAAGCATAGCACCTGAGGCAAACGCAGTAATCAGTGACCTAATCATAAAATCATATTTGAAAGGATCTAGAATCAGTTCAATCATTACTATTGTTTCCCTCTGTTTTAAAATGAGATTTATTCATAAATAGTTCGGTATGCGAACCATACATCTCTTCAATAACTTCAGGTGTTAATACTTCTGATGGGTCTCCATAAGCACAACAGTGCTTATTTAAACATAGGACCTCATCAAATTTTTCTTCAAGATTGTTTACATCATGAGTTGCAATCAAGATAGTTTTACCGTCTAAATTAATGCTGTTTATTAATTGCATTATGTCTTCTTGAGCGCCTATATCAACAGCGCTAAAAGCTTCGTCGAGTAATAGAATTTCAGAATCCTGCGCTAACGCTCTAGCTATTAAAACTCTCTGAAGCTGTCCTCCAGATAAGCTTTTGATATTATCGTTAATTTTTTCTTCTAGGCCAACATCTTGTAATGCTTTTTTGATTTTGTCGTTAATTTTCTTTCTGTTAAATAAACTAGAAACTTTATTGGTAGTTACCCCCATTTCAACAACCTGTTTTACTGAAAGTGGAAAATTCCAATTAATTAAATCTTTTTGTGGAACATAGCTAACTTTGCCCTTTGCTTCATTGGGACTCTTTCCGTCTATTTTTAGAGAGCCTTCAGTAAGAGGAATTAGTCCAGCCAGTGCATTGAATAATGTGGATTTACCGCCACCATTTGGTCCAACAACTGCAACTTTCCTACCTCTATTTATAGAAAAGTTGACACCTTCTAGAGCTGGGGCATTTCCAAAATGCACGCAACACCCATCTGATACAATCAGAGGGGTGTTTACGCTATTTACTTCTTTAGTATCCATTTAGATACCTCTCTTAAAGCCATCGAAAGTTATCTAAAATCAACCTAGTCAGTATTTCTTAGATTCTCCACAATTAATTCAACAGCATCGAATAAAAACTCAGAATAGGATTGACCTTCTTTTAAGGTTTCAACCCATAATCCTTCTACTGCTTTTATTCCAGTTTCTGCAACAATTGTTTCCGCATACACAGAAGGTGCCTCTGCTTCAATAAAGATAACTTTTACATTGTTGTCTTCAATTACATCAATGACACCAACAAGTTGTGATGGGGATATTTCATTCGCTGAATCAAGGCTTGGAATTATTGTTGATAATACTTCAAGTCCAAATTTGGCTTCAAGATAACCTAGAGACTCATGTGTTGTTATGAGTTTCCTGTTTTGAGAAGGTATTGTAGAAATTAATTCAGATACCTGACCAACTAAACCTTTTAGCTCAGTAACGTAAGCTTTTCCAGCTGCCTCGTATTCAGAAGCATTACTTGGATCAAACTCAACTAATTTGCTCTCAATATATTCAGCTGCATAGGCAACTCTATTTGGATCAAACCAAAAGTGAGGGTCATAAGCTCCGTGGTCATGTCCCGCGTGGTCATCATGTCCTTCTTCGTCGTCATCATGTCCTTCTTCGTCGTGATCATCATGTCCTTCTTCGTCGTGATCATCATGACCACCTTCTTTCAACTCAATAGGAAATACACTTTCACCAACTTCTGCTAAAACTTCTGCACTACAAGCTGAGTTTTCGAGAAGCTTTATTAATGCAGCAGGTTCATATTTCAATCCTGTATAAAATACTAAGTCTGCATCTGCTATTGTCCCTGCGTCCTGTGGAGCTGGATCATAAGTATGTGGATCTGCTTCAGCAGGCATTAAAACTGTAAGATTGATATTATCACCACCAACTTGACTTACGAACTCACCAATCATTGGTGTAGTCGCTACTACGTTGATTTCTCTTCCATCAATTTCTGGACAACCAGCTTCTGCGCTGCCTCCAGTACAGGCAATTAACACAATTGATAGTGCTAGTATGCCAAATTTAAATAAACGTTTTTCTTTCAAAACTCTCCTTTAAATAATTACAATAAATGAGAATAAGTCTCATTTATTTTATTGTCAAGTATAAATGAGAATTTATCTCATTTTTTTGGAAGTAGTTAAGTATACTTAAATCATGTCAGAGAGCTCAAGAAAAATTTTATCAGATAACAATGTTTCAATAACTAATCCGAGAATTCTTGTTCTAGAAGCACTCTTGGAGAGTCAAAATCCTCAGACGATTGACGACCTTCAAAATAGGTTAGGAAATAAAGTAGCAAAGTCAACATTGTATAGAGTTTTGGGAGACCTAAAGAAAATAAATGTACTGCACGAATTTACTTCTCCTGACAACACAACAGTTGTTGAGTTACTACTTCATGACTCTGATCATCATCATCACCTATTCTGTAGCGATTGTGGTGAGATTATTGATGTTGGTTTAAGTAATGAGTTTGAACAACTTTTGTCTGCAGAAATTAAAAAGATTGAAAGAAAGTTTAATTTTAAAATAAATGACCATAGGGTCGAAATGTTTGGTACATGCACTGATCAGTGTTCTAATTGCAAATAAATTTAAAATATCAAAGCTATCAAGTTAGCGTTTAATAGCATGGACTGAATAACCTCAAAAGAATGAATTTGCTCCGGTGTTGTTGTGAGTGGTATTGTCATGTATTCACCATCAAAGACATTTTCTACGGCTAAAGCTGTTTCAATAAATTCGTTTTGAGTAATGTTACAAACTATACACATAATGATTTCCCTGTTTAATCATTTTAATTCTAGTGGAGATTTTGTAATTGAAAAACATATAATTGAGTTATCGAATGTTATTTGAACCTAGCTTAAGTCATGGAATTATAAATGTAGGTGACTTGCCTATTCCATTTAATATGGTTTTAAATGCTGCTGTTTTAACTGTAGTTCTTACTTTCGTATTTTTAAAGGTTTCTTGGAAAGAATCAATTTTAACATCTGAAGAGAGGCTTTTTTCTACAAAGCAATCCCCGAGTGGGAAGCTTCTAGGTCTATTGGTACTGGTTTTATTAACTGTTCCTGGTTTGGTGAACAATGAAGCAGCTAAGGTTTCAGTAACTCCCCTAATTTTGTGGGTTTTCTTGTGGATTGGAGTTCCTGTTCTTGGCCTTCTTTTTGGAGATTTGTACGCAAAGTTCAATCCTTTGTCAATAATTGTGAATCAAAAAGGAGATTCTAAAAATGTATATGTTGCATCGTTCCTGTTTATTTGTTTAACTTGGTTTGAACTAGTTTGGACTAAACCCGGTAATCCAAGACATATCGGTATAGTGTTTTTACTGTTGATTGTTGTTGTGTCGCTTGTACAAAAGTTTTACAAAAAAACTATTATAGAAGTTGACCCTTTGCTTGTTCTTCATCATCTTTACAGCAAAATGAGGGTGACTCATAAAGCTCCTGTTTTCAAAAGTCTTTTAAA
>LUMQ01000537.1_pt1 | contig 14959 bp, 11 predicted proteins | sample 729621 | NCBI WGS metagenome assembly LUMQ01 (sample SAMN03860259, study PRJNA289734) | marine metagenome | biome: seawater column; feature: ocean; material: water; isolation source: Red Sea water column Station 12 - depth 25m | place: Saudi Arabia: Red Sea | collected 2011-10-15 | depth 25 m | reverse complement strand
ACCCTGTCCAGTCCTAGCTGGCTCATCACCTAAACCAACTTCCGTACCGCCATTAACTAGAATGGTAGTTCCTCTAAAAGCAATATCCCAATCATTACCTTCAGTTACTTCTCCTGATTCGAAACTAAATTTTGTAAATGGTCCAGAAATTGGTTGACCTTGGCCACCACTCTGTGGAGCATGTAAATTACTATATTTAGCAGCAATTACAGGAAGCGTTTCTTCATCATTACTACAAGCAACAAATAAAAAAGCGATTAAAAAGATTGTGTATTTTTTCATTTATTAAAATTTTTGTCAAAAATATATTAAGACTATATATTTATATAACGTGAGAAGAACCAATAATAACGGTAAAGGTTTATATTCAAAAATTTAACATTTTAACTAATAAACTGCTCTCGATAAGGATTAGGCACACAAATTGTGTATATAATTAAATAATGTCTAAATTAATAGAAAATAACAAAATAAGTTCAGATAACAAATATGTTGTTGACCCTGAATTAATCCTTTATAGATTTTCCAACTTAGAAAACAAAAATGATAGAATTTATTATGAAACTTCTAAGAAATTTATTCAATTTCATTTTTCTCTAAAAGGTGATTCAAAATTTATTTATCACGGTGGAAGATATATACTTCCACTTAAGAATGAATTTTCTCTATTATTATATAATCCTCAAATTGATTTACCGGTTGAAATTGATATTGAGAGTGGAACAAAGTTAATTTCAATACTTATTAGTATTGATAAATTACATAGATTATTTTCAAATGACTATCAAACACTCCCTTTTTTAAGTGAAAAAAATATAAACAATAAATTTTATCAAGAAAATCCATTAACACCTTCAATGCTTGCTGTACTTAACCAACTTAGTAACGACAATATTGGGGATAATGTTAAATCTCTATACTTCAAGGGGAAAATATTTGAACTATTAAGTATCTTATTTAATAAATCTGAAAATCCAAATTTAGATCTCTGCCCTTTCCTTTCTGATGATAAGAATCTTAAAAAAATAAAAAGAGCTAAAGAAATTATTATTGAAAGAATGTCCGAACCACCAACTTTAAACAGCCTTTCCAATGAAGTTGATATTTCTCTCAAGAACCTTAAAGAGGGGTTTAAAAAAGTTTATGGAAATACAGTATTTGGATATCTATATGAACATAAGATGAATGTTGCAAGTCAGTTACTGACATCAAAAAACTACAATGTAAATGAAGTTGCATTACATTTAGGCTATAGCACATCAAGTCACTTTATAAATGCTTTTAAAAATAAGTTTGGGACAACACCCAAAAAATATTTAAAATCTAATTAATAGAATAAGTCAATTTTCCGATAAACTCTCTTCCAAAAAAATTCGGAAGGAGGGATTCATTTTTGAAATTATTAAGGTTCTTGATTGTAAGATTTAAACTTAAATTCTTAGTCAGGTCAGCATTATATGAGAAATTAACATTTAAGTAATTGTTAATTATTGATGAATCATAATGATCTATGAATCCATTACCATTTGTGTCATAAACTCCATATTTTGATCTAACCAAAAATCTAAGAAAGTATTTATCCATATAACCAATGTTTGCATTTATATTATGTCTCGAACGGTTTGGCAATCCAATAAATTTATTTTTTGAAATAACAATACTTTCTAATGTGATAGGATCTCTGGCAAATATTTTATTATCCTTTACTGCCTGGTAGTTTTTTTTATCATATGCAAATAACAACTGGTATGAAATTTTTAAATCTAAATCGTTACTGAAATTATAATTATTTTCAAACTCAATTCCAGTGGTTAATATTTCATCTATATTAAGATATCCAAACACATTTTGACCATTCTTTTTCGAAGCAATAATTCGAGTATCAATAAGATTAACTATATCGTTTCTAAAATAATTTATCGTTGTTAAATTTTTATTTAATTTAAGTTTTATACCCACATTAATTCCTATTGATTTTTCAGGAATCAATACACCACCTAATTCACTTTCATTAATTAATAGTCTAAGTAAATTATCATTAGATCTTAGATTTTCAATTCCATTGATTTCTTCATATTTTCCTAAAACAGTATATCCTGAAGTAGAATTAGAAAAGTTTAAATATAATTGTCTGAAATCTGGTGCTTTGAATCCTTGACCAATAGATGCATTCAGAGATATTTTATCATTGAAATAGTATTTGAAAGACAACTTTGAAGAAAGATTATTTTTATAATCTGAATGATTATCTATCCTAGATCCTAGAACGTAATTGACTTTTTTTAAAAGTTTACCATCATACTGAACAAATACGTTAAATAAGTTTGATTTTACTTTGTTACTAAAAAGTGACCTAGAAACATATTCATTCTCAATTGATGAACCCATAACTAGAGAATTTAAATTATTAAATCTTTTAAATAATCTCAATTCAATTTTTTCCATTCTGTGATCAAAAAAAGTATTATCAGAGTTAAAATTTTCTTCAATATTTGTGAATTTAGTTCTGTATAATTCTAGTTCAGAATCTAAATCATTTTTAAACTTTTTTGAAAACTTTAAATGTGAGTTAAGATCTTCCTGAATCCCTTTTTGATTTGAAGAAATTTGTTTTTGCTTAAAAAACCTGTTGAACAATATAATACTTGTGCTTTTGTTAAATTGATTTTTTATAGTCGAGGTTAATGAATTATTTGAGTAAGGATCAACAGTATTTATATCATCATTAAAACCTAAATCATAACCTTCTGTTGTGTACCTATTAAAAGAAAATGACAAATCTGTTTTATTAATTTTTTTTGACAGTATTAAGTCGGTATCATAAGACTTATTAGTAGCCACGGATTGAGCAAGGTTTATTTTTAATTTATTTTTAAAATCTTTTTTTGTAATAAGATTTATAACTCCTCCTATTGCAGCTGAGCCAAATAATGAAGATGATGGCCCTTTTACAATTTCAATTCTCTGAATATTATTTAGATTCAGCCTATCAAGATTTAAGTTACCAGAAAGACGCCCAACAATAGGGACACCGTCAATTAAAACCTGTATGTAATCAGAGCTAAGACCTTGCATTTGAAGCCCACTTATCCCAGGGACTGTTGGATCTGGAATTATAAATAATCCATTTTGTTCTTCTAGAATATCATCAAGCCTGAATGAACCAAATTTTTGAATTTCATCTTCTTTAATAATTATAGAATTCAATGGCGCTGAGGATAATTGCCTTTCTATCTTACTAGCGGAAACAAAAACTTCTTCTAAGTTGAAAGAATCAACTGTTACATCGTTCTGTTGTGAAAACAAAAAACATGAGAATAAAATGAAATATAAATTATTTTTGATAACTAATTTTTCGCAAATATATTTTAATGAAATACGAAAAAATAACGAATAAAGTTCTTTTTTCATTATATAATCATCAATTATAATATTGTAATTTTGAATTAGTGAAGAAAAAAATTCTCTCTCTGTTTCAAGTACTAATAAGCTTATACTTTATTTACCTGACCATTTCAAATATAGATTGGATCAATTTCAAAAACATCATTCAAAAAACAAACTACTGGATAATTCTTGCACCTGTATTTTATTTTTTATCTCAAGTGATTTCCTCAGAAAGACTTAGATATATCTTAATCAACAACAACTTTAAAATTTCTTTTAAAGAAAATGGATTATTATATCTAATAGGAATGTTTTATAATTTTTTTATTCCTGGGGGCATTGGAGGAGAATTTTATAAATCATATTTGATGAAAAAATCGTTTGGTTGGAATCTAAAAAGTTTAGCTAAAATTTTAATTCAAGATAGGGCAATTGGTCTCGGTGGTTTATTTATACTACTTATAGTTCTTGAGAACAATATTTTTTTTGAACTAACAATTACGTCAAAAGTTTTATTAATATTGATTCTAATAGCTATCGGATATAAACTAAATCAACTTCTCTTTGGAAAAGCAAAGGTTTTTAAAAACGCATTTTTAATTTCTTTATTATCTCAGTTTTTACAAATTTCTTCAATCCTAATGATTTTATTCTCATTAGGGGTGACAGAAAACTATTTTGGAATTTTGTTCGTTTTTATAACAACATCCATACTTTCAGTTTTTTCAGTAGGAGGAATTGGTGTTAGAGAATACATTTTTATTGTAGCATCTCAGACAATTGATATAAGTCAAGATATGGGAGCTACAATTGGAATTTTATTTACAATATCTGCCTCAATTTGCTGTTTACCAGGATTTTTCGTCAGAAAAAGTTTATGATAGAAGACAATCATCTTTTTAATTAGTACATATACTTCTTATCAAGTTCTTCGGAATCCTTATACTTAACTCTTAATTCAGCCAACTTAACTTTTAAATCTTTTACAACCTCAGAATAGTTTGGGTCATCATATACATTATTCATTTCATTGGGATCATTTAGTCTGTCATAAAGTTCCCACTCATCAACATCATAGTAGAATCGAACCAACTTAAATTCTTTATTAACAATACCATAATGTCTTTTAACCATATGAACAGATGGATATTCATAGTAATGATAATAAACTTCTTCTCTAGTCCATCTATCTTCGTCACCAGTTAACAACGGCATTAAACTTTCACCCTGCATGTCTTCAGGAGAGGAAATTCCTGCAGCTTCTAAAAAAGTTTGAGCAAAATCTAAATTTTGAACCATTTCATCATTAGTGATTCCAGGCTTAATTTTATTAGGCCATTTAATGAGTAAGGGAGTTTTAAAAGATTCATCATAAATAAATCTTTTATCATACCAACCATGTTCGCCCAAATAAAATCCCTGATCAGAGGTATAAACAACAAGCGTGTTATCCTCTAAATTATTTTCTTCTAAATAATCCAATACTCTTCCAACATTATCATCAATTGAGGAAATAGTTGCTAAATAATCTTGCATATATCTTTGAAATTTCCACTGCATTTTTTCTTTATCATTCATCTTTGGCCAATTTTCTTTAAAGTCATTATTTATTTTATCCAGGGTAACATTGTATTTTGCAATTTGGTCAGGAGTTCCTCTGTTAAAAGGAACTAAAAACCCACCAGGTCCTGGCCTATATTCAGTTCCATCAATTCTATAATAAACTATTTCTGGATTCACTTCTCCCATCTCTTCTAATGTTGATGGTCTAATTTTGCTATCATGCATATATTGCATATGAGTCAAAATATTCATTTCTGCAGATTTTGCTGCACTACCCCTACCCTTGTAGTCATCGAACAAAGTTTCAGGCTCTGGAAATTTTTTTTCATAAAATTCTGCAAACTTTTCTGGGCTTGGCCACCACGGTCTATGTGGTGCTTTATGTAAATACATCATCAAAAAAGGTTTTTCTTTATTTCTTTTTTCTCTAAACCAATTTAAAGTCAAATCAGTAATTACATCCGTTACATAGCCTTGAATTATAGTGTCTTTATCTTTACCTAAAAATTTAGGATTAATATAACTTCCTTGACCTGGTAAGATTAAGAAATCATCAACTCCTTTTGGATTATTTCCAAAATGCAACTTACCAAACATTGCTGTCTGATAACCAGCTTTTTGAAACAATTGTGGAAAAGTAACTTGAGTAGTATCAAATGGAAAACCATTATCAACTTTACCATTAAGGTGACTATGTTTTCCAGTCAATATAACGGCTCGGGACGGGGCACAAATAGAGTTGGTTACACACGCATTTGAAAACAAAATTCCATCATTAGCAATTCTATCTATGTTTGGTGTATTAATTAATTTATCGTTGTATGAACTTATGGCTTGGTATGCATGATCATCAGACATGATAAATAAAATATTGGGTCTTTCATCTTTTTTTGAACATGAAACCGTAAATAGAATTATTGATAATAGAAAGAGCTTTTTCATTTTTTGTGTTTATTGACTATTAAATTTAATTATTTTTAAAATAATGAAAGTTCTTGTAACTGGTGGATTAGGTTATATTGGCTCACATACAGTTGTTGAGTTAATTCAAAAAGGATATGAAGTTATTATTGGAGATAATCTCTCCAATTCATCTATTGAAACAATAAAAAAAATCGAACAGATTACAGGTGTTAGACCTTTATTTAAACTCATTGATTTCAGAGAAATGAATGCAGTAAAATCTCTTTTTGATGAATATGAGTTTAAAAATATAATTCATTTTGCTGCCTTAAAATCTGTATCAGAAAGTGTAAAGTTTCCTGATCTATACTATGAAAACAATGTTGGGTCATTAGAAAATATATTAGAATGTCTCAAGAGTAAACCTGAAAAGAAATTCAATTTAATATTTAGCTCAAGCTGTACTGTTTATGGTCAAGCAAAAAAATTACCTATAACTGAGGATTCACCTGTTCTAAATCAAGAATCCCCTTATGGTGAAACAAAAAAGAAATGCGAAGAAATAATATCTGAATTTTGTAAAAAGAATACTAATCTAAACTCTATTTCACTAAGATATTTTAACCCAATTGGGGCACATAAATCAGCCTTGATTGGTGAATTACCCAATGGAGTTCCTCAGAACTTAGTTCCATATATTACTCAAACAGCAATTGGGTTAAGGAAGGAATTAACAATTTTTGGAAATGACTATCCTACTAGAGATGGTACCTGTATTAGAGACTATATTCACATAAGTGACTTGGCCAATTCTCATGAAGTAGCACTTAAATATCTATTGAATTTAAAAGAATATAGTTTTTATGAATCTTATAATGTAGGAACTGGTAAAGGAACTACTGTTTTAGAAGTTGTTAAGTCATTCGAAAAAGTAAATAATTTAAAACTTAATTTTCATATTGGTGATAGAAGAACTGGTGACATAATTGAGGCCTATGCTGATTGTTCTAAAATAAATAAAGACCTTGGGTGGAAATCTAAATTTAAAATGGATGAAGCTCTAGAATCAGCATGGAAATGGGAAAATAATCTAAAAATTTCAAAAATTGATCACTGTTGAAGCGCCCGGAAGGATTAATCTAATTGGAGAACACATAGATTACAATGGAGGGTACGTTCTACCAGGATGTATCGACAAGAGAATTAAAGTTTCTATTTTTGAGCACAATAAAAAACACTGCTCAGTTCATTCAAAAACTTTAAATAAAAGTTTTAATTTTTATGCTAACGAGACAAATAAAAGCTCTGTTCATTGGCAAAATTATATTTTAGGAACAGTAGATTATTTCAAGAAAAAAGGTTTTAATATATCACCCTTTCATTTAGAGATTAGTTCAAATTTACCAATTGGTGCAGGTATAAGCTCTTCATCAGCACTAATTTCAGCAGTAGCAAAATCATTAATTAATCTTTTTGAATTCAAATTAAATAAAGAGCATATAATTGATTCAGTGAGTTATGTTGAAAAAAAATATTTAGGATTAAATGGAGGTATTATGGATCAATTCACTATTAATCATGGGAAAAAAAATAATTTGATTTTTCTCAACTGTTTGGACAAAACACATGAATTTGTAAGGTTTGATTTAGATGAACATAGTTTATTACTCATAAATAGTAATGTAAAGCACTCTTTACTTCATTCACAATATAACGATAGAGTTACTGAATGTAATAATGTAAGATCATTATTAAATAATTATCATAACAATCAAAAGCACCTAGCTGAATATACGCTGGAGGATTTAAATAAAGTAAAAGATTCAATAAATCAAAATGAATTCAACAGAGCAAAATTTGTAATTGAAGAAAACAAAAGAACAATTAATACTTTCAATTTAATAAAAGAAAAAAAATATGAAATAATTGGTGATATGATTTATAAATCACATTTAGGTTTGAGAGATTTATATGATGTTAGTTGCAATGAAATTGATTTCTTAGTTGATCAGATGATGAAAAATACTAATGTTTTGGGCTCACGAATGATAGGAGGAGGATTTGGCGGTTCAATTTTAAATTTGATTAAAGGAACAATGAACGACTCTGTATTAGAAACTTTGAACATTAAATATTTTAAATCATTTGGAAAAAAAATAACTCCAATAAAAATAAAAATTGTTGATGGTGTTAAAGAAATTAAGTAGCTACATTGACAGATCTGGTCTCTCTAATCACCGTAACCTTTACTTGGCCCGGATAAGTCATTTCAGTCTGAATTTTTTGTGATATTTCAAATGAAAGTTTTTTTGAAAGATCGTCACTTACTTTCTCACTCTCAACCATCACACGCAACTCTCTTCCAGCTTGTATTGCAAAAGCCTTATTAACCCCTTCAAAACTGTAAGCTATATTTTCTAAATCTTTCAATCTTTGAATATAACTCTCCATAACTTGTCTTCTAGCACCAGGTCTTGCACCTGAAATAGCATCACACACTTGTACTACAGGCGAGATTAAATTATCCATTTCAATTTCATCGTGATGTGCACCAATTGCATTACAAACATCTTTTTTCTCTCCATATTTTTCCGCCCATTGCATACCTAGAAGTGCATGAGGAGTTTCACTTTCTTCTTCAGGAACCTTTCCGATGTCATGTAATAATCCAGCTCTTTTTGCAAGCTTAGTATTTAGACCTAATTCAGCTGCCATTATTCCGCATAGTTTAGCAACCTCTTTTGAATGTTGTAATAGGTTTTGTCCATAAGATGATCTAAACCTCATTCGACCAACAGCTTTTATTAGATTTGGATGCAAACCGTGAATTCCTAAATCAATAACAGTTCTTTTTCCAATATCTATAATTTCGTTTTCAATTTCTTTTCTAGTTTTTTTAACAACTTCCTCAATCCTAGCAGGATGGATTCTTCCATCTGAAACTAACTTCTTTAGAGATAGTCGAGCAACTTCTCTTCTAACTGAATCAAAACACGATAAAATGATTGCCTCTGGGGTATCATCAACGATAATCTCAACACCAGTAGCACTTTCAATAGCTTTTATATTTCGTCCCTCTCTTCCAATAATTCTCCCTTTCATGTCGTCAGATTCAATATTAAAAACTGATACACAATTATCTATAGCTTCTTCCGTGCCTAATCTTTGAATTGAAGTAATTATTATCTTTTTAGCTTCTTGTTTTGCAGAAAGTTTAGCTTCATCGATTATATTTTGTGATATTTCTAGAGCTTGAGATTTGACTTCATCTTTTAATATTTTAAGCAACTCTTCTTTAGCTTCATCAGCAGTATATCCAGAAATTTTTTCTATCTGCTGAACCTGATCTTTTTTAATTTTATCGATTTCCTTATTCTTTTTTTCAAGTGATTCAGTCTTTTTTGTAAAGGTTGAGATTTTCTCATCTAATTCAATTTTAAGCTTATCAACCTTTTTTGATTTTTGTTTGATTTCTGACTCTAGGTTCTTAAGATCTTGCCAGTTTGGCTTTCACTAAGTAATTTTTTGTTTGATGCTTTTTTTAATAAATAGGTTACTGTAAATCCAATTGCAAACCCTATTACAATAAATATAATTTCATTCATAAGTTTAATTTAAAAACCTACAATCAGATTGATTGTATAAACTCCATTTATACAAGATTAAAGCTAACCAAGCATTCGAAAATCCCAAAAGATTAGGGCACGCTCTAGGGCTTGGACTCACTCTTTTTAATTAATTCGCGTTGAGTTTACCAAATTAAATCTGATGTAGGTAGTAAAATTTATTTTAATGAACGTTAAGATTTTAAACAATCAGAAATCATATTATTAATTTCATTTAACTCAATATTTATTTTGCTCATATCCTCTTCTTTTCTATTGGTTAAATCTTGTGATTGACTAGTAATCTGTAAAGCATACATTGCTAAACTATCTTGCTTATCTTGAACAGCATACTTTTCTTCGTAATTGTTTATTGCATCATTAATTTTTTTTGCAGATTTCCTTACGGTTTCCTCTAGATGTTCCTCAACACTTAAAGGGTAAGTTCTATTAGCTATATTAATTTTAATTTTTTGCATTATGATGTAAGTTCAACGAGACAATCATCAATTTGATCAATTAGTTTTTTTAATTTTCTTTTTGTTTTATTCTTTTCGTTACTACCAATAACAGCTTTTCCAATTTTTAATGCATCATATTTTATCTTTAATTCATCAAAGTCTTTTATTGTAGTCTTTAAAATCTTTAATTATCAAATAACTTTCTTTCAAAATTCTCTGCTATTATCTATTTTTAAATTTAGTTATTTTATTGATAAGTTGAAAACTAGAAATTTATATTACACTATTCTCTTATTATTTTTTCTTTCTAATTACAAATTAGGATCAGCTCAAATAAATACTTCTCCAATTGAATATAAAATATTATTGAGTGGGAATTTTGGTGAACTAAGATCAAGTGGTTTTCATACTGGAATCGACATAAAGACTAAAGGTAGAGAAGGAGAAATTATAAAAGCTATAGATGACGGTTATATTTCTAGAATGCAAGTTTCAACTACAGGTTATGGAAAAGTAATCTATATTACTCATGATAATGGTTTGAAATCTGTTTATGGTCACCTTAGAGATTTCGAAAAAAAATTAGACAGCTCTGCTAAAAAAATACAATACAGCCGCAAAAGCTACACCTTTAACAAATACTTCAAAAAAGATGAAATAATTGTAAAAAAAGGTCAAATAATTGGGTATTCTGGAAATACAGGAACTTCATTTGGTCCTCATCTACACTTTGAAATAAGAACTGAAAAAGACATACCTATTAATCCTTTAAAATTTAAATATGAAATTCCAGACACTATAAGTCCCGTAATAAGAAGTTTGTATGTCTACAACACAAAAAATAATATTAGATCAAAAAAAAAATTAGCTTTAAGTAAGGTTAATGATTCTCTTTACTACGTTAATTTAAAAACAAACGATTCTATATTTTTTGGAATTGAAACTTTTGATAGACAGAATTTTTCTTATAATCGTAATGGTACTTATGACATTAAACTAATTGAAAATAATTCTAACTTATTTCATTACAAATTTGATAGTTTAAATTTTAACCAAAAAAGACTACCCATTCAATTTTATGATCACAAAGAATTCATAGAAAAGAATTCTAAAATTATAATATTACGTGACGAAAAAACTAATGATTTTGATTTCTACAGAAACAGTTCAAGAGGAATTTTTAAAGTCAATGATAATAAAAAAATATTCTTAAGTATTGTTCTTTCAGATTATAATAATAACAAAACTCACATACAAATTGAAATTGAACCTAGTGATAAGAATTTTATTTATGATTATACTGAAGATCATTTTGATAAAAAAATTGATAAGTCTTTGAATTATAATATCACATTAAATGATTTAAATCTGAATTTCAATAAAAATACATTTTACCATGACACATCAATTGACTTAAATTTTGAAAAAGATACTTTAACTATTTACAATCCAAATATTATTTTAAAAAATTCATATAAAGTAAAATTTCCGGATAACGATAAGGGAAACTTTGTTGGATCACTCGATAAAAATAATAATATAATTTATGTTAGCTCAAACAGAAAGGAGGGTTATTTTGAATTCAAAACCAAAACATTAGGGAAATTTTTTATTAGTACTGATACTATTGGGCCAATTATCAAAAAAATCAATAAAAAAGATCGTACTAATAATAAAAAAATTAGATTACTGATTAAAGATGAAGGAACAGGAATAAAAAAATACACTGCTAGAATTAACAATGAATGGGCATTATTCGAATATGAGCCAAAGAAAAATTTAATTCAATTTAAGCCTGATGATTTTATAGAATTAAAAGAAGAAAATGAACTTTTTATTGTTGTAGAAGATCTATTAGGAAACAAAACGTTTTATAATGAAACGATATACTATAAACCTTGATTCTCTATTACAAAACTTTCTAGAAACTCAATAGCATAATCAACATCTTTTGTTGTATTGTAGTGGGAAAAAGAAAATCTAAGTGAAATATTATTAATTTCATTTTTATCAAGAATTTCTGAAAGAACATGTGATGGCTTATCACTTCCGGATTGACAGGCACTACCAGCTGAGCATGCTATTCCAGCAATATCCATTTTAAAATTTAACACAGACTTTTTGTCAATATTAACAGGTAGTTGCAAGTTCAATATAGTATCACTTGATTGATGAATATCGCCATTAATTTTGAAATTAATTTTATTACCTAAAGTCTCTATAAAATAATTTTTTAAAGATTTTATTTTTTCTACTCTATTATCTAAATTATTATAAGCATCATTAAATGCTTGATTGAGACCTGCTATATTATGAACTGATTCAGTTCCAGCTCTACATCCTCTCTCCTGTTCTCCACCCTCAATAAATGAGACAAGTTTTGCGCCATTAAGTGCAACTGCAAAACCCACACCTTTTGGGCCATGAAATTTATGAGCTGAACATGTTAAATAATTGATATAAGTATTTTCTAAATCAACAAAATAGTGACCTATAGTTTGAACAGTATCACTGTGGAAAAGAGAGTTGTATTTTTTACAAATTTCACCAACTTTTTTTAAATCTATGATTGTACCAATTTCATTATTTATATGCATCAATGATACTAAAGTTTTTTTATTATCATTTCTTAAATAAACTTCTAACTCTTTCAAATCAGGTTTTCCAGTTTCATCGACACTCAAATATACAGCATCAATATTTTTAATATTACAATAAGTATCAATACATTTTAATACTGCCTTATGTTCGATTTTAGTCGATATTATTCGTTCAATGCCATGAAAATTAATAGCCGAGTGAAAAATCATATTGTTGGATTCTGTGCCACCTGATGTGAAATAAACTTCATTAGCTTTAATCTTTAATTGTTTAGCTATGTTTTTTCTTGTTAATTCTATTATTGATTTTGAATCTCTTCCAAATGAATGAGTTGATGAGGGGTTCCCAAAGTTATTTTTCATAACTTCATTCATGACTTTAAGCACATTGTCAGAGATGGGAGTTGTTGCGGCGTTGTCAAGATAAATCCTGTTCATATGAATGACTCAAAGATATGAGTTTTTATATTGAACTTAAATAGTTATGAAATTAATTTCAAGTGCAAATAATAAGCTGATTAAAGAAGTTAAAAAGCTTTCAAAAAATTCTAGCTATAGAAAAAAAACTAACAGGTTTATTGTTGAGGGTTTAAGGGAAGTGAAACTTTGCTTTGACTCTGATTATAAAATTGATCATCTTCTTTGTTCAAACAACAAGTTGTTCGATGATTTTAGTAATGTAGATAAAAATTTTGTTCAAAAGGAAATCATGAATATGATAACATACAGAGATTCTTCTGAAATTTTAGCAATTGTTACAAAAAAAGAAAACTCACTTGAAAATTATATTCGTGATAAAAATAATTTTGTCCTAGTTCTTGAAAAACCTGAAAAACCGGGAAATATTGGAGCAATTTTAAGAACATGTGATGCTCTCGGCTTTACAGATGTATTTATTTCTGATACTAAAACAGAACTTTATAATCCAAATACAATTCGAGCGAGTATGGGAGCTTTATTTAGATTAGATGTTTATGAGGACAAAAAAGAAATTATAATTAATTTTTTAAAAAAGAATAATTTTAAAATTTTTGGTAGTCTTATTGAATCTAGTAATAATATAGATGAAATAGACTTTAATTCAAAATGTGCTGTCATAATGGGTACAGAAGCAGATTCAATTAGCTCGGAATTTATTAAACAAAGTAATGAATGCTTTAAAATTCCAATGACTGGAAACGTTGACTCACTTAACTTATCAGTTTCTACAGGAATTATACTTTATGAGGTTATGAATCAAAGAAAATCTATTAATTTTAGTAGATAATGGAACTTGTTTCTGAAAAAAGCACTAATAGAAGAATAGCTCGTGAGTATAAAAAATTACTCAAAATTAGTTATCAAGATCTCAACGACAATGACGTTGAACTGATAAGAGATGCTCTTGATGTAGCTATAGATGCTCATAAAGACCAATATAGAAAGTCAGGAGAACCTTATATTTTTCATCCTCTTGCTGTTGCAAAAATTGCTGCAGAAAAGATTGGACTTGATTCGATTGGAATAGCTTCTGCACTTTTACATGACGTGGTTGAAGATTCAAAATATACGATCGAAGATATTGAATCTAGATTTGGAGAAACAATCGCAAAAATTGTTTCAGGACTTACTAAAATTTCAAAACTCAAAAAAGATAAAATTTTATCAATTCAAGCTGAAAATTTCAGAAAAATGCTTCTTACTCTAAATGACGATGTTAGAGTTATACTTATTAAAATAGCTGATAGGTTGCACAATATGCAAACCATGCATTATATGCCTTTGGATAAACAAACAAAAATATCTTCTGAATCATTATATATATATGCTCCTATAGCTCATAGAATAGGGTTATATGAAATTAAGTCCGAACTGGAAGATTTGTCTCTAAAATATATTGAACCAGAGATTTATGAAGAAATTGATGAAGAATTAAAAAAATCAAAGGTTGATCAAAATCTTTATATACGAAATTTTTCAAGAAAAATATCTGAAAAACTAAGATCACAAGGAATATCGTTTATTATTAACGGTAGAGGTAAATCAATTTACTCAATTAGAAATAAAATGTTAAAGAAAAATATTTCAATTGATGAAGTATATGACAGATTTGCAATAAGAATTATATATGATAGTGATAAAAAAAATGAAAAATTGTTAGCTTGGAAAATTTATTCAATTGTAACGGATGTTTACAGGCCTAATCCAGCCAGGTTAAGAGATTGGATTTCGAATCCAAAAACAAATGGATATGAAGCCTTACACACAACTGTTGTAGGTCCAAAAAAAAAGTGGATAGAAGTTCAGATAAGATCAGAAAGAATGCACGAAATTGCTGAAAAAGGATACGCAGCTCATTTTAAATACAAAGAAGGTGAATCTAATGAAAGTGGTATTGAAGAATGGTTGAATAGATTGAAAGAAGTTATGGAAAATCAGGAATCAAATGCAGTTGATTTTG
>LUMQ01000234.1_pt1 | contig 14976 bp, 13 predicted proteins | sample 729621 | NCBI WGS metagenome assembly LUMQ01 (sample SAMN03860259, study PRJNA289734) | marine metagenome | biome: seawater column; feature: ocean; material: water; isolation source: Red Sea water column Station 12 - depth 25m | place: Saudi Arabia: Red Sea | collected 2011-10-15 | depth 25 m | reverse complement strand
GGCTGAAGTCGGTCCCAAGGGTTGGGCTGTTCGCCCATTAAAGCGGTACGCGAGCTGGGTTCAGAACGTCGTGAGACAGTTCGGTCCATATCCGGTGTACGCGCAGGAACATTGAGAGGATTTCTCCCTAGTACGAGAGGACCGGGAGGAACGCACCTCTGGTGTACCAGTTATCGTGCCAACGGTAAACGCTGGGTAGCCATGTGCGGAGTGGATAACCGCTGAAAGCATCTAAGTGGGAAGCCCACCTCAAGATGAGTGTTCCCATGGGGTAACCCAGTAAGGTCACGGGAAGAACACCCGTTGATAGGCTCTACGTGGAAGTCCAGTAATGGATGCAGCGGAGGAGTACTAATAGACCGAGGGCTTGACCAACATTTTGGTTCTTGCCTGAAGACTCATTTCTTTGTTTGATTCAGACGTGCAGCGTTAGTTGCAGATCCTATGCAGTTCTCAGGGTTCATCCCTTGAGAATGTTTATCTATCCTGGTGTCCATGGCGGTGTGGTCCCACTCCGATCCATCCCGAACTCGGTTGTGAAACGCATCAGCGGCGACGATATTTGGGGGGTAGCCCCCTGAGAAAATAGCTCGATGCCAGGTAAAACATTCTCCAAATAGGTTGATGATGTGCTGATTGCTGAAGCGATCACCATCACCACCCGCGAAGAAGCCACCTCAACATGAGGTGGCTTTTTTGTTGGCTATTGTTCTGCTGTTAGGTGAGCACTTACCTCGCGGAGTGATTGAACCACCGTGTGATCTCGTGGGTCACGGTCAGGGTTGCCGTCGCGAAGGCTGAAGAGGGTGTGCATTCCTGCCGAACGAGCGGAATCGCACTCCGCTCCGTTGTCACTCACAAACCAAATCTTGTTGGGCGAGCTGTGGAGCTGCTCGGCAATTCTTATGTAGCTCTCCGTGGATTTTTTAGGGCCTGTATGGGTGTCAAACCAGTGGCTGAAAAGTTTTTCAAGGTCACCCGCAGGGCTGTGCCTGTAAAGCAGTTTTTGAGCTTGAATGCTGCCCGATGAATAGACGGATAAGGTTAATCCTTGCTTGCGCCATTCCCGTAGGCATTCAGCCGTTTCTGGAAACAGTTGAGATTTGAGGTCTCCGTTGTTGTACCCGTGTTCCCAGATTTTCCCCTGTAGGTCTTTGAGTGCTGTCGACTTCTTGTCGATGCTAATCAAGTGTTTCAGGTATTGAATTAATCCGTCCATCTCCTCTGTTTCCCCCTTTGCAACCTGCTGTTTGATCTGCATGCTTTCGGGAGATTGGTCATCCAGCCATTCCTTCTTGGCGGCTTGGATTGGCTTGTTGTGAGGGCTCTTGTCCCAGTGTTGTTTGATGTAGTGGCTCAGTTCTTGCTTGGCGAAGGGGAACAAAACGTCGCTGACAAAGCTCACTGGGCATGTTGTTCCCTCGATGTCGAGCAGAAGATGTTGTTGATTCATCATTGATCTCCAATCTGCATTTGGGTCAATCTCACCTTCAAGAGAAATTCCAGGATTTCCAGGTGTCGTTTGCTTGCATCCAGGTCAGCCCCCCACGCGTAAAGGCCGTGCCCGGCCACCAGAAACCCGCAGGGCGATGTTTCCAGCAAGGGTGCGACGGCTTCGCCCAGCTCATCCATCGACTGACTGTTGCTGATCACGGGGATGGTGATGCTGCTGGCGTGGGTGTTGATTCCGACCAGGCCTTTCTGCATTTCCCAGCCCTCCAAGACAATCCCTCCTGTGTTTTCGTAATGGCGGGATAACACCGTTCCGGGAACGGAATGGGTGTGCAGTACAGCTCCAGCTTGGGTTGCTTCAACAATGCGTAGATGCAGCGCTGTTTCGGCACTGGCTTTTCCCTTGCCCGTTAAAACCTTGCCTTGCCCATCCACAACAATCAGCTGATCGGCAGGTACCTGCCCCTTGTCCACACCACTGGGTGCCATGAGCAACTGCAGGGGCTGATGCTGCAGCACCATGCTGAAGTTCCCTCCGGTGCCATCGCACCATCCGCGTTGGTGGATGCCCTGCATCACCTCAGTTAATCGTTCGCGCTGGGTTTGGTTTGCGGTCACAATCCGCTGATCCCTCCGTCTTCTATACAGGACATAGCGGCCCACGTGCATTGACGCTTCCCCCCAGTTGCCGCTGGAGCGGTGATCACCTGGAGTTGCTGGACCAGCGACAACTTCCCGGTGCTGTGGTCTTCATGCAATTGCACCGTTGGCAGGAGGTTGCTGAAGCGATTTCCTCCATGGCTGTGCGTGGTGCACCCGCGATCGGTATCGCGGCGGCCTGGGGGGTTGTTCTGGCGGCACGCTCCGGAGATGACCTCCCCACTGCGATCCGAGGCCTGCGTGCATCACGGCCAACCGCCGTCAACCTCGGGTGGGCCCTCAATCGGATGCAGGCGGCCCTGGGGTCCGCCTCTCCAGTTGATGTTGATGCGCTCGCCGGTGTGGCCGCTGCGCTTCAGCAGGAGGATCGTCTGCTGACCCAGCGGCTGGTGGATCATGGCGTTTCCCTGTTGGCTCAGGGCTGCCGTGTCCTTCACCATTGCCACACGGGTGCCATCGCTACGGGAGGCGTTGGTACCGCCCTCGGGGTGATTGCAGCCGCCCATGCCCGTGGCCTGCTGTGCCATGCCTGGCTGGATGAAACGCGTCCCCGCTTGCAAGGGGCTGCTCTCTCTGCCTGGGAATTGGGTTGTCTCGGGGTTCCCTGCACCGTGATTGTTGATGGAGCCAGTGGATTGCTGATGCGCCGGGGTGAAGTGGATGCCGTGATGGTGGGCTGTGATCGTGTTGCTGCCAATGGCGATGTTGCCAACAAGATCGGCACTTACAACCTGGCGCTTGTGGCCCGAGCCCACGGCATTCCCTTTTATGTCTGCGCCCCTGGCAGCAGCATTGATCGAGCGACGGTTGATGGGGACGCGATCACCATTGAGGAACGCGATGCAGAGGAGATCACCCACGCAAAGGGAGTGGGCGTCGCGGCTCCTGGGGCCCAGGCCTGGAACCCTGCCTTCGACATCACTCCGGCTCATCTGGTGACAGGTTTCATCACCGAATTCGGCGTGCTTCGTCCTCCCTATCGGGAGGTTCTCTCTGCGCTTCCGCTGTCCAATCAGCTTTGACAGGTCGGGCACCAGTGGGTGCTTCGGCCCGACAACTTTTCCCTTTGAATGGGTGTTCCACAGCTGCGGCAGGGTTCTCCTCCACGTCGGTAGACCCAGGCCTGGCCGCCATAGTTGCCATTCACCCCCTCGAGATCGCGGAAATCACTGAAGGTGGTGCCACCGGCTCCAATGCTGATGGTGAGAACATTCACCAGGGCATCCCGCAACCTCTCCAGTTGTTTGAGCTCCAGCTGCCCTGCGGGCGTGAAAGGGGCGATGCCTGATGCGAAGAGGGATTCATCCGCGTAGATGTTGCCCGCTCCAGCCACCAGGGCTTGATCCAACAGCGCTGTTTTGATCGGTCGGCTGCTGCCCTTGAGTTTCTGCTTCAGATAACTGGCGGAGAAGTCGGTGCTGAAGGGTTCAGGCCCGAGTCGCGTTAAGCCTGTGATCACCTCTTCCATCGGTTGGCCCGGAGGAACCCACCACATTTCTCCGAAGCTGCGCACATCCACAAAGCGCAACTCATGCTCTTTTGAGTTCCAGAAGCGAACACGGGTGTGTTTGCACGGTTCTGAGGGCTGCTCATGCCATTGGAATTGGCCGGTCATGCGCAGATGCACACCCCAAACACCTCCTTCGGGCTCCAGGGCTGCCATCAGATATTTCCCTCTGCGCTGCCACTGCCCCACCGTCATTCCGCGGAGGCCAGCTACAAACTCATCTGGACCTCCAGGGCTGGCAATGGCCCTTGGCCTGCAGACTTCAACCTGCGCGATTTTGAAGTCGACAAGACGGTCTGCCAGTCCCCGACGGACCGTCTCGACTTCAGGGAGTTCAGGCAACGGCCTCAGGCCGGCTCGAGTTCCGCTTCGGCGAAATTATTGGTGTTGATGCCACCGTCAACGCCCTGCAGGCCGCTGTAGTTGACCTTTTCGAAGCGAACGACAACGGGGTAGCGGATTCCCGAGGTGTCGATGGAGGCAACGGTGCCAACTTCGTTGAACCAGTAGGACTCAGGACGCTTGATGCGCACCTTGGCGCCGCGGGTGATCGCCATCGCTGGGCATAAGGAGATGCAATCGGAGCGTATCTCGTGGAATGGAGGGTGATGACCGCTGCGTCACAGAATGTCGTCCCTTCGTCGTCGGCGTCCCTTTGACCAGTTCCATCGCCCTTGATCCAGATCCGTCGCTGCTTCAGCTGGATTTGCCGGACCCGGAGCAGGACGACATCAGCACGATGGAATTTCTGGCTCGGCTGGAACAGGCCTGGGCCGTCTGCGACCGCTTTGATCTCCAGACCGAGATCTGGCGCGGTCGCATCCTCCGCGCTGTGCGGGACAAGGAGAAGCGAGGCGGTGAAGCCCGGGGCGCAGGATTTCTGCAGTGGCTGCGGGAGCGGGAAATCAGCAAGACCCGTGCCTACGGCTTGATTCAACTGGCGGAATCCGCCGACAGCATGCTCAGCGACGGCACCTTGGAAGAGAGCAGCGTCAATCAGTTCTCCAAGCGGGCCTTCATGGAAACCGCTCAGGCGGTTCCCGAAGTGCAGCTGATGATTTCCGAAGCCGCCAACGAGGGGCAGGAAATCACCCGCAAGCAGGTGCGCCGCCTCACGGATGAATTCACGGCGGCCACCAGCCCTTTGCTGCCGGAGGAAATTCGTCAGCGCACCCAGGAGAACCTGCTGCCACCCCGTGCGGTGGCCCCTCTGGTGCGGGAACTGGCCAAGCTTCCTGAGCCGCAGCAGGAAGATCTGCGCAAGGTGCTCCGCGATGAGCCTGAACTCGACCGGATCAAGGACGTCACCAGCACAGCACGCTGGATCACCAAGGCAACCGAGTCGGGTGTTGCCGTGCGGGCTTTCCAGCAGGGGGAACTGGACCTGGACCGCGCCATGCAGGAGGCCCAGCGCTTGGATGCCCTCGGCCTGCTGGCTGATGCGGTGGGCCAGGCCCAGGCCCTTGAGTCGGCGGTGCTGAAGCTGCACACCTCCTGGCGGCGCTTGGGGGGGCTTCAGGAGCGGCTCTGGGTTGAAAGCGGAAGCAGCACGCCCTACCTGCGCGATGTGCTGAATGCTCTGCAGACCCTCAGCGGCGCCACCTTGCGGGTGTCGTTGGGAGAGCTCGCGGGTGGCAAGCGGGTGCGGCTCCAGCTGGTGGAGGAGTCCCCCGATCAATTGGATCCGCCACCGCTGGCCTGACTCCAGATCTTGTGCTCGATAATCTGAAGCCTCCACATCTGGTGTGTTCTGGCTTCGCTCGAGCGTGCACTGCAGACCCACTTCGGCTGGGATGGCTTCCGCCCCGGGCAACGGCCCGTGGTGGATGCTGTGCTGGCTGGCCGGGACGCGCTGGCGGTTCTGCCCACCGGTGGCGGTAAGTCGCTCTGCTATCAGCTGCCGGCCTTGGTGCGCGAGGGCCTGGTGGTGGTGATCTCACCGTTGGTGGCGCTGATGGAGGACCAGGTGATGGCCCTGCAGCGACGGGGAATCGCTGCGGCTTGCCTGCATGCCGGACTCGAGCCAGCTCGACGACAGCAGGCCCTGGAGCAGCTGCAGGACGCCACGCTGAGACTCCTCTACATCGCGCCGGAACGACTTCAGGGTGAGCAGACCCGGCTGATGCTGGAACGTCATGCCAGGGAGGGCCGACTGGTGGCCCTGGCGGTGGATGAAGCCCATTGCATCAGTGCCTGGGGGCATGACTTCCGCCCCGATTACCGCCGCCTGGGTCAGATCCGCAGCCTCTGCCCGGGAGTGCCGATGCTGGCCCTCAGCGCGACGGCAGCCCCAAGGGTGCGGGCCGACATCATTCGCCTGCTGGATCTGCGTCGCCCGCTCGTGCAGGTGAGTTCGGCCCGCCGGGACAACCTGCACTACACGATGCAGCGGCGCCCCAGGGACCCCATGCCGCAGGTGTTGGAGGCACTGGAGATGTCCCGTGGTGCTGCGCTGATCTATGCCCGCACCCGTCGTTCGGTGGAGCAGTGGGCGGAACGTCTGACTGACCAAGGGGTTGCGGCAACGCCGTATCACGCCGGTCTGGATCCGGAGACCCGCCAGCAGGCTCTGAAGCTGTTTCTTGAGCACGAGCGGCCCGTTCTGGTGGCGACGGTGGCCTTCGGCATGGGCGTTGACCGTGGCGATGTGGGTCTGGTGCTTCATCTCGATCTGCCGGCCACACCTGAGGGCTATCTGCAGGAATCGGGCCGCGCCGGCAGAGACGGCAAGCCGGCCCATTGCCAGGTGCTGTTTTCGCCGGGTGATCGCACCAGCCTGGGCTGGGCCATGCGGGCCTCGACCCGGGGCAGCGATTCCCTGGAGGATCGTCGCCGCTTGGACCTGGCTCAGCAGCAGCTGCGTCGCATGGAGGCCGTCGCTGAGGGTGAAATGTGCCGTGAACAGGCATTGCTGCTGGCTGTCGGCGAGTTGGTGGGTCCCTGTGGTCGCTGCGATCGCTGCGTGGAGTCCCCCAAACGACGCGACTGGTCAGCTCAGGTGGAAACGCTCCTGGCCCATCTGGCCGAGCAGGACGGCACGGAGATGCGTCGCCTTGGAGAGCACCTGGCTCTGCATGAACCTGGACGCCATGACCGCTGGACCTGGTTGGCCCGTCGGCTCGTGCAAGAGGAGTTGATCCAGGAAAGCAACGACGGTGCTCAGCGGCTGTATCTCCGCGAAAGCGGCCGGAGATTCCTGGATTCCCCCTGGCCGCTCGATTACGCCGCCTGATTCAGATCAGACCTTGACCTGACAACGGTCCTTCACCAGGTCTTTTTCGAAGCGGTTCTTCGGTGCTTCCCAGGTTTTCCAGCTCCCATCGGCACCGGTGGCATTGATCTTCTTGGCGGAACAGTTCACAGCCAGATAAAGCGCTTGCCCCTGGGCATTGAGGGTGGGCACCACTTGACTGCCACCCATGGCCTGCCAGTTGCCCCAGTCCACCTGGAGCGGGCCATAGGTGCGCCAGTCAGCCGATTTGGCCAGGGTCTGCTTGGGCTTGGCGGCCTTGACCGGCTTGGCCTTGACCACCGGTTTTTTGGCCTGAACCGGTTTCGTTTGGACAGCCTTGGTTTGGACGGGCTTGGCCTTGGCTTGAACCGGTTTCGTTGTTGCCGGCTGCGCCTGGGTGGTGATGGGTGTCTTGAAGGAGGGGTCAGTCAGGTAGAGGCGCGTGCCCACCTCCACTTTGTTGGGGTCACTCAGCTGGTTGATGCTGATCAGGCTGGCCACTGGCAGCTTGTAGGCCTTGGCGATCTGCGTGAGGGTCTGCCCTTTGGCAACGGTGTGTTCCGTGGCTCCCGGGATCGGGGTTACAGCCACCGGCTTGAAGGCCGGACGGGGCATCACGGCATTGCTGGGAAGTCGCAGGGTCTGGCCGACCTCAACGTGGTTGGCATTGCGCAGGTTGTTGAGGGCCATCAGGTCGCGACTGCGGACCTGGTATCGGCTGGCAATGCTGCTGAGGGTTTCCCCGCTGTTGACGCGATGGCGGCCCGAGCCTGCCGTCACGGTGGGGCCTGGCACCTGCAGGCGGCTCCCGGCTTGAACAAGGTCTGGATTGCGGATCCCATTCATCCGCATCAGCGTGCCGACGCTCACCCCATAACGGTTAGCGATATCGGAGAGTGTTTCGCCGGACCGCACCGTCACCGAGGCAGCCGTGGCTGACAGGGGGAACCAGGCCGTCAGCAGCAGGGCGGCAAGAGCGGTACGGCGCATTCGTCTCCGGCAGATGCCCGCAACATACGGTGCCTGGGGTAAAGCGCCAGCCCCCCAGAGCACTTGCTGCAGAAGGGATGTGCTGGTGATGCGCGCGCCTTATCCCGCCAGCCGCTTCAGCAGGTTGAGATCCACCTTGTAGGGCGGGTAGCGCAGCTTGAAATCAAAGCGGAAGGGGCGCTTGAGCACCGCCTTGTGGTGGCTGAACGTGTCGAAGCCGCTTTGGCCGTGGTAGCTGCCCATCCCGCTGGCACCGACGCCGCCGAAGGGCAGTTGTGGCACCCCGGCCTGCATCACAACATCGTTCAGGCAGACCCCGCCTGAGCTGGTGGTGGTGAGCACCTGCTGTTGCTGGGCCTCACTACCGCCGAACAAGTACAGCGCCAGCGGTTTGGGGCCCTGGCGGATCTCCTGAAGGGCTGTGGTGAGGTCGTCCAGCACCAGCACAGGCAGGAGAGGTCCGAACAGTTCCTCGGCCATCAGCGGATCATTGCGGTCATCCACACGAATCACGGTGGGGGCGATGCGCCGCTGCTCCCGGCTGATTTCACCTCCGATCAGGATGCGCCCATCCGCTCTGGCGGACTCCAGCAGCTGCTCCAGCCGATTGAACTGGCGTTCATTGATGATCTGCCCCAGCTGATTCGAGTTGAGGGGATCGGAGCCATACATCTCCGTTCGGGCCTCCTCCATCGCCTTCAGCAGCGGAGAACGCAGGGCGGGTGGCACCAGCAGATGGTCTGGAGCGATGCAGGTCTGGCCGGCATTGATCCCCTTGCCCCAGATCAAACGACGCGCTCCCACCGTGAGGTCGGCCCCCTCAAGAACGATGGCGGGGCTCTTGCCCCCCAGTTCCAGGGTCACCGGTGTGAGGTGGGCAGCGGCCCCCTCCAGCACCTTTCGGCCGATGCTGCCGCCACCGGTGAAAAAGATGTGGTCGAAGGGCATGGCCACCAGGTTGGCTGCGACGGCACCATCTCCCTGCACCACCTGCACCACCTCAGGCTCGAAGTGCTGAGGGATCAGCCGTGCAATCAGATCCGCGATGGCACTGGCGTGTTCCGAAGGCTTGAGCACGGCCGTGTTGCCAGCAGCCAGGGCACTGATCAAGGGCCGCAGCGTCAGTTGAAAGGGATAGTTCCAAGGTCCGATCACCAGAACGCACCCGAGTGGTTCCGGCACAACCTTGGCCTGGCCGGGGCGCAGTGAGAGAGGCACAGCCACGCGGCGCGGTCGCATCCACCGCTCCAGCTGCCGGCCAGTGAGCTTGAGCTCCTGTCGCAGGGCCACCAGCTCAAAAAAGGCTTCGGTGGGTGGTTTGCCGAGGTCGGCGGCGAGGGCCTCGAGCACCTCCGATTCGTGCTCCTCCACCAGGGCGGAGAGCCGTTGCAATTGCTCTCGGCGCCAGGCCAGGGGACGGGTCAGCCCAGCCCCCACGAGCTCCTTCATCCGGCTCAGTTGCGTTTGGGTGAGGGCCACAGGGCTGACGATCAGGCCAGTCGGGTCTAGCAGTGGTGAATCTGCAACCGGGGGATGACCCCAGCGCTTCCGTGGTGGTCAGGAACGGTCATCTACCAGCTGATCGTTCGCAGCTATTCCGATGGGAATGGCGATGGCACCGGTGATTTCAAGGGGCTTGCGGCGCGGTTGCCCTATCTGCGCTGGCTGGGGGTCAACACCCTCTGGTTGACTCCGATCTATCCCTCCCCCCTGCGGGATGGGGGCTACGACATCACCGATTTCACCGGAATCCATCCAGACCTGGGGGATCTCTCCTCCTTCCATCGGTTCCTCACGGCGGCCCACAGCCAGGGCATGCGCGTGATTTTGGACCTGGTGCTGAACCACACCAGTGATCTGCATCCCTGGTTCCAGCGGGCCCGCTGGGCTCCCAAGGGCAGTCCTGAACGGGATGTGTACGTCTGGAGCGACGACCCCAAGCGCTACGCCGAGGCACCGGTTCTGTTCCGGCACTTCGAGGCTTCCAACTGGGAGTGGGATCCGGTTGCCGAGCAGTACTACCTGCACCGTTTTCTGCGTCATCAACCCGATCTCAATTACGAGAACCCCTGGGTGCAGGACACGATGCTGGAGGTGGTCGACTTCTGGCTGGATCGCGGCGTTGACGGGTTCCGTTTGGATGCGGTTCCGTTCCTGTTCGAGTCAGAGGGCACCCGCTGCGAGGGGTTGCCGGAGACCCACGCCTTCCTCAAGCGATTGCGGGAGCGGGTGGATGCCCATGGCCGTGATGTGCTCTTGCTGGGAGAGGCGATTCAGCCGGTGGAGGAGGCCGCTCCATACCTGTCGGATGACGAACTGCATGGAGCGTTCAACTTCGTGCTCACCGCCCATCTGTTTGCAGCCATTGCCAGTGGCCGCACCCAGCAGCTCGGGGAGTGTCTGATGCAAGCCGAGCAGGCGGTATCTGGTGCTCGCTGGGCCCTGCCCCTGCGCAATCACGATGAACTCTGGTTGGGGGATGGCCATCTCATCAGCGATGAGGTGATTCAGACCATCCGGGTGGGCCTGCCCCAGGGACAGGGGCATTGGTTGAACTGGGGCATCAACCGACGCCTGGCTCCTCTTCTCAATGGCGATCCACGCTCCAACCGGTTGCTGCATGGGCTCCTCTACAGCCTTCCAGGGATGCCCTGCCTGTATTACGGCGATGAACTGGGCATGGGCGACTGGCCCGGTCTGCGGGACCGTGATCCCAACCGCACGCCGATGGCCTGGACGCCGGCCCGCAACGGTGGCTTCTCCACGGCCCCCGATCCGCTGTTGGTGCTGCCACCGATCACCGCTCCCGGTTACGACTACCGCGTGGTGAATGTGGAGGTGCAGAAGCAGCTGCCGGGGTCGCTGCTGAATTGGCACCGGCGCATGCTCACCTGCCGCCGTCTGTTGCCAGCTCTGCGGCATGGAAGCTTCCGGTTGTTGCACAGCCCCCACCCCGGAGTGCTGGTGTATCTCCGCTGCACCGAGGCGATGACGGTGCTCGTGGCCGCCAATGTCACCGCAGCCGGAGCCTCGCTCAGTCTGGATCTTTCGGAGTGGGCTGGTCAGCGCACCCGTGAGGTGATGTGGGGTTGTGAATTCCCCCCTGCTTCACCGGAGTGGTTTGTGAATCTTCCGCCCTATGGATTCAACTGGTGGTTGATCGGTGAAGTGGACGCGGAGGCTTAGGGCGACTGGAGCCGAATCGGCTGTTGCTGATGCTGAGCGATCAAGCCGGCCACCAGCCCCGCCATCACGGCTTGCTGGTGGAGGTCGCGATGCACCACCAGCTGCATTGGTTCAGGGTCCTCCGTCACCGGGATGCTGACGATGGAATCACTGCCTCCCAGGACCCGCTCCGAAGACGTGAGCCAGGCCTCGATCACGCGTTGTTCCAGCAAGGTTGCGAAGTGATCGGGCTTGCGGATGCGGGAGCTGCCAACGGTCCAGACCCTTGCGAGGTCTTCAGGGAGGGCGGTTTCAGGGCTGAAGGCCGCCTCCAGTCGCAGACCCTGGCCAAGTTTCAGCCGCGCCGCCTGATGCACGCCCCGCTCCAACTCCAGGAGTTGGCAGTCCCCTTCGATCTGCCAGAGGCCATCGCGTTTGAGCACGTCGACACCGAAGGTCTTCGCGCATTTCCGCTGATTTCTGCTGACGGTGGTTTGGTGCTGGAGCGTCAGAGCCCCAACCGCATTGCCTGACTGAAGCCAGATCAGACCGTCGAGGCAGCAAAGCTGATCGACCGTAACCATGCTGTTGGCCAGGATCTTCAGATCCTTCTCGGCAGCAGCGGTCCAGGCAATCCCCAGTTCTGGGTGGCTAGCCCTGTCTGGGGAGGAGCAGCACCGCGCGGGTGCCGCCGCTGGGGCTGACGCCGAGCGTCAGTTCTCCTTTGTGGCCCTCCATCGCCGAGCGCACGATGAACAGTCCCAGGCCGCTGCCGGAAGGCTTGCTGCTGTAAAGCGGCATGTCACCGGTGTGGTCGTCAGGCAGTCCGGGACCGTTGTCGTCGACAACGATCGCCCAATGCTGTTCCCGGCGTTCGAGCCGAATCGCGATCTCCGGAGCAACCGTGGTGGGAGGTTGATGCGAGAGGGCGTCCACAGCATTTTTCACCAGATTGATCACGGCGATCTGGAGCTGGACGGCATCGCCTTCCACCCAGGCCTGCTGTTCTTTCAGCTCGGAGGGCAGAGATGTCGTGATCCAGCTGCTGGCTTCAATCAGGTTGGACTTCACGTACAGCTCAATGCTGTCCAGCACGTCACGCAGATCGATTCGGCTCAGACTGGTGTTCGCATTGCGGATGATCGCCTTCATCTGGTCGGTTGTCTGTGCGATCCGGCTGGCTTGATCGTCAAGGATCTGCAGCGCTTCCAGCAGTTCGGTGGGATCGTCCGCCTCGGCGCGCTCGCGTAGTTGATGCTGCAAACGTTGTGCCGTCAGGCGCAGGATGCTCAGGGGTTGATTGATTTCGTGGGCGATGGCCGCGGCTTCAAGACTCACCTTCAGCCGATGGTTCATTTGGGCCAGGGCCTGTTCATCCTGCAGGCGCTGCTCCTGAAACATCCGCGTGATCTGCTGCTCCTTGGCGGCGAGGTTCTGGGTGAGTTGATTGAAGGCCTTCACCATCGACTGAACCGCCATGTTCAGGTCCAGCAATTCCTGGCCGCTGTTCTGGTCCAGTTCACAGCGGTATTCCAAGGCCTGAGGCTGGGCATCCTTCAGCTGGTTGATTTGCTTTTCGGTTGTCTGACTGGCCCGCTGCAGGGCGTTCAACGGCTGAAGAATCCTGTTGATCAGGCTGCGGTTCAGCAGCAGGGTGAAGCCCAGGGCCAGCACGGCAGCGCCGATCTCAATGGCGAGTGTGATTCGGGCTTGCGTTACCTCCGCGTTGGCACTGCTGGCAGTCAGCAAGACCCAGTCGAGACCAAGGTCACTGCCCCATGGCGTCGACTGCAGCAGGAAGGTTCCGTTCTCGTGGCGAAGGAGTTGCGGCTGCGCTGCGCCCCCTGGCGCCTGTTGGATCCGATGCAGCATCTCCGCTAGAGGGTGCTTCAGTTCGCCGAGGCTGCTGCGCTCGTTGTTTTCTCCTGTTGTTGTGAGGGGAATGCTGGGGTCTGAGCTGGCGATCAGACGTCCATCGGCTTCGATCAGCACCGCCAGGCCGTCTCGGCTCCCCCACACCTGGTGGAGCCAGGTGCTGAGTTGGTTGATCACCATGTCCACGCCGATCACCCCCAGCAACTGGCCATCACCGTCAAACAGGGGCGTGTTGTATGAAACCGAATGAATGTCGGGCTGGTCTTCCCAGGCGTAGATGCTGCTCCAGCTCGAACGTCCAGCCGTAACTGTGTCGACGTACCAGGCTTCCTCGTGGGTGGCACTCATGCCGGGGATGATCTCGGTTGGCTCGAGGCGTTCCCCACCGGCTGAGAGGGAGAACACCGTCAGTTGGCCCCGCCCCAGCCGTGTGCTGTCTTCGTAGAGAAGAACATCATCATCGGAGCCGCGTTCCAGGCCCAGAAAGGAGCCATCTGGTGCGCCGTAATTGATGTAATCAACAGGGAAGGCCTTCAGCTGATGCCAGAACCGGCGCCCAAGAGCATCGAAGTTTTTCAACAGATCAGGCTGGGCATCAATGGCCGATGCGTTGAGGTCATTGAGAAACATCGGAACGCGCAGCTTTCCGCTCAGTTGCTCACGAATCTCAGTGATCGAAAGGTTGGTGCGGTGCACTTCACTTTCCTGAATCCCGCTGTTCCGCCCCAGGGTGTAAGTCAACAGACTGAATGAACCCGCCACCAGGATCAGTTGCAGTCCGGTGGAGCGGACCAGCCGTTGTCCCAGGCTCAATGTGGAGTGCTGGCTCATGGGCGCGGGTTGATCTGACGTGTCAGGGATGCCTCTCGAATCAATTCAGCACCGCTGAGCTTGAGTTTCTGGGCAATGGCTTTGCGGTGCGATTCGATCGTTGATGTGGCGCTGTTCAAAATGTGCGCGATCTCCTTGGTGCTTTTGCCGGCACCAGTGATCTCGAAGATTTCGCTCTGGCGTGGCGTCAAACGTTGATGTGCTGGTTGCAGGATCGTGCTCAAGCTGTGGTGCAGTGCATCGAACGAATCACGCTTGTCGATCAGGGCATGGATTGATCCGCGCAGTTCATGCGAAATCTTGAAGTCTTCTGGTGCTCCTGTCAGAACAACGAGTTGAATTGAGGGATTGCTTTGGACAAGACGCAGGCCAAGTTCGCTGCCGTCACCATCTGGAAGATGCAGATCCAGGATGGCTAAATCCACCGGCATGTCTTTGCTGATGACGATCGCTTGCTCGCACGTTGTGGCTTTCGAGACGGTCGCGATCTCGGAGAAAGCATCCACGATGGTTGCCAGCAGATCCAGCAAGATCTGCTGATCTTCAACAACAAGACAGTGCAAGGATTTCTCGACTGATCATCAAAATCTAGGTCGCCTAGTTCGCTTTTACATCTGTTCGAGTTCGTTGTTCACCAGAGGGCTCAGCCGCTCCGCCTCGGCTGCATCGACCATCGCAAGCCGGCAGCGACGGCTCAGAACATCGTCGGCGCAGCGGGCGTGCTCCTTGTGGATGGCGTGCTGGATCTCAGCGCGGCAGATCGGGATCACACTGCTCAGTGGTTCGCGTGCCTCAATCGGGGCCTGAGCCATCACCGCCTCGGCGCACAGGCCGAAGTTGTGCTGCAGATGCAGGATCTGTTGGGCTCGTTCGGGTGTGTCGGGCAGCAGGCCCTCGAGGGCCAACGCTTGCTGCTGCAGTTCGGCGATGGTCTGTTCAGGCTTGGCGGCTGCCCCGAGCAGCGGCAGGGATTGGGGCTTCGGCAGCGGTGCTGAAAGCTGGCGTTCCACCGCGGTCAGGGTGTCTTCAGCCATCGGCCGGCAGGTGGTCCATTTGCCCCCCATCACGCTCACCAGGCCGCAGGCCATGGTTTCCACCTCGTGCTCTCGGACCACACGGCTGCTGTCCATGGCCTGGTCCGCTGGCTTCAGCAGCGGCCGTCCCCCCGCCCATCGGCTGCTCACCTGCGGATGCAGGAGCTGGGAAAACCAATCACGCACGTAGTTGAGCAGGTAGGCCTCCTCCTCTGGAGAAGGGGATATGG